>Ga0210059_1003212_pt1 | contig 26046 bp, 15 predicted proteins | sample Ectturendosymbi2_FD_188042 | JGI IMG/M metagenome (GOLD analysis project Ga0210059, IMG submission 188042) | Ecteinascidia turbinata endosymbiont from Florida, USA - Sample 2 (SPAdes) (version 2) | ecosystem: Host-associated > Tunicates > Ascidians > Unclassified | place: Key West, Florida... | reverse complement strand
AATGAAGTTTTTTTCTTGTTTTCAAAGATACGAAAGAATCATATTGTTGAGGAGAAAATGACTGCCAGAGAGGTTACGACTTTTTACTGCAATTCATAATAATAGGCCAATGGCGTATGGGGGGCCCAAGGTGAAATTTCGGGGGGGGCCTCACTTACCCTTGCCACGGCACTGCCCTGAACACAAGGACATTGTCTGCATTAACTGTGCTTAGTTTGATATTACTATTGTTATTACTTTTATTTTCGTTTGTGCTTATTTTCAATGTGTTCAAGGTTTGTGCTATGATTTGTGTTTATTTGCAAGTATTTTTGAGGTTTGTGTTGTAATTCCCGTCTATTTGCAAGTGGTTTGTTGGTTTGTGTAGGGGGATATTTATGTGAGACGCACAAACAAAATCAGTAGGTTACGCTGCAGGACTATTATCATCGGGTACCGTTAGTTTTGTCTCTAATTTCTGTTCTTATTTGTGTCCGATAAAAACACTAATTATTGGATATGAACTAAACAATATTACCATTCAAATCAGCCTTGTAACGAACTGCAAAACTTGTGTTCGCTTGGTGAAACAACAAATTTTACAACTGTATCTTTCATTTTTCATTGGTTTTAAAAGTTTCATTATTACTAGAATGATCAGTTTCTTTTTTTATTTTGTCCTAAGTAAGGAAAAAGTTAAAAAAAAAAACACTCCAAAATAAGGATCCATACTAGGGTCATTTTGACCCCACTGTTACCAAATGCACATGTTTTGGTGGTAGACAGAGGTTTAAACACTTGATTGAAATTCTACTTCTTTAGTGGCAATAAATGTATTTTAGGGTAATATGCTCTCAGGCCTAATGGGAACCTATCATGCGATTGTGAGATTGTTTTTACGATATCCAGCAGAAATACCTATTATGGGAGTAATGTCATAGCAAATGCCTTTCATTCAATTTTTGTTTATGAATTATCGCTTGAGCAATTATTGTGCTTTCCCACGTGAGTGTAACAGCACAAGCTTCATCTGGAAATGTGAACGTCATTTCGCTAGCAATTAGGCTCCTACAGTAGCTTGGAAATTGAGTTGTCACTTCCTAGTGTAATAAGAAACATTATACTTCTAAACAGTTCGGAATACGTTTCAGATATTGTTTTTCATCGCATTCAAAGCAGTGTCAAACACTAACGCGCAGAATTCCTTAGGGCTGTGATCCTCAACGCCCGAATCATGAACCGGTACCGGGGATCAAAATCACAAAATGAATACTGGTGGTGACACCACTCGCTGTCTGCGCATGTGAATTGGTTGATTCTGCCAATGGAAATACTGTTGCGAGAGCACTCCCTGGCAGCGATGAAATCGTCAAACGTTGACCGGTCCGCGGTTACAAAAGTGTTGCTTTGGTGTATATCTTTCAAAAACTGTTGTAGATAAAAAAGGATTGCTTGTGACAACCACAGCTTTCTCAGTTACGTGCAGCTGGTGAAAAACGAGACCTATCTTTTCGAACCCGGTTCAGACTTCTTGTGAATTAATGAGAAAAGGCGATTTTAAACTGTGATGATTCCCTGAAGGATCGCATAGTTCGACCACCAAAAATAGCCAGTTCCTTGACCTGTGGAAGGTAATCACTTTTGTGTGATACCCAACGATTGTCGCAGAGAAGTTCGGGTATTTAAATAAGTGAAGATTTTGACGACCTCTTATTTGACTTCCCCTCAAACGCCTGGTCTGGATCCACCACTGATTTCTATGATTGACGACCATGTTGTCTAAGGTTTTTGCCGCACTGATCTGGGTCAAAGGTGGCCACGGACACAGACTGGCAACGACCTACCCTGAGACATAACCATGACAAGCGATATTTAAAGGAGGAAGCCCAGCCTCTAAATCAGCGGGTAATCGTCCTGTGATTGCCGTGCAAAATTCACACAAGTAGCAACTTTGAAGTGTTCTATACAACAAAAACCAAAGTGCATAGAAGACTTTCTTTTCAGCAGTTTCGGCAGAAGATTCGAAAGTGTTCCTTGCACACAGGAGCTCCACATTTACGGCACACGAACCTAGTCCTCTTTCGGTGCAATGGACTGCAAATTTGGCAGCGTTTTCTTGCCGGCAGTGGTCCATGGGCTTGCGCTGGTTATCGCTGATGTCAATTCACGCAGATGGTGCACTGCATGAGTGAAAGCAACATCGTGTTGCTTTGCCAGGTCATGTTGCTTTGCTCACAGCGAGATATTTCACTTAATTTTAAGAATGAAGACTGCAGCACACAACTGTGCAGTTGAAAACCTTTGGGAATGGTTGCAGTCTCTAGCGTTTTTCAAAATTCCGAGGTGTTGAATGACAACAGCTGGAACAAATTTCTTACACAAATAGATCATAAGCTTTGCAGGGAATACTCAGCTCGCCTCCTTCCCTAAGGAAAATACTGAAGAGAGGTTTCTTGTGCTTGGCATTTGGCAAGCAATTAACGAACGTTAAACTGAGTTACGCGGCTCGGCTCTGCTTCTCGTCAAGAACGTTGTGATTGATCTGCCAAACCAACTCGTTTGGCACCACATGAACATAATAAAACGCATTTGCCTCAGACTGGCAAAGTTGTCTTTGATTAGCTTCTTGTTGCAACATTTCAGGTGTACTTTGCCTGCTCCTGGCAACCACCCCCCCCCAACCTCATATATACAAAACTTATGCAGATGTTGAGAATGCTCCTCGAAAAACCACATCAAAAAAATAAGCTATTGTAAAGTTCACCTTGAAACGGTCATTTATCGTATGCTTGCATCACGCCTCAAGTTTACCATATAAGGGCAAAATAGATCTGAGCAGAGTTAATCACCGGTAAAACTTTGTGTAATTTGGATCCATCTTTTCGTTTCAGTGCAAAGAATTAGCACGGAACTTTTCACTCCGTTCACACCAAATCACTGTTCTTGTAACAATTCACTACTACAGACCGGTGTGAAAATTAACGAAGTGAAGTTCGATCAGTCACGTATTTGCTAAATATTCACGTAGCTGATCTGCGTCTCCAGTTCTGGTTCCATTGTTGCAGATGACCACGCATAACAAATCACAAATGTTTGAATTAGGAATATTTATTATAGAGATGCCGATTACTGTCGAAGTCGCTCAGCATAGGAACCAATAAGGCAGTCAATATACTGAATGTGATTTCAGTGCATATTGCAAACCTCTGTATGTGTTTAGAGTCAGGTCAAAGAGCAAATTTCTTGAGTTTTGATTTAGCACCTTCACTCTTTGCAATAAGCACAAGATAACTCGACGACATCAAGCCGCAGCTACGTGGTTAGTGTGGTAATGGAAAACTTGGGTGGATTGGAAAAATTAATGGAAAAGTTTTGTTGTATTCCGAAGAGAGTTATTTAATTACATTGTGCAGTAATGCACTGCTGCAACCTTTCCGATGGTGTTGCGTTCAATGTGTAGTTCACCACGTACGGGATGTGCGCGGTGAAGAACAACACCACAAATATATGTAACCATAGAATGTAACAAGCAATGATAGAGTGATTGGGGCTCGTGATCTCTATTGTTGCTTGCTGCCACAGTGTGAAGCTTTGTGCACTTGCCGCTTGGGTTTTCCAATCGCAACAGCACCAAAAACAATAATAAGGAACGCGCTCAAGTTTCGATTCGTGAATAACTACACGTTAAATTTTTTATCCTTGGAAAAATTGTTGCCAATTTTTCAGCACTGTGTGGTTTACATAAGTTTGCCGTTTCATTGTAAAATCCGTGGCTTCTTGTCCAAAACTTCATTCAAGTATTCAGCATTGATTCCAGCATTTGCTAGACTGACTCCCTGGCTTGATTTATTGTTAGCACGAAATCCCATATCTTTTAGTCATGTATATACGCAGATGAGATCCATAAAAATAGCGCAATAGAGCATGAACCTTTTAATAAACACTATATGTAGTGCTCACTACAGCTGGTGATATTTTAGTTGCTAAAATGTCTGTGGAAAGTTATGACTCACATGTTTATTAGGATCTGATAGAGCAGCTTGAAAATTCCCAGCAATAAATAAAAGTGAGTTCATCAAATGCATGAAAGGTTAGAAAAAAATCTTTCAAATTCAGTTTCATTAGACCTCAGGTTTTCATTAATTCAACAGCATCACGGAAAGTAATTGCGTTTGCTGGAAAAACGGAAACAAGACATTGTCAAGTACTGCGATGTTTATCACGTCGAACATGCAATGATGTACTTAAAATGCACTCAAGAAAATGTTAAAACCAGGTTTCGACAAAATTTCCTGGACCATATATTTTCATATATTTACGTTTGTTTAATGTTTACAGGTCAAAGCTATTCTTGTGGTCTGGCACCAAGTGGTACCTCTGGATACATCGAAACACCGAACTATCCCAATAGTTATCCAAACAACGCTGGGTGCATTTGGCGTATTACAGCTCCGTCTGGCCATGTGAGTTTAACTATCAGATTTTTTAAATTTACTCAAACCTCTCTGAAATCTCTGATAGTGACTTAGGTTATTGCCTGCAAAGCATTTCTCAAGTTATCAAGCGTTCATGAAAATTTTCAAAATTTTCGGAACGCACTCTGAACAATACAAAAAAACTTCTCATTTTCTAATAGCTTGTTTTCCTCATTGCAATATCCGTGCTCTCTAATAGTGACCGTTGAGTTTATTACTATAACTTTCAACCTTTGCTTTAAAGCATTGTGAGATATTTGCCTAATTATAACAGGAAAGCCACAGTTAGTATCAACTTCAATGCTAGGAATTATTAGTTGATAAATTAGGACATCCTTCAATGACTACTGGTGCTTAAAATTTCTCCTTCGTTTATTTCAATTCTGTCAGTCAAAAAGCACAGACAATGAGTTGTTGCTAAGCAGGGATGTGGAAGTGGTAATTTCGTCCACCGCTTCGGCTTCCGCTTCCACACCTATCGCTTCCGCTTCCAACAGAGCCTGGACTCTATCAGAGCTTGGACTCTAGCACAGCCTGGACTCTATCTCATCTATGAACTTGCTGACAAGAATGACTATCAAAACCAGAAGCATACGGTTTACAAGGGCACATTACTAGTTAAAATGATCGCATAGGTTAGTATCTGTCAACACGGTACTGCTACTCTGCTCTTACAAAAAACACAACTAGAGATCGACCGATATGGCTTTTTTGGGGCCGGTTCCGATATATCGACCATTCATTGACCGATAGCCGATACGGACATTTCCAAAATTTTTAAATCTTGTTTTCTGCTTCATTATCAAAAATACAATGTATTTTATTCCTTACCTTTTTTTATAAACTTCAAAAGTCAGGATTTTTGAGCTAAAACATTTCAAATTGTAGAACTTTCGATATTTTGCTATGGTTTAATTAATCTGATTTATGATGATGCTTTTGTTTTGGCGACGACGGCCGACGCGTGCATCACAGTTCATCTTGTCTGCTTGTTTATGAAACCGCACCTGCCAGAGTTGCTTTAAGGTGACTGTCTTGACTTGGTTTATTGTGCTTTCTTGCGCAAGGTGTCTGGATGGGTGATGAATATAACAGCGTTTTGTCAACACCTGCTGAAGCCGACAAAATCGGCCGCTTTGGCTGATACCGATATATCGGTAACAGCCGACCCGATATATCGGTCAGGCCGAGCACTTACAACAACTTGACCTTAGCCTAACAAATATCAAGGTAAATTGCATCGTGCACCGTTTAAGGTTTCTTCAAAGCGCTTTGATTGTGATACATTATTTCGTCATATTATTGCTTTGAGCAAAATTCTGGGACGCAAGGTTTTGGACAAACTTTTTACATCTTTAACAAAATGCGAAAAGTTTTTTAGACTGAGTTGGCAAACACATATGTACAGTAATATCAAAGTTATGCTCGCATCCCAGTTAAGTTCGCACAAAGTTATGAAAAAATCTGGATTCAATTGTTTCAACTATTTACTGGTATTTACAGCAAATTAAACGTGACAACTGGTTATAAAAATGTTAAACACGAAACATTATGTTGCCTAAAGTTCACGATTCGATATAATTATTCAGCAAGTTCGTTTGCTTTCAAAATGGTTAGTGAAGGTGGAAGGGGCAGTTTTCTCGACGCATGTTATCAATCCAAAGAAATACCTTATTCCAGCTCTGTTAATCTGCCGACAGACACACTAACTTTTTTGTGTGTGTGTCTTCAGACATTAGGGCAAATAACGTTTGCACATAACTTCCCGTTTCGCACAGACTTTCCTACAGCAGCCTCACTACGCACTGTGGTGCGATGTTTCGTTAACTTGGATCAGTTGGATGATTTGACTCAAAATGACTCAATTGAACGCTTGGTTTTGCTTAACATTAAGAAGTGAATAGCATAATGTAAGTGAATACTATATGCATTGCTGAAAATAATAGTTAGCTTCAGTCAAAGCATCAATCAGTCTCCAAACATTAACCCTAATGATCAGCATCTGTTTACTAAAGCAGTTGAAAGTACAACTGTTAAGTTCGCACCTACCACATAAGTTAGAAAAAACAGTTCAAATTCAAGTTGCGAACATAACTGGGAGATTGCTGTGCTTTCAAACTGTTATCCTTTTACTAGACAGCAGCCAGGTTTGAAAAGTCAGCCTCCGACAAAAACTGGTAAGCTGCACGATGACTTGGCCTTCTATGAAGAACGCCATGGTTACTAGTTATGCTTTATCTCGTTCTCTCGCGCTACTGATATCGCACTTTCATTCAGACTCATAGTGGAACTTCACCTTTTAATACACATTGGGAAATAGACAAACCTTTTTCGCCAAGTTACTCTTCAAGTCAAATAACCTATGTGGAAGCGGAAGTGGTAGAATTTTCGCGCTTCCGCTTCCACAGAAAAAGGATCGCTTCCGCTTACAGCTTCCGGTTCGGCTTCCACATCCCTGTTGCTAAGGCCGCTCTTTTCAGCCATGAAACTCGTCTGAGACGTGCAGAGAGTTATAGTGTTACTCTATAGTAACACCCTGCACGACACGATAAGAGAGTACCATTCAAACGCTGGCGAAATTGGTTTTCGATGACGATATGCAGATGAAAGTTTGGTATGGTTGAACACCTTGTTCTTTATATGGAATTTAGCTGTACAACCAACGCAACAAGCAACTATTTCAAGAACAACTTTGGAAAGCAAGAACTGTGACAAAAATTAGTAGGAGCATCTCTACGGTGACGATTCAACACGAAAAATTTTATGGTGAAAAAGCTATGATTTTGCAAAAGGGAAAGGACCAATTCCAGTAACTTGAGCGCGTATCGCAAACAAGGGCCTGTGCAAGAAACGGTTTCAACGCTGCAGTAAAAAAACACTTTCGTGAATTCATTCGTTACAAAATCCTAACACCACTGAAGAAGTTAGGCTTCTTTCCTTTTGGGTCTTTTACCCTTTCATTACAGTCCGTGCCATCTACTGCACTTTGTTGCGCGGACTCCGGCGTATCATTTCAGCTCAGGGCCGTTTTACGCGCTTCTAATATCTCAAACTTCCCCAGGAAAAGTGGTTCTCTGAGCTCGCAATGGTCAAACTCAAATGTGTTGATTTATGCAAGCTTCGAATCCTTGTTCACACACTGTAGAATGAATGTCTACGCTGATAACCTGGCGACTGTGCAATTTGACGGAAATTCAGCAGAGGAGGATCTGCACTAGCACGTGACAGTTCGAGTTGTACACCTCCATGCCAGGAACCTGAAACTCAACACAACTAAGAAATTGTCTTTTATTTTCAACCTCCACCATAAGGAAGCCAAGCCTGAGCTTGAGGCACAATGCAATGGTAAACATTCTCGTTTATCTCACATACAAAATACTTCGTCTATTACGAATTGTAACTGGATACCTTCATCCTGAACCATCAAAAAGCTGTGGGTGGCAATCGAGATCTATACTTGCAGAGCGTAACTGCAAAATAGCCACATTGCCATTGCGTGCAGCATTTGGACATTTGCTCCGCTCTGAACACACCAGAGAAGCAGCAGCATCTCACAACGTAACACTTTACTGTATCTACTGTACAGGAACTGCTCCACTCTATGGACAGCGGTCCTGTAAATTCGACAAATCCAATATGGGACGCAGAAAACGGGAAAAGCAACACCAGACTCTGCCGACCCTGCTGAAATGTTCCTCTTAAGAGCAAAATTGGTCACGGTAGACTGCCATCGTACTTGCGTACAAATTGGGCCTGGCAACATCAGAAGCTTGGGATTGTGGCATTGAGGAACAAATAGCATATCAGGTTTTCCTCTACAGACCGAAATATCGACCTATTGACTGAGCGCTTTACAAATCACTTGAATAGCTAGTATTACGTGACATCATGGAGGTGAAGTCCGAGCGCATATCGTCGACTGTAACATAGAAACAGGACAATGTTGCAGTTCACCTGAAGTGATTCATGCCAACTGATCTAACCAATTGGCCAACCATCGATAAGATGCATTTAAACTTCAGGGTGGTTTACAGATGTGATTTAAGTAAGGGTGCCGAAAATGTAGTTCCTGAAAGGAAATGGTGAAGAAAATAACCGACTTGGCTAATCAAAAATGAGAAACCTAAATGGTTCGCGAAAGATAAAAAATGGTGGTGCCGGGGCGATCCACATCTGAGTTGTATATTTTCAACGTTGCCACTGCTTGTCTGTGAGTGTCTGTCTGTAGTTTACTGTCAAAATTCATCCATACAATTATTACATTTGTCATACGCTCTGCAAGGCTTATAATGCAAAGTGTTCACCGAACTCAGATTTGGATCACCCTAAAAAGTTTGTTAACTGCTGCTTAATAAGATTTAATCCCTTTATTACTACACATCATAACTGCTTTTTCCACAATGACAGATTGTTTCGTTGGAATTTCTTGCCTTCAGCCTGGAGGGAAGGTTTTTGTGGGTGTGTGCGAGCGATTACCTTGAAGTCTATGATGGGGAAAACGAGGTATTGTGAATGTTTGTTGAAAATGCTCCTAACTTCGTTGTTTGTTTATTTGTGTTTGGATCTTTATTGTATAGATAGGTATTTTCAAGATATTTTTAATGGATTTTATTACCAAATTTTGTTTTGCCCATGGCTTTTCTACAGAAACCACAGAACTGTAGTCCAGTGGTGCAGGAGGCGTGCATGGGTGCACAGGGTGCAAGCGCACCGCGAAATGTTTTGATTTGGTGAAAATCCAGGCAAATGTCTTGAAAATCAAGGTAAAATCTATGGAAATCTGTGTAAAATATGTGAAAATCTTCGCGAAATCCCTGAATATTTTGAAAAAAATGGCCCCCAACGTGTGCAGAATCACATCAAAACCTTTTTGGAGGTCATCCCAAAAGACGACCTATTTGAGAAAATGAACACAGAAAAAATTCCCCAAATTTTTCCGTCAAGTTTGGGGAAATTAGGACAAAGATACTTCGCCCCCACAAAAATTCGCTTGCTTCTACACCTATCCTACACTATGTATATTTCATGGGATTCTAATAATCGAATTCTAAAGCAAGGAATGCAGATTGGTACTACATACTAGAAACTTCATGAATGATGCTAGCTATGTCTTTTATCTTATGTTCTCAGCAGTTTTGGTCATCATATACATCATAAAATATTTTCACTAGCATACCTGCATGTAATTTTAATAAGCTAAATGTTTCGTTTCTTTGGATCAGAGAAGTCACACCATTTAAATTCAAACTTTTTCACTGAAATCTTTTTTAGTTACAGCGTCAAACCAATATTTTGAGATACCAACTTGAACATACTTTATATTCAATTAATTTCCTGTAAAACGATGAAAACATAAAATTCTCTTGTTGGATAGAGCGTTCGCGTAATTGACCTGACATGCGGTATTTTTTGGCATTTTTTCTTTGACTTTTATCTCTGTTCAGCTTCATGAATCCGTTATAAAATACTGCTGCTGGCTGACTGGAAAGGAAGACAGCTGGCTGCAAATATTAAGCCGCTGGTATCAAAGACTACAATTGTTTGATAAAGAACGGCCAAATGAGTCAATTGACATGAGCAATACCGCTTGTGTTTTTTTCATATCGGCTTTCGACAACAGACGTGCAGGGTTATGGGTGATTAAACTAAAAGATTGGAATGCGCAAGCATGGTCTGACGATGGAGAAAAAAACGCTCTAGCAGAAATAGAAGCAAGTATCGGTTCCATTCAGCCTGAACAACATTTACTGTGATAAGTTCGTGGAAATTTCAGACCTAATGATTTTTCCTGATTGCTTCCGCGTGCCATTGAAAACGCTGTGGCGGACCACATGTGGCCCGCGAGCCGCTAATTGCCCACTCCTGGCTTAAATCAACTACTTGTTTATGTCACCGCATTTGGTAACGTTCATTAAATCACTTTCAAATGTTTTGACGAAATAAAATTTTTCAAGTTCCATATTCTAGCTTTAAATTTTCTTCTCATTTCGGCATTTTCTTGAAACAGGCCAAAGGTTTTATTATGAAATTAACTGTAATAAGATATCCAGGAGATATTCGTCTGCATCAAGTTACGAAAAGGAGATCACAGGCCTTTTGGTATGAAGTTTAGTAAAATTTTTCAAAGTCTCGGTTATTTAATCCAAATGTTATGTAGTTGTTTTGACAATTGGTAAACGTAAAAAACGCAATCACAACCACAAAGTATTTGGAACTTGTAAAGTAAATGATAATCGATTGGTTTTACACGGAAAAGTGCTTATGATAACATGGTTTGTGGTTTTTCTTTGCACACAGGCAGAACATTTGGTCGAACTTGCTTGCCATTATATTGAATGAAAGCCTCAAGAATACTGCTTTGGAACGAAACAATTTCTTTTGATCAAGCCGTAATCTGTAGTTTATAATCAGGTCCATTTTACTGAGGCTGAAGCAAATACTAATTGAATTATAAAAAACTACGCTGGCCTCTTGCAGACAAACAGATTTGAACGCCGCGTTTGTGTTTACAGGTTTTAGCAACATACTGCAACGGTGACAATCCGGAGTCAATCGTTTCAAGCAGCAGAACGATGAAGCTGGTGTTTCGTTCTGATGGAGGTGTCACTAGAACCGGGTTTCGGATAAAATGGGAAGCTGTTCGTAAGTTCATTTAGTTTCACGCATGCATTCTACAACGGACAATACATTGATATGATTATTGAAGTTATGCTAAGTATAAGTTTGTCTTTGCAACCAAATGGCATTTGACGAGGCTTGGAATGAAGCATAGAAACATACGGGGGCCAGACACAAAAACGAACAAGCGCCTTAACATATTTATATTGAGTTCTTCTCCAAGAACTAAAAAGTGTATATGCTTCTTCTGGTTGTATTCAACTGTGAGGGGAAGCTGTTTTGGAAGCTGCATTTTTCAACAGCTGAAATTTGTTCTCGCTAGTTAATTAAAAGTTCACATGCTTGAAGGTATTTCGGATCATTGCGGAGGAACCGAAAGTGGATCAACCGGCACTGTACTGTCGCCGAATTTCCCGGGAAACTATCCAAACAACGCTGGCTGCATGTGGAGATTGACAACGCGAACTGGCAGGGTATGTTCAGGATACTATGGCTGTCACAATCGTCATGAAATTGAACCAAATAAACGAATTAGCTTCGATCAATTTAATGACTGCCAGTATTTCAAGAAGAGACATACATAAGTACTGCAAACATTAAACGATTTCCAGGAGCTTTTGAGGTACAGGCAAAGTTTGAAAACCGACAATATGGGAAAATACGTCCCAATCACAAATTTGATGTAATTTTGGACCAAAAACTGTTGCGGTTCGTTCAAGTTGCAAACTCAATTCAATCTGTGTTGAGAAATTACTAAACACTGTTTCAAACCTTTCGATTTAAAACTGTCTTTCCGTACTCGTTTCGTGTTTATAACAAGAAACAAGTTTCATACTTCATATTGCCGGACGTCGCGTAAACAAAACCCATGATGATTGTGATATTGCGAGCACATAATCGCAGTAGCAGCTAACACCATTGAAATATATTTAAAAGCTATTTGTACAAGATTGCTGAGGATGCGTAGTGTTAAGTGACACATGTTTCCTATAAAAAATTTGTGAATGAATTCAACATAGTCGCCTTGGTGTAGACTTGAATGCAATTGAAATATGCCGAAAGTCAAGCTTGATTGAAACGCCACAAATGAAACTTGACAGATCACTGAATTAATAAATAGCTGCACAACTTTCATGAGTGTTTGTTACATGAGGACTGTGAGAGGGCAATCCACAGACATTTTTTGTAAATGTTCACGTGGTTCTTGAAAAGAGCTAGGATTCAATGAGGAAAAACATCGTGTTGCATAAAATTTAACACACCTTGGTTTCCTTCAAAGCGTTATCAACATTTTCGTAACAAACACTGTTATGTGATTACCGTTACGTTTCCTTGGAACACGGTAAGTTCCACATTCACTCTTAAGAAGCCGTAATTTTTCAACAAGATTTTAAGTCAGAGTCAAATGCATTTTCATCTTCAATCGTTTATTATTGCAGTGGATTCGACTGACGTTTACCTCGTTCTCGTTGCAAGGCAAAAACTTTTTTGGCTCATGTGCCTACGATAAACTCGAGATTTACGACGGCGAATCAAGGGTACGGTGGTTTGGAAACAGTTTTTGGTTGACAAGCCTCTTCAAGGCTGCTGCGCCATCCTGTTGGCAGTTGTTAAACGTTCAGTTATGTAGTTAATCTAATACTTTGCGATATGAACTTCCGTTTGTTTGAAATATGATGAACTCGTTTCTTCCGGAAATATTTGTGAAGCATTGAATCACCTGGAAAATATCAAATTAATGCATTTAACCTGAATTATTGAAAAATATGTTGATTGTTTTGTGAGAAATATTAATGTACTCCAAATTAACCAGAATATAAATATTATTTGTCTCAGCGTGTAGGTACGCATTGTGGAACAACCCTTCCAGGTGCCGTGACATCATCGGAGAACCTTTTGAAAATAAAATTTAGTTCTGACGCCAGCGAAACTTATAGAGGTTTCAGAGCAACTTACCAAATACTTGGTAAGTAACCTTTGTTTACTCTTTCAAAAGCAAATAGTGACGAACTTATCAACTTCTTGAAAATTAAAAAGCTATAGCAATTCATGTTTATTTCTCAGGAAGGTATTTACGTCAAAGTCACTTCTTCACGAGAAGTTTTTCGAATTTGAATTGCTTGCCTTGACTGGTGTCCCTTAATTTCCGGTTGAAAATGATTAAGAACAATTAAACAAATTTTGAGAGAGGAATTAATTTACTTTTTAAAGCTTTGCCTAATGGTTTTCGTTATTTTTCCGGTATTAGATTAAACCTGTCTTGCATTTTGCAAAAACATTCGGAAAGCATGCTCATTGCATTTTCCATTTTATCGAAAACATACACGCATTTATCGTTTTTTTGAGGATGTTTCAAGGTGTATGTTGGAAGGTTAGAAAACAGGATGGGAAGGTTCCATGCATCCAGCTAAGACCTCTTCGATAGTGTGCTCATGAAATTGAAAAGTAAATTTGTTTAAAACATTGATCAACAGGAAACATCACTCGGAAACTCAAAACGAGGTTTTAGGTAGAATTTCCGAAAAAAAATGAAAATGTTTTGATTCGCACACGATAGATATATATCATTGACCCCTGACATCTCCTGTTTATGAGTAAGATCAATAAAGTTTGTGTAAAATAACGGGGAATAATAGATGCTTCTGTTGTTGAGTTTTTACTTCTTAAGGCTTTATAATTAAAAATTGGAAGAGGAAAATGTAGTCAAGTTACTTACTCAGGTTTATTTGCAATTTCTTGTTCACGCATATTATCTAACGAAACAAAGTGATATTTTTATAGAGATTTTGGTCTACGAATTGTACATTTCAGACATGACAACCTGCGTAAATTCTCAAACAAGACATGTTATTTCAAACGTCTGAAACTACTAAATCGTGCACTTCCATGTTATCTTTCAGTTACAGCCTTCGGTGTCATTCTTCACGTCTAGAACTGTGCATCACTCTATATTGCATGTAAACTACCACGCAGGCGTGCCCGTAATTGGTTATATAACCTTATATTTCCGAGTGTTTTGTGCTATATGACTCCCTTGTGTGCCGTTGTTTGTCCTTGGAAATTTGGTGGCAACCCACACTGTTCATTGATTAAAACATTATGTAATCTTCTGGTGAATGCTGCACGTCACACCACGTCGAGGGCAGGATATAGACATGTGGAGGTCATAGGGCAGCATTTGTGTTGAAGCCCTCAGTACCTCAAGCAAATACTACTCAAGGTCAAGGAATACTATTATCAGTTAGCTGTAAGTATGTAATCATAGGTAGTGGTAGTCTTTGGTCTTAGCAATTTGGGGGCCCCTGTGCAAAAAAATTGGGGGGCACCTGTCACGGGAGTTTGTTAGAAATTTTTGTTTTTTCGACGTCGTCATCATGTTCGCTCCACCGTGGTACGACATTTTTGCAAAATTGGCAAAATAGGAGGCAAAAACTTTATATCACACTTTACATACTTTGGAAGCCCTGGCCCAAACGTCCCCTTTTAAACTGGGTGAACTATGGGAAGCTATATGTAGACCCAGGAAACATTTACTACATGCATCACAATAAATCCAGCATCAGTAGGCTATTTGTTCCAAATCATTGCAGACAGTCTTGTCTACCATCTAGTGGGAAATTTTTTCCAGCGAATCAGGCTAGATGGCTTCTTCACCATCATGTCTTGTGTTTTTTTTGTGGTTTGTACTTCCCAGATATGCACCAGTTTTGCCAAACTGGTATATATTTATACCAAATTTTAAAAAATTGGTATATTTCCAAAGTGCTTGGCACATGCATTTTTAATTTTGTATATATGACAAATTTGGTATATTTTCTTCGGAGGGTTTAGTCGAGATTTAAGTCAATTCATTTCGTTTATTACAAAGGGAAATAGAGAAACCATGTTAGTGGTGATAAAGCTATATGAAAAAGTTTGGTGGTTTCACTAAACATGACATTAAATATCTTTATTGCGTAAGCAGAAAGTAAGTCTGGAAGAGAGCTGAGTTCTGGAAAAGGTATACGATTTTAGTTAGCCAATGCATCGAAAGGTGGGAAAGCTGTTTATGAGAGTGACAAAAAATTTAGCAAAGAGTGACTTACAGCTTGCATGATTTGTAAAGCAGTGTTCTGCTGGTGCTGTGCATCCCTTCCGCAAATTATGAAAAAAGAAAATTTCCAGCTATTATGGAGCATAATAATGTGCTGGGCCACAAAAGAAAGCAAAATGCAGTTGCAGGTGTAGAAGGGTTTAATTTTGCAGTGGTTCATAAATATGTCACTGCTACAGCTCAGAAAGCAGATATTGAGCTTGCAGTATCCCAAAGGGCATCGAAAAATCAGCATTGGATTGAAACATTTTCGTTGCAGATAAAATTTGAAATATATTTGGTATATTTTCAAACTAGATTTGGTATATTCGTTGAAAGAAGAGTTGACAACACTGATATACACTACATTTCACGGTCACACAGATAACACAATGGCATACAACATACAGCAAAATATAACACCCCACTGCTGCTAAACTTAAATAAGGCAGAAAATACATCAGCACAAGGAAGCTTGGCTTTTTTATTGTTAAAATTTGATCGTTTGCTTTGATCTTTTGTGACATTTTTAGAAATTTGGCCTAATTTGCATTTTTCCCCACATCAGGGGTGTAGTGTGTGGGGAACGTTGTTCCCACACCAAATAAAAAGGAAGACTGTACCACATAGCTCGAATAAAGTGAGTATTCGCCTACAAGCATGTCCACAATGGATCTTCCAGTTTCACTGCAGACTTTTGACTAGCGGTGCATATCTGCGTGCCGCTAGCAGATCTGTAAGATTCCAGCCATGTTTTAATGTAATCAAAACTTTCAAGTAATGTTACTATTGCAAATAGGTGCGGAAAAGCCTTCCCACCCCACTAAACCCTGCCCCACCTCCCGGAATTTACACAGTCTAAATGTTTCAATGTGCACTCTCACAAATACCCTTGTTTTCCTGACAGTTGAAAATATCCAGTTTCAAAATTGCAAACCTAGAGAATGGGGATAGTCAATGACGCATAATGATCATTGTCATGTCACCAAAAGATCGAACTTGTAATTTGCAGTTTATTTCCTAAACGCGCGAATCGAAGCTGACACTTATTCAGGGTTGTCAATTTGGCTTTTTTGAAGCCAGATTTTGAAATTCTGGCTTTTTTGAACACCTTTGGGTTTTTTTGCAAATCAAAAAAAGGCAGACAAAATCTATCTTTTTCCGGCATTTTTTCAGTCGGCAAGACTTGGCTCTGAAAAAAACATTTTCTGATCTGCGCATTCATCACAAATCTTTTCTGAAAAGAGTCTATAACCATGCAGGTTGCATGAAATATTGAAAAGATTTTACTGTTTCCCTATAAATGATCGATGCTGTTGATAAAAAACAAATGTGGCACTGCGTAATCACGGGAAAAGAAAATGTTTCTAAAGAGTAGAAATCTATTATAGCGATGGTTCTGACGAGTTTTAATGTCTATTTTGTGTTTGGTTATGCATATTTAATGTGTATATGCTGTAAAACTGCTAACTGGCTTTTTTGGGACAAGGTCTGGCTTTTTTGGTGAAGACAGGTTGGCAACCTTGCACTGATTCCGCTGATGAGCAGTATGGCAAATTGATGTATGGGCACGGTGAGATCACATGACTGGTTAGTCTCGATTACAAGCACGCGCATATACATTGGTGTTTACAGTAGAACTTTCTCAAGCAAAATCAGTTCCTCACATAACTGTTTGAACAATGGAGTTACCCTAGGACCAAGTTGAGTTATGTAGGAACTTACTGTTTTAGATTTTCACTGTCCACAACTACAGGTAAATATGCCTTTAATCTCCAGTAAATCTTTGAGAAATAGCAAAATAACCGCAATGTTTATGATGAGACTGTAAATGAATGAAATATGCAGTATTGACTCACACATTTCGATCAGAATTCAATGTTGGCTTGACCCTATAAGCTACAATCACTGCACTTTGGGCGGTAAAAACCTAAACAAGTTAATATCACAAAACTGCAAAAATTGGTAGGCTATGTGCTTAAAAATTAAGTTCATTGTGCATGGTATTTTGCTTAAGGATATCTACACTGGGTATTAAGTAGATTTATAAGCAAGAATGGTTGGCTACCAGTTAAACCTTGCAACTAATAGTAAAATGATTCATAAAAGTAAGGGTTCTGCATTATTGATTTGAAACCTCTTAAATTTTGTTTAAGGGACCCACATCTTTTTGAAGAGTAGGCTATTGGACACCTTATCCGTGTTACATTTTGTAATCATACCTTTTGTCTGGGGCCCCTTGTCCTTTGAGTGTGTAGTAAGCAGGCTATTTATGTTTAACCAAAGACTAATAGGCCTCATTATGCTTAGGGGACCCAAGCATCTTGGTTGAGGATCTTTTGCATTTTGGCTGGGGCCCCTTGTCCTTTGATCAAACAGAAAACTATTAATATTTCATCATTTCAGTTTGCCTTCTTATTTTCATGTTCATAATTCAAATGTGTTAGAACATATTCTTAATAACAACATAAAGCAAAACAAGTTAAATTTTCTTGTGCAATCATTATAATAATAATGCAATCATAAAGATAATCTCATACATTTTTGGAAGCGTGTAAGCTAAAAGTGGGTGCCCCCTGAAAGCGCGTAATTTGAAGTTGGTTGCCACCATTTTGCACACCCTGCTCACTCACTAAGACCACTACTGATCATAAGTAAAATTCTACATCAAACTTATTTAAATGATTGTACAATTCACGGCTCATGACTGTGGAGGCCCTCAATTTGTGGAGGTTCCTGGGCAGGTGAACACTTTACCCTCCCCGAAACCTGACTCTGACCAAGTCTGCATTTTTCTCTGCAGCAAGATGAGTTAATGCATTTCAAATCGACATTTAATCAGAGCGTGTTCTTTATTGTCATATTTCTTTATTTTTTATGTGCCATGAAATATCGATGAATCGCATTTACGACAATCAAATTCTGCTTTCACTGCGAAACCGCCGAATTGAGCAATGAGCGTTGCCGTTTAGGTTTTTTTGCAACCTAGATTTACGATTTAGATGGTGAAAAAACATAATCTTATTTCAGTTTCTAAACCATTCTTGGCAGCTATTTCTCAAGCTGGTTACAAACATTGATAAACATTTTCATGGATTTACTCTCTTACAGGAACCACACAAACCAGCTGCGGATCCACAATTGCCGCTACTTCATTGGGATACATCTCATCTCCAAATTATCCAAACGATTATAATAACAATGCAAGATGCACGTGGATAATCAACGGTCCAAGAGGACGAGTTAGTGCCATTTTCGACATATGTCAATGAGAAACGTGAACTTTTTACAAATCGCTCATTTTCCAACATTGTGTAGTGAATCGAAACGAGTCGTCGTTTTCCGAGAATGCAGATGAGCCTGATTCCATCCATGGAAAAGCGTTTGTCGGTCGTAAAACACACTTATTTAGGCTTTCAAGTGATCTGTTTTAGTGCGAAAAAATATAAAAACTTCAAGAAAAGTAACGAAGGAAAACTGTATAAGAGACAGAGCCTACATTTCCATTTTTACTAAAGCGTAGAAAAAAAGGTAATCTGGTATTTTGCCATCTGCTTCCTCACTTGGGCAGAGCATTTGGGGAAAAGGTAGATTTTGGGGCTTTCAAGTTACTTTACCAGAGCAACAATTATCAACGACCTCGTTATAGTTTGAAATTTCCAGGAAATATCAGTTACGTTTGAAGTTAAGGTGGGTTCGGATTTGTAGAACAAAGTTTGAATAACTATGATGAATCTTTTTTCAGAGAAACTTACGCCTGTAGTTCGTAAAGGGTTGATGCTTGGTTCACCAAGGGAGGAAGCTTTAATTCCCGGGAAGAAATTTGTTCCAGGGAGGAATTTGGGAGAAAAAACTATGGATGAAAAACCCTTCAGTTTTTAATATTTGTTTATTGTAGTGCACAATGAGGATGGTTTAAATAGGAAGATCTACACTCAGTTTTTCTCGACCTTTTTGCACCAGCGGACCGGTAAAAAACGAAAAACAATTACAGACCGGTGACACAAAATCGCAATGAATGCAACAGACTATCACAATCATTTTATTAACTAAAGCTGTTATTTACGGCTTCATTTTGAGGTTCCTCATATTGAAGAAAATAATTTAGTCAAAGTCGGAGGCTAATTCCTACAAATGTTGAATTATAAAATCTAATAACTAGGACAGCCAATTCTTACCTAAAAACTTAAAATTTTGACTTTATAATTTACAAATTTTGGATTTATTTTGACCTTTAAGTTTCATGTGTTTGCTACTGCAAAATAATTCAGCCTTAATTGTTGAGGTTTACGCGGAAGGATATTCATGCACTGTGTCCTTCGAAATTTTTAAAAATTTGATTGTTTAAGTACATAAATAACCATACAGTGGAGTCAAACCTGAGAATATCGTAAACTTGAAACGCTATATGCATTAATGGATTGAGCATTAACCAAAACAAGTACTATAAGACCACATTTCTTGCCTCACCATACCTATCCTACACACTATTAAATCGTCCAGTAGTGGCCAAAACAACATTATTGCTTTAGAAAGTGCAACAAAGGTACTATTGTTACAGAATTGGAAAACCCATTGTTGCAGAATTTGCACAAGGATGCATTATACTGCAAGCAACTTCATTTTAGGCCAAAATAACGATCTGCATGAAGCATGCGAACTTTAATTTATCTTTTGATAGACGCATAAAAAAATTTCGTTTGATAACAATAAAATTTGTGGAAAGTATGAATTGACGTTTATTTGAAGGTTTGGTGATTTGCCATATCTATAAGGAAATTCTTCGTTCAATTATTTTCACTATGGTCGAAAATAACGCTCTTAATTCATGCTCCTGCCAAATACTGCTATTTGTTCTATAGCCATTTCCTTAAAAATGGGTTTTTATTAAAAGCAATGTCCAGTTGGAATGTGAAAATGACGCCTGCCATGCTTTGCCATGCCAAGCCGGAAGTCTTTATGGCGTATGTCACAAGGCATGCCAAAATTCAATCCAAGGTCAGCTCAGCTTTAACTCTGTACTTGAAACTTAAGGTTTAGGTGTGTTGTTCCACAACAAAATCATGTGTTTTCGAAACCAGGTAATGATATTTCCCTCACAAAACGACTGCCCTTGGGTTACTGCAATCACTGTCACTGGTAAAGGTGACTTTGAGTTTGCACTCTTTGAAGGATTTTTTGACGCGCTTATATTAGTCTTGCTGAAAGTACATTTCTATTTGAAAAGCAGTATAATTCCGAAGTTTGTGTGAAGGTTAATTGCGACAGTCTTGATATTCCGGATCAGTGGCATAATGGGTTCTTCTCGGACCAGTAAAGCTAGGAAAGCATATTGGATATTCTGTTGCATGTATCTGCAAAACGCTAATTGCGCCATGCTTACCTCATGTTCCGCGGTTGTTTGCGAGCGAACGTTTCACTAGCTTTGTTGCCATTGATTTACAGCTTATGAAGCTTTGGCAGTTAATAGCCAGATTGGCCCCAGCGCAGAGCACAGGGTGATGGGCGTCTGCAAATCAAGGTGTTCTTAAATATTTCCTGTTTGGGAAAAGCCAGGTGTATTCATTGCAAAAGAACTACCTATTTTTTTACCAAATCCTGTGGGAACAAGCACGTTTAGAAATAGCAGAAACTCTTTGTAGTGTAACATAGCTAGGAAAAGAATCAGTTGATTTAAATTTGAATTACTTAACAGCAACCATAGAATGTTTTACTGTATGTTGCTTTTCATAAAGCATAAGCTAATTTACAAGAGTTTTGAAAGATGTCTGGTAGGTTTCAGTCGTTGTCATTCCCCTGAGCTGTGTATATGATTGCAATTGCTTTCAGGCAAAACCGAAGACCGTAAGGAACATATAGTAAGACAGGTTTGAAGATGCCTATTTGTGATCACACAGTCCTTAAATTGAATTTCTTGTCAAAACAGGTAATTCGTCTGAGCTTTATTTCGATGTCGCTGGAATCGGCAACATTCGATCGTTGCCATGATTTTCTGGAAGTATTCGATGGCCGCTCTCACGTACGTAAAATATATTACTTCAAACTGTATACACAGTGCAAACTGCGTACAATCATTTGGTTTGCAGCATTATTTGTTAGTTGCTTAAAGATTGGACCCTTTTTGTTCCGCGTTTCTGGCAGATTATTTTACCCCATGCAGACGTTTGTAAGCAATGGCTGCAAAGGGACAATGTGATGTCAGTAACAAGGGAAGAAATGCCAAGACAGTAATTATTCAAAGAACAGCTCCCTGCATTGGAAGAAATTAGTCTGTTAAGAAAAAACAAGTGTGCTGGGCAAATTGTTTTTTGTGTTGCAAGTAAGGAGCGTCAGTGAAATGCATTGTTGTTTCCAAAGAAAGCACAAACTTGTTTTCAAACGCAACGAAAGTTTTCTGTAAATGTACACTCCTACGTTTTACTTAGTGTTTCAAAATCGGGGCAAAAATCAAAAAACCGGGTTTCGGGTAGCTAAGAAAAGAAACCCGGGAAAACACGCTTTTTTCTCGGGTTTTGAAACGAATGCCATTTTGAGCGATAAAACTCGATATCACTGTGAAATTAGTGCTGTTGGTCCCCGTGCAATTTATCAGCGAATTATTAATTATGTTAAGCACAGTTTTTCGATGATGTTTATAATACTGACGCATGACAATCAAAGCACACTTTCATCATTCAGTGTGTTTCTGAGTTTTGTGACAGATAGTACCGTGGCTAAAAAATCCCCTCTGGTTCCACTGATTTAGGCTTGATTGTAATTGAGACATGTTACAGTTTTTCAAGGAAATTTGACCTCTTATTTGTAGCCTCATAAAGACTCATTTTCTTTTTCACAATTTGTGATCGGATTTTTTCCTGTGCCGGAATAGTTTTTGTGGTCTTCATTTTCATGGAATACATAAATTCTGTGCTATGATTTTAAATGGTTCATTGAACCTTTGGTGCTTGAAGCACCTGCCTTTGCATAACGGAGCACAAATTGCACTTTGGTGTTGGTGGAGCCTTGTTTTATGAGAAATGGCTCTAGGCTTCTGATTTTCTTTCATTACTAATGTCTTTAAACTGAATGTGTGTGATTACAACTCTACCTAATGTTGTATGTAAAGGAACTGTGCTTTGATTTCAAACGGTTGATTGAACCTTTGGTGCTTGTACCACCTGCCTTTGTGTAACGGAGGACAAATTACACTTTGGTGTTGGTTAAGCCTTGTTTCATAAGAAATGTCTCCAAGCTTCTGATTTTCTTTGATTACTCACGTCTTTAAATTGAATGCGTGTGATTAAAAATTTATTTAATGTTGCTTGTAAAGGAAAGCCAAATACTTTGTGGAAAGTTATTAGAAACTAAAATAGAACCAATCGATTTTGCAAAGAATCACAGCTTGAATATGAACTAACACATAACAGCTCATAAATGGACTAACTAGCAACTACGAAACTACGGCATACTTTTGAAGAACTATCCGCGTGGTTGTTATTTTATTAGGTTAGCGAAAAGACTAAAGTTCGCAAAGGAACCTATTATGTGCAAAATGACGTCACGATCCGTCTAAATAGGTCAATTGAACGAAAATATAAACGGACCAACAACGAATGTAGGATGGTCACCGGGCAAAACTCGCACCTCGCGCCTCATGATAATAGTTGAAAGTTCAAACGTGCTAATTTGGCCGTTACCCGCGCCAATCTGCAACTTCTGTGTTATCAGAATCACTAACATTTGAATGCAACAGCAATTCCAGTTGTTTTTAAAAATCCTGGGTTTGGTAGTCGAAAAATAACCGGGTTTCGGGTTGTCAAAATGATTCAAAAATCCGGGATTCGTGTTCGGGAAAACCCGGGTTGGAAACATTAATTTTGCTCCTATAGAGAATGTTAGGATCCTCAACAAAGTACTTTTATCAAAAATGCATCAGAAATGTTTCAGATGGATTCTTCCAGTGACCACGTTTAATTACGTTTTAAATATATGAGGCTCCTAAGATATATTTTAGATTTCGAGAGGCATTTTCTTTTATACGAGATCGACCGATGCTTGCCGTTGCATTTATAGCAAAAGGCAAAGAAAGACATTGCAACGTGAAAAAAATTGTCAAATAATGACGGGCTATCCCTAGGTGGCGGAATTTGTTTATCTTTCACCATGTGAGTTTAAAATTGCCACGTCGTTGTCATAATTACCTCAAATTTTCTTTGAGATACACCAATTCCCACCATTTCTGTGAGTTTTGTCTTCAGTCAGACCTGCGTATATCTGTCGTAGAACATATGCGTTGTGTATTCCAGGTTCAATTCGCGGACACAATTTTGTTGTTCCGCTTTCGTAAATTTTTTACTCTATGTAAACATTTCTTACGAACATATTTCGAGCCTTTTGTGGTCAAAGACAAGACATAAATCAAGTGAAAACGTTGGTAACTGGAATTAGATATTTGCAAATTACAAATATTTCTTGATACTGCTCACAAAAGATCTAAAGGCAGAGTGTCGTCAGAACTGCGACTGTTCCAACAAAACCATTGTACTGTACAAATGATACTTCACAAAACTGCCTCATTTGCCCTACAAATTTACCAAGGGATGAAATATACTGTGCACGATTGTCATTCATGAAATAGGTCCTGCAAAAATTTTGAGCCTGGAAGCATACAGGTTTTATAAAAACGCGCTTGTGCACCTCAAACATTTGGAATACATTTTGATCATTCTGGCATATGAAACCAATTTTCTTAGTTTTTGTCGGCTACCTGAACAGGAGCCGACAAAAACTAAGAAAATTGGTTTCATATGCCAGAATGATCAAAATGTATTCCAAATGTTTCAGGTGCACAAGCGCATTTTTATAAAACCTGTATGCTTTCCAGGCTCAAAATTAGCACTTGTGAAACCAAAAGCTGTATATATGTATATATCAACTTAAATTTAATTACAGAAAACTTTGCAGACGTTGCAATGTTGGAAACGTTTAATTTAAAACTAATGTCAACCATATACATTTTGGTGTCCGTTGCTTCCTATTAACGACTTTGGGTAGTCTTCATGGTTGTTGATGTTTCATAATAAAACATGTTTCATAATAAAACCAGCCTTTGACAGCGTAGAAAACCAAACATCAAATTTATGAAAAGCAGTCAGTTTTAACACTTTCAAGCTGATGTCAAACGAAACGGCCAAGTATGTTTTGCGACTACCCCTGTGAATTCGGCACCCTGAAGGTAATAGACATGTCCGCGTTGATCATTTTTAGGGTCATTTTTCTACTGGAGAAAATGTCCAATTGCAGCTCAAGGTCCAAAATACCAAAAACATTATTCACAAAAAATAAACATTAGTTATTCTCTTTGAGTTTTCTTTCAAAACGTTGTGATCCCCTTTTTCTAAAAGACAAACTGGTTTGAAGTTAGCTCCCCTGCACTAAGAAATTATGTAGCAAATTCACTTGCTGCTGCATTGAACATAGACCTACATTACCAGCGTGCAAATTGCAGTAATTTTTGTCACACAATAATAATGTCAGTGAATATCTTCTGTAGTCTTAGCGAATACAATGAAGAAAGTAGATATATTTTGCCGTTCAACTGAACACGAGATTCAATTTTTTAGTCAATGGGAAAGTTTTGCGGGGAAACACTTCCAAACGCACTGACATCAACTGGAAGTACCATGAAAATCGAATTCGTCTCGGATTCTTCGGTTGCAAAACGTGGTTTCCGAGTTTATTATCAAGTGACTGGTGAGTAATATAAATATGCAACAAACGTGCTCTCTTACTACTATTACTATGTTCACTTTGTACAAATTATTGCTTTCTGAATGTTAAACTGTTATTTCAGGAAAACGTATGTGGCAGATACTATTGGGATTTAGCTTATGTTACAGTGCACGGCATCTGCTGCGCTTAAGGCAATCTGAAATGATCTCATGCCATAGGTTTCAACGCATTTTTTGTAATAAACCTAGTTTTTGTTGTGCTGTATGAATGTCATGTGACAACGTGTCCTTTAATGCCGGGAATTTGTCCATATTAGACAAGTCATAATTCTCCAGCCGTTTGAGGTAGAAAGCTGTTCAAACCCTGTAAAGATGCCGGAAGCATTCTAGATTAGATTTTTTAATTGGAAAATTTTGGATATTCCGTTTTTTTGTGGGTAACGTTACAATAGGGGCAGGTTTACGCATAATTAGCCCACTTCATCGGGCCATGGGCCCCAACGAGCCATTTTTAGATCAAGTTTTTTTTAAACTAGGCTGTAATCCTGGTCCTTAAAGGGTTTGATCGATTTTCTAGCATTTCTGTTGCCAAAATTGTAGCCCAAATAGCGAATTTGTGGTAAAATATAAAATCCCACATAAGGTATACTTGGCCAATTTAGAAAATGCCATAACTGTCCAGTTGATTGAGCTAGAGCGCTGTTCAAACGTTCAAAGGATACTTGAAGTCCTCTAAATTTGATGTTTAAAAATTGGGAAGTTTTAGATTTCAGGTGTTCTGTAGTTGACGTCATATGAGACGTAAGTTTTGGCCCACTTTATCGATCCCTCGGATCCAACCCCAATAGCCATTTTTTATTTCCTTTTTTAAGAAAAAAAACTAGGCAAATATCCACATCTTTAGAGCCCTTGATCGGCCTTCTAGTGCTTGTAGTTAGGAAGTTATGGTCTTAAAACAACAAAATTTTTAAAGTAATACCCTGGCCTAAGGAATAAATTAATTGATTATCAAGTTTTTGCTATAACCTGGGAATCATAAACACTACAAGGCCAATCAAGGTCTCTAAAAATGCCAACTTCCGCACAGTCTCATTTTCAAAAAAGACACAAAGAATTGCCCTTTGGGTGTTGACGCCCATGGTCAGGTAACCTCAGCCAAAAAAGCCTATACCTACCCCTATTATGACGTCGC
>Ga0210059_1003211_pt1 | contig 26047 bp, 16 predicted proteins | sample Ectturendosymbi2_FD_188042 | JGI IMG/M metagenome (GOLD analysis project Ga0210059, IMG submission 188042) | Ecteinascidia turbinata endosymbiont from Florida, USA - Sample 2 (SPAdes) (version 2) | ecosystem: Host-associated > Tunicates > Ascidians > Unclassified | place: Key West, Florida... | reverse complement strand
AAAAGAGAATCCTCATTGTGATTCATCTCAACCCTTTGCGCCGCAGCGTATTTCACATATTTTCTGAGGTACACTCATTCTTCTGCAGAATGTTTTGTTAATAACGGCATGGCAAAAACTTGAGTTGAACAAAAACAAATAGCCTACATATTAGTGTACTTGAAACTCTAACCGGAACGTCGTACCGGCAACGATTCTTTTACCGGAACGGCGTTCCGGGCCGTTACGGCTTACTTTCATCTCTGATTGCATCGTCAGCAACTTGAAAAAAATAAGCAAAATTTCGACGTTGCCCCCCTGGAAAAAATTATGCGGACGCCCATGATCAATATGGTAAACACTCAAAATTGGCGGAGCCAGACATTTTCATTTGGGGGAGCCACTGGAGGGGCCAGTTTTGCAACAAAGGGAGCTGTCAATGGTCTGTGTAGGACTTTGCTATAGGCAGGGGCTGAGCCAGATATTTTCATTTGGGGGGCCACTGGGGGTGCCAGGCAAAATTTTGGGGGGGCAGTGGCCCCCCGTAGCTCCGCCCCTGCTTGTAGCTTACATCGGTTGATTCATCCAGAAATTAAATTCGTAGTCGTATGAATCGATTTTTGTTCTTGTACTACTCTGGCCACTTAGACATCCGTGCACTGAACAGCCAAACAGTGGTTTTGTCATCTAAAACCGCCAGACCAAATGTGGCTGTTATTTGGGACGCTCCAGAACAATATCACCAACGGTTTTGCCACGGCGCCTCACTCACAAGCCGCTGATGGAGCCAAACCCGTGTGTACACGCTAATAGGTATAGTTGTCGCGGTAAAGACATAAAAATCTATCGTAACAGCTTCGAAATGACGTAGCAGATTTCCTATTTGGATACTGTAGCATTTCCTGGCGTATCCTAAAAAACACAGTTGCAAACACATTGATTATAATCAATTAGCCTACAGCCTTAAAAACATCAAACCTGAAGTTCATCTACTGAGGACAGCAATCTCATGGTTACGTCGTCAGACCATAAGTTGTTCTTTCTACACGCAGCACAATAGCTATAAAATATTAAAACACTGTCAAAAAACACAAAGTGTCAAACGTTATCAACTGCCCCAAATCAAAGTTTTGCAGTTACAACGAACAATTTCTAGTGAGGTGAAGCGTCCTTGAATTTTCGTTTTTTCAATGCTTGGCTTTTGCCAAAACAGCACCAATCGGATTTCGAGTCACAACAGCTTTAAATCTGTCTCCTGAAGCAAGAAAAAATTAGCACGTGTCTTGTAGGTAACAAATCCTGGTGCGGTTATGACAAGTTGTAAACGTGTGCGTTGGTTTCACCATATGAATTATTAAAGTTGCTTTTTGATTTACTCAAATACTTTCATAATCTTCCTCTAGGGTTGCCAGGTCATTTGAAATTTTTTCAAGGACACTTTTTCGCTTTGTGATTATTGAAATGTTACTTCATGCAAACTTTGAATACTATATAGATATAGTGGTGTAGCTGGTAATCAACCACATCCATTAAGAACGCAAAGCAATTATTAGGCTACATGTAGCCTATATTGTACAACAGTATAGTTGCATATTTAAAGCAACATAAAATATTAAAATTTCCTTGCGTACTTTATGCGCATTCTCAAAACATTTGCAGATTAGCAAGTAGTAGTGGAGATGCGCGGACGTGTTCAGCAAGTAGAGAGGATTTATTTTACTTGCTTTGCTGCGGAGAGCGTTTGTTTGTTCTGGATCATAGCATCGTTCAGTACAGTGCTTCCTAACCGGTCGGAAATTTCATCCGTGCAGAGGGAAATTCTTTCTGGTTTGGTGCATTAGGGAAATTGTTTCAAGATTCTCTCCAATATTTAAGAGAGTAAATCTGATTACTTAAACAAAAAATTAGTTTTTTCCAACAAAACCCAGTTGTCAATCAGTGCAATGCTTTGCAATTATTGCAGTTTTAGCCTTGAACGATATTGAATGAGTCACAATGGAATAACGACCTTTATCGTTATAGTTCGCCACGGTAGCAAAAGATAGGCAGTTTGGTTAACTGGTGGGAAAAGGATATTTGAAAAAACTAATTGTAGTTGATGGTTAAATTGAAGTTAGATTTTGGTGAAAATTAGGTTATGTTATGTTGCAACAAGTTGTTAGGTGAACAAGGAACTGAGGAAAAATGTCTTCGAACGTACACATTTTTGAGGTATAATACGCCAGCCTACTTTTGACTGAATCAGTTTTTTTCGCGGACACCTAGTGTACTGTATAAATGTCAGTTGCGAAGGTTAATAAGTAAAATACATGGAAGACTACATCATGTACGACTAAAGAATAAAGTGCTGTGCATGAAAACGCTATACCATTCCAGCTCAACAGCATTTGAACAACGCGTACAAGGAGCAAATCGATTTAGTACAGAAGGTCTAAAGAAGGTTGTCTCAAACGTGTCAGGCTGGGTGCAGGAGGTGCATGAAACTAAGCATTAATTTTTCTCTCGTTGAGGCATCCTATGTTGTTGCACTTTGCATTGCTAAAGCGAAAAGTCTCATACCATTGCAGAAACACTGGTGAAACCATGCCTCCTGGATTGTGCCAAAATAGTTTTGGACGACAGAACTTGCAACAAGCTGAAACAAGTTTCCCCTTCTCGTGACACAATCAAGAGCAGAATCGTGGAAATGTCTAGTGATACAGCAATAATATCTTCAGCATTACCATTTGCAATTCAGCTGCATAAGTCAACAGATGTTGTTAACTTGTCACAACTACTCGCCTACATTCGCTATGTGTCCGGCCCAAGTATCAAGGAAGATTTTTTATTTTGTCAGACCTTTTTTGTTAATTTTTTTATATTTTTTTTACTGTTTTGTTGGTGAACGAACTATCGATGCATTTCACAATTTGAGCATCTCTGTTGGAGATGGAGAAGTACACACTGAATCAGAAGTGACATTGCTGAGCACCTGTGCTGCGTTGAGGAAGAATTAAAAAATAGTTTTCTGACAGCGGAAAGGTTGACATGGAAAGTTTTGAACGGGAATTGTTCCATCCAACTTACGCATTCAAAATAAGAGAGGTTGAAACAAAAGACATTTACTTAAGGGAGGCGTCGTAGAAAAAAGGTTAGGAACCACTGCTCTAGAGACTGCACTTGTACCACATATGTCCAAAACCAGTGAGGTCGTACAAGTCCTTCACGAAATAACAAAAAAACGAGTCCAGAGTGGATTTGGATTTTGTCGACATTTCGGATATCACAATGCCATCGTTAGCGACAGCTCGTGTGTTGCCTTTCGTTCTAGAAAGGCATCTTATCTTTTTCTTTCTATCAATGCCACGCACGCAGTAAAAGCCACGTTCTTTGACAAACTCAAAGTTGGCGCGAGTTACTTTGAGCGGAAGATTCAAAAGCTGCTGAACTCGAATCATTTCAGCTCCGGGATCTGTCATTAGCCGATCCCCGTTTACAAAAACAAAACGGTTGAGGTTGAAAAATTGTAGCCAGTGCCTCAAGTATATGGAGTAGAGACTTGCGGTGACTATGTTCAAGTCTTTCTTTGCTTGCACTTTTTCCAGACGTTGATAGATGTCTGTGGAATTTTTGAAAGGTCCAGCAACCCTCTTTATTTCTTTTGTGGCGAATTCAATATAATGATCAAAAGTGCTGAATTTTTCGTTCTGTAAAACATAGAAAAAGTTGTGTCATCATCCCCTTTTTCCAGCACCACCACACTGTCTAGGCTAGATACAGCCGTTTAGTCCAGCGGTTCTTGTTTAGGTGCTGCGAGGTGGGGAATCTGCGGTCCGAACTCCACTGGCAGATTTCAGGCGATTTCATGGTCCATGCAGTGCGAAAATAATGTTTCATCTGGAAAGGGCGGGAGTTTGAAAACCACTGGTTTTGTTTTCACAGACAAAATTCGCTGAAGTTAAAAACTGAATGCAAACAAGAGACGTATGACAACTATGCTAATATTAAGCAATACTACTGCGGTAATGTCAGAAATGTAACTTCGGTAGTAGCATAATTGTAAATAAATGGAGAAATTTCTGTGAACGCTTGAAAGTTGGTCACATTTCGAACTTTGTTGTAATTGCGCCAATATTTCTAAATAAGCAACATACTCTTGCATACACTCTCCTTTCAACGTATCGTTGCAGCCTATTCATTCGAAGTTATTGCGGAAATAATTCACATGCGTTTTGTCATTTAGAAAACTTATATTACTTTGTAATCGTGCGGCTCGTTGCACTCTAACCTCTAATTTTCCAAATACACGAGTGTGTATATATTGAAAAAGCAGAGAAGCATATGCTTCCACTAAAGCTTTTCTGTGACAATTCCTCAAACAAGAGTGGAAAAAATACTTAACACCTCTTTTGAGAGATATGGCACCTCCCATCAACGAATAAGTTTCCTTTTCATTGTTGTGGGATATTTTCACAACATACCAACAAGAAGAACATACGTTTTCTAAATCCTTTACCGATGTAGTTAAAATGAAAATAATGGTTTTTGGAAATACAGTAACTGTTGTCCTTACAAGAAAAATTATTTTTTTGAGTTTTTTAGTTCTTTGTTCGAAAACCGTGGATAACGTTTCCCAAAAAAGCTGCCAAAAGCTTTTCTATTTTCAATGAAAACATTGCATTTTGATTGTTTTTCTCTATGCAATCAAAGCCCGGTTTAATTTTTTGTAAAACCGCATGAAAGACCAAATATTATAATGCAACTTAGGCACCAAGACCACTGTGACTGTTCCCAATGCAAACTCGAGCTGGTACCATTGAAAGTTGTGAACACGTTTTCAAATAAGGCGTAAATCTAACCAATACATTTTTGGCCAGCCTCTTACCCAAGCGAAACACCCTGCTGGTCAGAAAACCACAAAACCACTATTCTGAGCATAAGAAGCAACAGCGGTTGATTTGTTTTACTTGCTACTCGGCATCACCGCAGTCATAAAGTTGTTGGGTGATTTTTGCGGATACGTTTCAAATGTCTCTGCGTTTTTTTCTTGGGCATTCATTTTCAAAATCGCCAAAAATATGAAGCCTTGTACAAACCAAATAGTAAACGAACAGATGCACCAAGTGACTTATGATCTTTTTCAGAACATTTCAACAACTTTCCTCACTGAATGCCAGTCATCTGCAGTGCATCAGATCACCAAAAGCAACGATTAATATCAACACGTGTAACAGAAACACGACTTTGCGAGCTGAGGTGCTACAAGCTGACGCAACAAATTTTCTCAACTGTTGACGACTACGTCTACATGCCTGCTATAAATCTGCCACTTGTTTTGGGCTGCGAATGACTTTCTTAACATTAAGTTTAATATCACTTAAAAATTCAATGGAAATTAAAAAGTCGACTAATTAAGAATTTATGGCGCTAATATTTTGTTTAGCATCACATACAGTTGTCCGCCCACTACGTGCGCATTCTAATATTATTCCGACTTACTAACTGCTTACTTGGTTGTAATAAGATGCGTTTCCGTCACGCTTGGAGAACTTAAAATCTGAGAAAACCCTTTGTGCCGGGTCGCAAAGAACAAGAATAAACTTGGGTTCGACTCCGGTTTCTTCGTAGGTCGAAATTATACGTTCAGGTACGGAAGGTGTTACCAAATAATTGGGAGTTTTTTTCGAAGGTAATCTCGGATTCCTTCGTGCAAGGCATCATCAACCTGGTCAGAAAACGTTTTAGATTAAACATACGAAGACCTTGAACTCAAAGTTGGCGCGAGTTTTCTTCCACCAGAAATAAAATGTTCTCGTCGGTAAGCTATGTTAAAAGCAGAACGACCTATGTGCACAGATTCACAAAGACTCTTTGCGTGCAGAGAAGAAACACACTTTATTTTTTTCCCTGATGCTTCAAAATACGATATGCAGGGCTACCATCGACTTTCACTAAAAAATAAGGATGACCAGAAAAAAGGATATTTACCGGCATATTTTTAATTTAAATGTCAACATAAGAGCGTAAAAACATTTATAAGATTGTATTCATGCCCTTTGTGAGCAAATAAAAGTTATTGTAACCAAGTGGCAAATGAATGAATATTTCAGCCATTTAACAACCTGTCAACACAAAAAGTTCACGTTTTTCGTGGTGGTCCTAAACTTTTGGCCGGGAAAGTAGGAATAAAATTCTAAATCATTTGTTGCTTCAAGTCGATCTCTGACGTTATTGCTAATAATACGATAAAATAAGGACGCAAGTCCAAAGTAGGTAAATTTCTTAGAAGTAAGGAGTAACCACAATGAAGTTTTCGAAGACAGTCCCCTTGATAATAATGCAAAATATTACAAATAAGGATCGTATTGTAGCCTTGACGATAAGACAGCATGATGCTTTCATGTTCATGAAGTTTCAGGAAATTTTGAAACAGGGCCAACTGGACATTCATCTTGTTTCGCATGTTAAAGGCTGCTGATTTGGGATAGTAGCTGTTTTCTTATTACACCGGCTTATGCTTAATGTTTTTCTCAACTTTCTCTTCAGAATAAGATGTTTCATACCTTGACCCATGAACACCATCATTTCGAACGGTGCGTTTTCGCTATATGCATTGCTTTCAAAAGCTATAAATAAATCTTGGATATAAGAATATCACTCTATCACTCAAACGTTTCAAACATCTCAATTTTCAAAATGAAATCATAGGCAAAGTTCCGAAATGAACTTATATATCAACAACAAATGTCGTGAATAATGACCACAAAGTCCAAAATATTTTTGACTAATTAAAATGTTGTTAGCCTAAAAGACAACCTTTTTAAAGAGCTGAAATACTTCTTTGATCTTGCTCAACTCGAAAAACAGAGAATTTGATTGTGGGGATGCTACTTCTTTTCAGGAAATTCAAGTTCAGGACGTTCTCCAGCTTGATAAAAAAATGTTGGGTTTTACAATTTTGTTTTTGCACATTCATGTGAGAACTGTGGGAATAGGATCATGTGTTCTGCGGCGCATCAACCAGGGACGATTCCAAAATTAAAAAGAACAAATTTCTATTTAAACCCGGAGATTTCTGGGTACTTCATTGGTGTAGGAGCAGGCAAATTTTTGAGGGTGCGAAGGATTTTTGCCCAAATTTCCCCTAACTTTTCCGAAAAGAACACTAAACAAAATGACATCAAAAAAACAATAATAGTGATTCAATTTTCTCGAAAACTTTCAACGACATATCGCCATCATTAAAAATTATTGCAAATTTCTCATTGTTTGTATACATAAGAACAGCGACAAAGCATAAACAGGAGATGGGGTGTTAAGGAAATAGAGGAATGTTAGATAACTTTTGAAGAAGAGACCTTACATACGGCAATCCTTTAGGAAGTTAGATTGTGACAACGTTTTGATAAGGAAACTTTTTTTCTATCAGTTACTATTTCCTACTCTTGTTGACGGTTTGTGTTTGTTGAATTTACTTAAAATTTTGTATATCTTGAGCGTCTGCGGGATACGCAAAGATTTTGATACAGAAACGTTGGTCCGTATCTCCAAAGAAACGTCTTAAAATATCCTACGGAGAAGAGAATATTGGAAAACTACAGTTGTTTTACAAATCCACATTTTACAGAAAAAATGATATGCCTTTGGACAACGTTCAAGCTAGTGGTCAAGGAGCAATGCCATTCCTGAATAGAACTAAGACATGGATAATTTTTGACTGTATTGACCCTATGCATTTTGGAAGCACACGGAAAGTTCGAAAGGACTATTTACCCTTCCCATTTTCAATCTCTCTACTGTAGTGGAAAGTTGCTGTGTATGCAAAACATGATTTCCGTGAATAAATGCATGACACTTGATGGGCGGGTTCTGTACTACAAATTAGATGATTCTTGATTCTTCACATGATTCATGCAAACAAAATAGCTTTTATTAATTCCCAATTTGCAAGCAGTGGCTTGATTAGTGAATTCGAATCGCCCAGCAATTTTTTTGAAAAATGCTCCAGGTATCACGTACTGGGCAAGTGGACCTTTTTTCGAATAGCCTACACATTTTGGTGTCACAGTTGCCCACTAAGTTGTAGCCCGTGTGCAATCAATTTCGCTATCGTCAATGCGTTGTTGATACTTGTGAAAATATCACTGTATCACGACGTAATACGCGAACAAATCTACAACAAACTGCACAAGTTATGCTCTGGCAAATTTGCAAACCTCAAGCGATTTGTTGGAACCTTGCTTATTTTTGAAGGAGTTGACTGAAAATACTCTATTTCTGCTTTACCACAATGAGTTTGCAAACTGAATGTTTTGATGGGAAAAGGATGGAAGGAGTTATAATACTTGACAGATATTTTCTTGACGTCTGAATGCTTTTCGGCCGCACCATCAGATAACATGCTATAAAGCAAGTCTATTTTGCACTTGTTGAGCATTATCCCCCGAATCATGTCAAATATGCGTCTTATATCAGGGATTGACCTAAGAAACACTATAAACCGAAAATAAGTGGCGCGTTGATATAAAAATAACTCTGAACATGGGCGTCGGAAGGAGGAAGGGGGCCACGGACCCCTGGATTTTAAAATTTGAGATTTTATATTATCTTTTTAGTAGAAAAGTGTTTTTCTCTTAGTTTCAGGTTGGTAAAATGTTCGGCCAACTCTGGAAAAATCCATTGATGGCCCCCTAGATAAATTATTCCGATGCCCATGGCTCCAAACCATGCCAAGCATTCGTAATTGTTTCGCATGCTATTGTTGCACTTTCAGTAGTTTACTTGTAGAAATCAACTCCATTGCAGAAATTTTCATCAACGTCAAAAAAGTGAGGTTCAGTCTGAAAAGACGAATGCACATCGGGATGTAGTTTGAAAAACCGTCGAAAAGCTGCTGTACCACATTTCCTGCTTCCGATCACGATCAACTAGAAAAAGGTTAACGGTATATGGCAATGCATCTGGAACATAACCTCATCCGACAGTGTGGCAAGGTAGAAAATATTTTTCGAAAAGGTGATGCTCTACTGTAGCTTGTGATCAGGCTAGATCCTCACTACAGACGTTTTTTGCGAGTGCGTTTAGGTTTGTTTTGTTCAAGAGAGCAGCCGAATGAAACTGAAAATATTTCTAACATTCAAGGCATTGACCCTAGACGTTGAAGTTAAACAATTCAGCCAAATGCTATCTTTATGGGGGCTATAAATGTTAAATCTCAATTGATAAATTCGTAATAAGCCATTCTTAGAAAGCCAGTCAATCACACTTTCTTGGAAATATTATTTAAGGTGTGAAACAAGTAAACAACACACACAATCTCGCAAATTGTGGTTTATTTGTGTTTGAATATAGAGTGAAGCTAGATAAATTTCAAAACATTTCATCATATGCTTCGCGTTTACCAACCATATAAAACTTTCCTTTTCCTAAACACGGCTAACCGAAAAGAAGCATCTGAAGGATGTTTAAGATACGAAGGAAACAGAGAAAGCTTTGTACTTGAAATACAATTGTTCTTTATATTTGAGATCGTGTTTATCACAGTTTACGAATAATGCAGCGAATATTTTTAGGATAGGCAACTTCTATTCACCGTTTTCGGAGCACAGTTGCCTACCTTTGGAAGACGTCGTTTACTACTGGACTCCCCAATCGTCAGTCCAGGTGCTATGGGAGGTGTGATGTGCTTGTCTCTTTCAAGTGGATCTCCAGTTTGATGGACAAGACAATTTCCTCCAGTCTTGATTTTGCGAATCTACAAACAAAAATGTGCGTTACGTTAGGCCAAGAGTTGCAAATTTTAATTTTTTGAGGTAATCGATTAATGAGGTTACCAACTGTAAATGGATTGAACGAAATTCTTCATGGTGTTGTCAATTAATAGATAGGCTAATGGAAACTTTTGACGTGTATAAAACAACATGAAACAGAAAAGCCAGATTTGTCTCATGTTGAATCGACACCAGTGCAATCAAACGTCGGGTCTTTCTAATAATTTTCAATCGCCAGAAAATAACCTGATAGAGATTATAAAATGTCCACAATTAGCTGAAACTTGCAAGCAATGATTACTTAACATGAAAAAAAGTTGGTCAACCAACGACAATGACAAAGGTATTTTTTCTGCCTTCTTTGAACATACCATTCAAACAATTTAGTCTTCAGGACATTCTTTGTACAACCAGTGTATAGTTTCATCATCTAAAACAGTCAGACCAGACCTAAGGTCCAGGAGTTGGGATGTGGGACACCCCCAGGAAGCTGTATAAGATCGGCGCTTTGTTCTGCACCGCCACACTTGCAAGCTGCGGATGGAGCAGCACTCCATGTGCATGTGCTGAAGTAGAACCGTCTGACACCAGTACTAAGGGAGTAAACCCAGACCAATGCTGGTCTTGGGAGCAATTCAGCTGGCATTGTGGGAGGATGAGAGGTGCCTTCACGTGGCCCTCCTGTACGACATTCGCTACTAATGTCAACTAAACCTGTCAATACGAGAGCAACCACTGCTACCCGCGCTGGACGTGTTCGGTATGGGCTGGGTCCTAAAGCGCTCTTCTCAGGGCGCGACAGCAGAACTGCAGTCGAAGACCCACGAACCAACATACTCCAGCTGAGCACCGAGGAGCTTTCTGCAGACAAGATATCTATTATTGAGCAGCTAGCCTATAAGAACAAGGCTTTCATCATCGTCCTACAGGAGACCCACTGCACTACTGCAGACAAGCTAGTGATTCCCAACGTTCCACTAGCTGGGTCAGTCCTGAGTAGTGTTTCCAATTCGGGTCGAAATTTTGAAACCCGGGTTTCGGGTAGTTGAGAAAAAACCCGCTTTTTCGGGTTTTAAAATAAGTATGATTTTGCTCGATAGAAACAATGTAACTTCGAAATTACTACTGTTGTTCAATGCGTAATTTATTAACGAATTGCACAGTTCTTACTGACTTTTACAAAACTGACGCATGAATATCAAAGCTTTGATACTCTCATCATTCAGTCTGTTTCTAAGTTTTCTAACAAATAGTCCCATGGTTGAATAAGCCCTCTCCAGCTCCACTGATGTGGGCTTGATTGTAAATAGTGCATGGTACAATTTTTCAAGGTTATCAGGTCTGTTTTTCGTTGCCTCAAAAAGACTGATTTTTTTGTTCACAACTTGTTATTGGATCTCTTCCTGCGCCGGAATAGTTGTGTGGTCTTCACTCTCCAAAAATGAGGCAAACTCCTCCGAAAGAGTCATATTTTTGGGCTCTTTCTCGATTTGACCATCTTCAGCATAAGATGTATGGAGTTCAACTTCAGCACCTTGATCCACTTCCACACGATTGTAAAAACTCTGTGGATAGAGTCTTTCCAAAAGAGACGTTGCCAAAGCTGCAACTTTGGACCTTCTTATTTTGTTTCCAAAGTGGTCCTGATACTCATTCAGGTAATCCGGAGACCTCAAATACTGCAATGAGTGAATCAGTTCATGGTTTCGTCTTGCTTGCACACGTATCTCAAACTGCTCCTGCAAGATCTTACTCATCTCTGCACACTGTTCTCTTAGCTTCTTCAGTGTGAACATCACTACTTTTTTAGCCAATAGCAGGACAGCATTTTCTGTACAAAGGTACTCGACGACCATTTCAATTGGAGCAAGGGCTTCACAAAGCTCTTGTATCCTCTCCAATTCATCATTAGAAAACTCAAACTCTTGCTCCAGCTGCATCATTGCTACTTTTATTTCCTTGCGTAGCTCATAAAAACGACGAAGCATTTTGAGCAAACTATTCCACCGAGTTTTGCAATCAAAGAAAATAGCTTTCTCTTTTTCAAAAGTAGCAACACTTTGAGGTTGCAGATTGTCATCGTTGCGCACTGCAGACATTGTGAACAGTTTCACCGTCTTGCGGATCTTTGCAACGATAGTCCGAAACTCAGAATGCAAAACCACAATTGGCTGTTCATCGACTAGGTTGTCCTCAGCAGTTTCACTTTCAGCTTCATTACTCTCTTCTTCCTCAGTATCCCTGGCAGTATTGTTTTGATCATTACAATCGTTATTCTTTCGCTTCTCTTTGTATAATACATCACAAACACAAAAATGAATTGCATGAGCTAAGCAAGCAATGTGCAAAGGTCTTGTGTCTCGACCGAATTTCATCACAACACTAGCCCCGTCGGTGACCGTGCTCACAATGACCGTGTCCAAGTTAAGATTAAACTTTGAAAGTCTTTCTCGAACAAGCTTGATTGGTTTTTCAGTCTTCATGCTACCTTTAACACGAACCATACCAAGAGACTGAAAGCTCTGTTCGTGATGCAGATAGAGATTCATGTATCGGCGATTCCTGACTGAAGCTGCCTCATCGAAACTGATTGAAAAACGGCATCCATTCTTCGTGATGGTGCCAACTTTTTCGCTGACAATCCTGAGGGTCTTTTCAAACTCTTTCATGAAGTGATCACGGATGTTTTGGGGACTAGTGGGCAGAAAATAACCATCGGCTTTGAAAGCTGGTCTGATAAGAGAACTGTTTGCAATTTGATTGAAAGTCAAACCATCGACGGACACTAACCGAGCTATGACTTTGCTGAGGGACTCCTTCTCATTCTTAAGTAACCCTTGATACGTACAACTTTCGATTTGAGTTTTGCATCTTCAGAAACTGCTTCATAGTATATTTTCACATAGATTCTATGCATTGATTTTAAGTGTTTAATCAAACTTTTGGTGCTAGAACCTCCTGCTTTTAATATAACGGAGCACAAGTTGCACTCTGCTGTTTCCTGAGCCCTGTTTGATAAGAAGTGACTCCAAACTTCCGATTTTCTTCGATCACTAACGTCTTCAAGCCGACTGTCTGCCATGCTTGTAAATGAACCAACTAGAACCGCAGTAGCTTATCCTATAGCCTAACTATTAAAAGAACTCATAGCAGTACCGTACTTACTAGGCTAGCGAAAAGATTAAAAAGCTAGCTGTTAATTATAACGTAACGATAGCATTGTGTTTATCGAACAAATAGATATCAGAATGACTAATATTTGATTGCAACAGCAATTTCAGATCTTTCAAAATATCCGTTTTTTTTAGTCAAAGAACCCCGGGTTTCGGGTGGTAGAAAATAGCCAAAAAAAACGGGTTTCGGGTTCGGGTAAACCCTGGTTGGAAACACTAGTCCTGAGCAGGAACCACGGCCTTGCCATGTTTGTCCATGAGCGGTTGGAATGGTCACTGACTCACTGGTCGATAAGTCTCCAGAACAATCAGAGACTGAGTGGTTGTGCGTAGACGTTGCAGGATACAAGATCATTAACATCTACAAACCTCTACGCTCGCGACTCACTCCTACGGCCATGTGACCATTTGTTCTTTTCCTGTGACTGAAGTGATGCTCTTGCTTCCGATTACCAGCTTAAGGCAAGCTTGCCGTTTACGTGGAAAGCACTTTGTGCCAGAGTGCCAGAGTGGAAGCACTTTGTGCTGCCCTCATTTGCCTCCGCAGACGCGTAACCAGCGCAACTTGGAGCCTCCACTTGTGGATAACTGATGGGGGAGACTGTCTCGAATTTTTCTAACTGGCCCCTCTGCTTGAAACCAGAACGTGGTCCTTGATCACGCAGGCGGGCGACCGATGCGCGATGGTTCTTAATTGCTTTTTTCGCATTTCATACTGCCCAAATTATATCTCTAGGAAAAACGGTCACGCCATTTGCACAGCAACTTTTACGATATCAGGGGTTACACGGGAAGGCTTTGCTGAGGGCACAATTGTGTAGAAGAGACCTTGCGTTTAGTCTACAGCAAAGGGAGGTTATTCGGCAGTCACCTTTCTTAACAGGGGAGAGTGGACGATATTTTTAGCATCTTTTCTGCCACAAATTCCGCCACAAAAATGATTTAAGAATGTATAAAGTAACAATTTCTTGACAAGTAAAGGCCTGGAAAAGAGTACACAGCAATGGAAAGCAGAATCCATTCTCAGGGCCTTTCTTGACTCTAGTTCAGGGGTTCTCAACCGGGGGTAAATTTACCCCTTGGGGGCAAGTTGTATCTATCCTGGGGGTAAATATAATGATGCTGTTGTACATTTTTTACAGCGCTAGTAGGTAAACAAAACAGGGGGTAAAGTTTGTGTTTGGGAGCTGGCAAGGGGTAAACGGGAGAAAAGAGGTTGAGAACCCCTGCTCTAGTTGATCAAGGCCATAGCACTGAAGTTCATCTTCTGAATGAAAGCTTCCAGAAGTACTGTAGAGTGGTTTGGAACAGGTGTTGTTTTTGCACGTGAATTGAACAATCTTTTGTAGGTGAACAATTTCGAGTTGAAGTGTTCGATGCTTATCGGTGATGTTGCTTACACGTACAGTAAATGTTAAAAACAGGATTTGAATCTATGTCGTTGTCTTAATTTCGCTCAAATCCGGGGCCATTGGCACAAATGTTTATTAGATTGAAATTGAAACAACCTCTTTTGTAGCTTTATAACACTTGGTACTTCATTAAAATGCATTGTCTCACTTTTAAACCTTAAACGCTTAGGAATGCATCAGTTGGAAATGCCTACCCACCCGATGCACGTGTTTTTTGTCAGAGCGATTGCGACTCGACCGGTTGAAGTACTGGCAGACGTTCGCGGAAGTCTTATCAATGGCAACATCAATTCCGATGCTTTTTCGAAAATCGCTTGCGGGTATCTGCCAGAAGAATTTTAAGTAATTCAGGTCGAGCTGAATTACACCGAATACGAATGGAATTGTCACTGAAAAAGTAAGTGTACAAAACGAGAAGAAAACTCCTGATAGGAGAAAACGTGCAAAAATACGTAGATGTGTTAATGCGCCAAGACTATTAAATATAAAACCAGCAAGCCGAGAACAATAGCTGTCAACAAATTAATTGTAAAAATGTGGTGACATTTGCCAGTAACTCTAGTTGCTGCCACAAAAATGCTGAAATGTTACAAAAATGATATCACGTGTTAACGAAAACGCTACTTGGTTTACTACGTATTACAATAAAATCACTTCAGAGAATATTTTCATCGGTTTAAACTGTTAAATGAGTGCTTCACCTCTCGATTTTGAACAGGACGGTAGAAAACGAAAACATTTGTTAGGTTACATGATTTTGCAACAGCCTCTCAAGCTTTTTATTCAAGTCCTATACTTTGATTGGAGAAACAAACAAAACACCATTTAGAATAATCAATCCTCCAACTCCACTGCTGCAAATATTTATCTCTCTTTCTCTCGGTATCATGGCTGATCCAGCCCTCGATGCACTATGATGTTTTCCCATTGTGGTCTATTACGTGCAGTCTCCCGTAACTTCCCAGGATTTTTACATAAAGCCTTAAAGTTATGGATGAAAGTAAAACGCTGGGCACCACTTGCGCGTTTTCCTGGGATTCTACCACTTAGAGCAGCCGTGTCCAACCCGCGGTCCGCCGGCCGCATGCCCAGTCGAAGGTTTTGTGCGACCCAGTTTAGGTTTTCGTTGTAGTAAAAGTAGTCTACACACTAACAACCTGTCATTGATAATATTTAATTTGCACGTTCGATGCAGGTTGTCCTAAGTGCCATTTCATCACGTCTGGTACCATTGTAGTTACGATTCGAACTCTTGCAGTACATTAGGTTAAGCTAAATTAGTTTGCTAAAATCAAAGTAAGCCATTCCATGTGCGGCGCTCATTAATATGTCATAAAATATGCGGCCCTGGTTGAGATAGCGACATGACTTTTGGCTCAGTAAATCATTTGGTTTGGGCATAGCTGACTTAGAGCGAGATCTTCAAGTTCTCTCTTGCGTATAACATGTCCCAAAAATCTGAGCAGTCTTTGTTCTATACAACAAAGCAATTTACGTTCTTGTCCCATTCTTTGAAGGACTGGCACAATATTTTGGTGCGCTGTTGATGGAATGCGGAGAATTCTGTGGTAGAACCACATTTACGCTGCTTCTCTGTTTTTTCTGGTCTTCGTTGTTAGTGTCCAGATTTCACAGCCGTACATGAGTACCGGCCACACGAAACATTTCAAAAGTCAAAATGTCCGAAAGATACGTCATTCTAATTGGAGTGAATTGCTTCTCAACAGCTATGGTTAGCGTTGCATTCAGCTGACATTAAGTTGGCCTAATTGGGTTGTGTTCGCTGCAACAATCGCAAATTTTTATAGCGAAACCTAAATTGTGCATAATAATTCTACGCATAATAATGGTTTTACAACGTACAGTTATAATTTTATAACAACTTTATAATTTTTGTGTGAGTACATAATAATTTTCAATAGGTTTCCACAAAATCATTATCGTGGTAGACCTTCTCCAGGAGCAAAGTCAGCAACGAAAATGTTGAGGTTTGAGAAAAAGACTTGATCATTAATACAAAGCTTTTATTACAAATACGAAAGTTCATGTGAATCCATGTAAATGATATCACGCTGAAATAGTGTACTTCGGTACAATGTACTAAAAAGTGTATAAAGAAATGTTGGAATGCGTAAAGACGCAGGTGCATGAAGCTAACACGCTTCACCCTTGAAACGCAGAATATAGCAATGGCCCTTTGAGTAGTAATCACCTTTTGTTGTTGCTGTGCAAAATTATACTGTGGCATAGGCGAAAACCACTGTAACGTTTTTGCGTCAATTAGGTTTTAATAATAATTCTTCTGATTTTCTTTGAGTTTTTTCAAAATGTCCATAAGGCACATTACCCTAATCGGAGTTGATTGCTTCTCATCAGCTATTGTTAGCGTTGCTTTCATCTGCCGTAGGTTGGCCTAATTGGGTTGTTGTTTGTTGTGCATTTCAGAATTGACCGACACAGATGATGCAAAAACAAATTTCAAGTGTTAGATAATCCTATCTCACCGTTCAGCGTGTACCCTGAAGCGAAGAGCGCGCGTCACTCTCCACGAACCATAAAAAGTCATCTGATTGCACCACTCCCAAACAAATGCACACGACACAAACAAAATGTCAATTACAGTATATAACAATAGGTTCCTCGCCGACAATAAAAAAATAAAAAATAATGTCTGCAACATGCGCTTCGACGTAAAAAAACGATGCTGAAGCAAATATTTCAGTGAAAAAGAAGAGGGGGAGTTTTGGTTTATTGCGTACTTCACAAAAAGTCAGCGTTTCCTAACTGCGATTATTAAAGTGCACTGCAAAACAGTGATTCTCATCGGGACCCCTTGTGAAAAAGGGTCTCCTGAAGGAATACCAAATTATTTGCTTTTAACCCCCAGATCCCAGATCCACAAACAGCAATGACCACAACTTTTCCTGATGACATCATCCCAGACGGGAGTTTTCAAGTCAATGTCTTTAGGAATATGGGTCTCTGGCCAAGTTGGAAAGGGTATGAACCACTGCAGTGTAAAACTACGGCCAGGCAAAATTTTCGGAGATGGCCAAGCAAAAGAAACCTTACGAAAAACATACAGAAGTCACTATAATCTTTCGTTAAAATCACATTTTGCAAAATTTAAAATTATTTTGCTTTGTTTCAGTTTGAACGTTCTGGTCCGTAATCTTGCACGGCCAATAAGTCAATAAGTTCTTTATCACACTAACGACCCTTATCAACTAAATAAATGATCAAATCCTTGTTTTATTTCAAGGTATGTCAGAGTGGCGCACAAAGCCCGCAAAACTTTACACCTAATTGCACAATTGCTCAACATCCGCTTACTTGCAAAGCTCGTGATGTGTCGTAGAAAGTAAACATCACGACTTTTCTCAACATCAAGCAGAAAAAGAGTAGGAGGATTGCGTACAATGCGCACATCCTTCCTTTCAGAATCATTTTGGATAAGGACTGAAGATGTGTAACACACGAAACTAGTTTCCTTGCGCAATAAATTGCGATTGATTCGCTCGGTGTTGGTCACAGCTGTGACTGTGACTTTACCATTACCGCTTTATGCTGTGTCAGCTTCGAAACCTGAGATGCGTTACTTGCCGATTGCAAGAGGATCAACATATTCCTGACACTGACGCTTAAACGCAAAACGTACAACAATATTTTTAGTAGCATTCTAAAAAAAGCCATCGAACAAGTTGAAACTAGGCAATGCTCTGCAGTACATCTTGACTTTAATCATCCGACTGTTAAATGTTGTATCAGTTTCACTGCTGATAACTTCATATGCTGAGCAGGTGAACAACACTGTTTGTCAAACTTACAGTTGTTGCGTCTACTAAGCAAAGAAGACGTTTTGTCAAAATAGTAATTTTACAATGGTTACACTGCAATGTCGTATTGACGTTTCCTGTTGTACTGTGATTTGCTGTACGCATTTGAATCGTTTCTTTGAGCATTTTAAGTTACTGACGCTTTTCTTTCCAGGTTAAAAACGCGTAGTTATAGAAGTGTTGAACGTTATTTAAATAGCTGCTGCATTATGGAATCGCGCTTTACTTCTGATTCTACAACCACTGATGAGCTGCACATACCAACAGCAACCTCCCTTACTAGGTCAGACCGTTGTGACATGCAGCTAACTCCTGAGTTGCCTTCAAGTTGGATCAGAAGCTGCTACGCTCCTATTCCTGATCTAGACAATTTACTGTCATTATCAAGGACAATGCAGATACTTTGAAGTTCAGCAGCCGTCTTAGTCTATTCAACGTCGACTGCTGTCTATGCAACCGGTGGCTGCTACGTCTTCAAAAGCTATCCATGCAACAAGCCTCGGGCAGTGCTTCTTTTCAGCCTGTATTACAGTCAGTCAAAGCGGTGTCCGTTGAAAACAGGCCTGTTCATAACCGACCACGTACATAACTATAGTGTCGGATGAAATGGGGACTGTAAAAGAGGTAATTATTCCGTGCCCCCGTTATAAGGGCACTCCGCAATGAATATCAATTGTTTGTTTTATGTTAATTGGTTCTTTGAAAAAATTGATATTGCTATGGACTCTTTTGCAGTTTCTCCTACTATCGTTTATTTTGCATGAAGACATCTCGTAATTTTAGCAGCTTGTTTATTACGTCATTTGCACAAAGCTAAAAAATTTAACTAAGTTCTGGGTCAGTAGGTCACGCCCCGCAAAAGTGATTGGTAAGTTCTTGCCTATTGGCAAAATAACACATTCGCGAAGTAGTCGTAAGTATAAGGTAAATAGCAACATGTGTTTGGTCATAAACGAAAAATCTGCAAAACTGCAGCTTTCACCCCGTACTTCGCATAATTTCAACGTCGTGTCTAGACGTAGACTCATTTACTACGATAAGTTGTTTAAAGAAACTTTTGGTATGTGGTTCGTAAACTTTTGTTCAGCGTATAAGTGTATCTGCAGAACTAGGGAACAGTTTGCAAGGAACTGCTAGTCTGCTATAGCAAAACGAGATCGGTTGTAACATCAAGAGCGCAAAAGCGCAAGGTAGCTGCAGAGAGAGAACAGAAGGTTTCTAATGAGAAACAGAAGGATATCAGCTCAAACACCACGAATGAAGTTTTTCCTCAGCAAAATTGTTTCGGCTTGGTAATTTTCTCAATTCTTCCGTGGTGAGTTTGGCAGTTTTGAAAGGAAAGTTCGTAGCATACGAGACAACTAGTAGTTACTAAGGATAAGGGTGTGAGAAGCAAATCAGCAGATGATAAGAGACAAGCCAGCTTTTCTTGTAGTGATATATTTTGATCTGGCACATGGCGTCCGACATCGATTGCGCGACGACTTCCCATCTGCGGAGATGTTCGTGTAAACCAGGGGTGGGCAAATAGCGGCCCGCGGGCCTAATGCGGCTCGCCAAAACGTTTTCAGTGGCCCGTACAAGCATTCAGGAAAATCGTTAAATCTGAAATTTCCTCCAAGTTCTCATAGTAAAGCTATAAATCGAAACTTTCTTCTATTTCCATAAGAAGGTATGGCCCTCCATTAACGCAGCCTTCTCATAGTGCCCTCCCAGCAAAATTAATTGCCCACCCCTGGTGTAAACTATAAGGCGCTTGAGGCATCATTTTCCCTTGTTGATGCGGAAGTGAGAGTGAAGCAAAATCAACGAGAAAATACACCAGCTTGTCTCATAGTAGTATATTTTCATCTGGCACATAAGCACCTGACATCGATTGCGCGTCGACTTCCCATTAGCGGGATGTTCACGTAGGCTGCAAGGCTTCTGAGGATTAATTGTCCCTTTAGTGATGCGGAATTCAAATACTCTAGAAACAAAATTATGTGCTACGCCTCGCCACGCGCGTCGCCAAAGGCAGCGCAAGGCGCCGTTTCCCACCAAATTTTGGGTAACGCAAACCTTTGTGAAGCCAAGAAATGGAAAATTGATCATGAGCTATTAAGTAAATAACCCGTATCTGAAAACGTTTGTACTAAATGTAACTCATTTTTGTTAACCGTGTGCACACAGTTTCATGAATTTTCTCCAGAATAGATTACTTTTGGCATGAGGTACCAAAAAATTAGCATATGCCAGTATTTCATTGAAAGCTAGGTTGAGATTAAATCCGTTATTTTTGTAATGAAGGTGAAACTTCACATCATGTTTCTCCGAAACAGAAAAAGAAACTTTGCCATACCTACAAATTTTCCTCTTGCTCGGACAGCAAATGTTAGGGGCACTGCGTCCCCCAACACCGATAACGACAAAAGTGCAACATTACAGTAGATACTGTCGAAATGCGACCAATTTCAATGTCAAGTTCTGATGAAAACATCACAGTTAAAATAATGAATGATACGCTCTCTGACCTGGAGTGAAGCGCAGTGACCAAGCGAGAGAGAAATTGTTGCAACTGTGTGTACATATATAGCAACAAAATGTAACATTTGTTTGGAATAATGCAAGCGCTGAATGAGACTGATGAAATATTATTGTGAAATGCTGCAACGATGCCTAAAAGTACCTCAGTGCACTTGTGAAATTTACATTCGTGCGTATGTATTTACAGAAATCATGTAAGAAATATCGTCATTAGCAGACTTGTATCATGCGTTTTTAGGACACTATAATCTGTTCCAAGCAATGGAAAATTATGTGACGCCAGAACAAACCTCTGACACCTTGCAAAAAGTAATAGATTGGTTAAAATAATTAATACAAGTAAACGAATATGAACGAGAAATAAAGAGCGAAATGTTTATTTGTTATGAAGGACAAAAAGTCCAAGTAGTGGCCAAAACGAAAAGTCAAAAGCTGTACATAAGCAAGTGGAGATTTACGCGTGAGCCGTGAAAAAAGAATGCAACCATTTAATTGCATGCTTGTGTGTTACATAACATACGAATGTTAAAAGAACATGCTAAAACTGGAGCAAGCCTTTATGCTCTGCTCAAAGCAACAAGAATAGAAGATCAAAGCATATTACAGAAGCCATTTGAACAAGTAGATCCCCGAGGCGTCATACGAATGATTTACAAATGGTTATGCGAACGAAAAGGAAGAATGACGACAGTACAATTACGAATGCATGACCCTGGTCATGGCATAATGCATTAAGTGGGATTACGAGTTGATAGAGGCCATGTTTACGTACTGTATGTGCATGACTTGCCGTCAAATCAACAGCAAGTAACACATGTGTGGAAACCCTTAAACACCTTTGCAAATCTGACAATTGAGGAAATCCACGCCAGCGTAGAAAGAGCACAGGAAGTCAATCAATTACTTACCCTAAATTGAAGTACCTACGCTTGATGCATCAACTGAACAATGGTTACCAGAGGTGAAAGACACATAAATACCTCAAGTGACCGATAATAACCCAGACCTAAAGACAGTAGCAGAATGACTGCAAGACGGAGACATGGCATAAAAAAACTCTAAAGAAATTACGTAAGAACATTCGGGCAAGAGCTGAAGCAAGCAGCATCGCCGCAATCGCGAGAATCGTGCGAATTGCATAAACAAAAAAAATTATTGTATTGTGTAACGTCTTCACTCCCACACGCAAAATGGTCGATGGTCGATGTACTCTCTGTATTTCATTGTCTTCGAGATCGATTTGGAGCTCATCTGCTATTTTGAAGAAAACGTTTTCCCATCATCGTTGTCTTCTTTAATTTCTTCTATTCCATAAATAAGAATATTTTCTCTTCTAATGTATTGTTCTTATCTGTCAAGTTGGAAGACAAGCACATTTGTTTTCTGAACCATCTCATTGCGTAGTTGTTCTTTTTTTTCTTCAAGCTGATTCAACTTATTTTCATGTTCAACCATCTTTTGTTGTATTCCATTTAGCTTGTTCTCAAGATTTTGTGTGATGTTAGTTAATTTGTCCAGTTTTTCATTCTGAATGAGCATTGTTTCTTTCAATTCTATGATGCCTTGCCAGAGTTGATTGAATTTTTCTTCTTTTGAACTTGATTTTCCCCGTGTAGCCTCAGCTATCATGTTTGGTTTCTTTATGTCCAATATCAATAGATCAGTAATCAGCAGCAAGTTGCAAATTTTTTGATACAGTATTAAGTTAGGTTATTACACACACTATTACAACACTATCCCCTGTCTTATTCAAATAGAATAAGCCAGACACAGCGCGCAAGCATTACGTAAGAGCTTCGAACAAGTTAAAACAAACCAACGAAGTAATGGCGCGTGACAAAAGACGCACGAGGCCACTCGGTATTTTATGAGATTTAAGATGGTCCTTACTTCAAGGTATTAACGCTCTTGAACTAAAAAGAACAAGCAAAACTTAAAACACCTGAAAGCAGAAAGGGCGAAGCAAAAATAAGGAAGTTTAACAAATACAAAGGTATAAGCTACCCGAAACACAAAGTAACGAATAAAACCATTAAAATAAAGATTTCCACAAACGCTTTTTCTATAAATATGCAGAATATTGTATGATGATGGCGGTAATTGACCTCGAAACAGACGAAATTTTTTTTTTCCGAGGATATGTGAGGCGGTGAAATATTATAGAAAACGCTATAATTTTTTCATATACAACAACGGCAAAGTGTGGGAAAATGAAAAAATTAATGTGATTGACAATTAACCAGTTTCAGAAAGAATAACAAAAACATTTTGTTATTTTTTGTGAATACAGTGATAAATTTTAGTAAAAAATATTTTTTTATCATATACTAAATGGAGAAGTTTACTGTTAAGAATTTGCGTTCAATCGCAAACGGAATAATATTCGGGGTTATTCAAAACTTTGAAAAGAAGCTTTGCAAACGCTTTTGATAAATCGTCTTTCTAGGGAGGTTTTTGAGAGAAAAATTACTGGAAGAGGTGATGAGTTCTCCTGAAGTTTGCTTGATGATGACATTCCAGAAATGAGTCAACAACCACTTAAACCAACACAATATGTTCCCCCTAAAAAAAAGAAGGGGTAACACAAAAACTGGGAAGATGGGGTGATTGGTTGTTACAATATGTTCCAGAGCCTGTGAAAAGACCAATCAACAACGCTTTCAACGCTTTCAAGAAAAAAGGTATGAGCTTGTTTCCGAAACATTTAAGTTTGAGGAAAGAAAAAGGTCGGCTTTGAAAGGGTTCGCAGAAAAACATGCTATCAACGTGACAAATCAAACCTTTGACCCCAAGACGTTTTTGATGGTTGTAAAACAAAGGGCTTTGGAAAAATTCCAGAGCCAGACAAAGGTAAGACTTGTTCTGAAAGCAAGCATGGAAAAAGTTTCACCGACATACGGGAGTTTAATCGTGTTCCGAATTTCCAATCCAAGAAAGCGATTGTCTTGGAATCCACCAGCTTGGATGAATTCTGGACTGAAATAGTTGAACAAATTTTGGAAAACATTTCAGTTTTTCAAATGAATGGATCGGGATGGACGTTTCACTCGATTGTGAGTCTTAATATTCACACGGTGAAATATAAACCCTTGAGGGGAGGCGCTTACATTCCTCTTCCAAAATTTATATCAAGTAAGAAAGCGTTGATCAATATGAAATTTGAAAGTGAGAAGCGGAGGAATGAGGATGTTTAATACTTTAAATTATGCATTGGAAGGGGTTGAATCCTGTTAAAGATCATCTAGAAAGGATTACAAAGCAATTGGAAAAGCAGGCTGAAACATCAAATTTTGATGAAATAAGTTTTCCAATGAAACTGAAAGATATAAAGAAATTTGAACGACAGAATCCTCAAATTTCTGTGGATGTTTTGGGATGTGAAGACAAAAAGATATTTCCTTTACGTATTTCAGAGATGGCTGAAAGAGAACATGATGTAAATCTTTTACTGCTCGAGGATAAACATTTTGTTCTTATCAATGGTTTATCAAGGCTTTTGAGCCATCAAATGTCAAATCACAAAGAAAAACGTTTTTTCTGCCTGAGATGTCTTAATTCTTTCACAAAGAGGGAAGTTGTGAACAAGCACAAAGAAATTTGTGAAAAACATGACTGTGTAAAACTTAGAATATTGAAAATGGTTCGATTCTCGAGTTTAAAAACTTTAAGCATTCAATTCATGTCCCTATTGTGGTTTAGGCAGATTTTGAATGTCTGACGAAACCAATCGAAAGTTGCAAACCGAATTCGGAACATTCATATACAGAACAGTATCAAAAGCATGAACCCTCTGGATTCTGCTTAAATATTGTCTGTGACGGGAAAAAACTAAAACCAGTTTTGTATACTAAAAAATCCAAGGATGAAAATATTGGCGAAATATTTTGTAAACATCTAAAAAACGAAATTGATAAATTTTGGACATTGCAAGCAAAAGATATGATATTTAAAGAAGATAAAGCCAACTTTGAAACATCGACGAATTGCTGGATCTGCCGAAAAGATTTTGAAGAAGGTGAAGTAAGAGTTCGCGATCATTGTCATTTCACCGGAAAATACAGAGGCGCTGCTCATCAAAAATGCAATGCACTTTTTAGAAAACCTAAATTTGTTTGTCTTTTCTCATTATTTGAGTGGTTACGATGCTCATTTGTTTGTACAAAATCTTAACTCAATGGGTGAAGGAAATATCGATTGTCTTCCTAATACGGAAGAGAAATACATCAGTTTCTCAAAAAGTATTCAAGATGAAGAAGGAAAATTAAAGTATAAACTTCATTTTTTAGATAGTTTCAAATTTATGGCGAGCAGTCTGGATAAACTTGTAAATAATCTGAAACCTGAACAATTTGAAAATGTAAAAAAACATGTTGATGTAAACTTTGATATGTTGTTAAGAAAAGGAGTTTTCCATATGATTGGTTTAACTCCCTTGAGAAATTACATGAAACGCAACTCCCACCAAAAGAGGCGTTTTATTCAAAATTAAATAATTCCAATATTACAGACGATGACTTTGAGCACGCCCTTAAGGTGTGGGATAATTTTAAAATCAAAACTTTCCGTGAGTATCATGATCTATATATGAAATTAGATGTTTTATTATTAACAGATGTCTTTGAAAACTTTCCAAGTGTTTGCTTGAAAAATTATGGGCTTGATCCTTGTTGGTATTTCACCGCTCCAGGATGGGCCTGGGATGCATGTTTAAAGAAAACTGATGTAAAGCTTGAATTGCTGAATGATGTTGATATGTTGTTAATGTTTGAAAAAGGAATTCGTGGCGGAGTCTCTATGATTCCGAAGCGATATGCGAAGGCTAACAGCAAGTATATGAAGGATTTCAATCTGGAAGAAGAATCGAAATTTGTTCAGTATCTTCATGCTAACAATCTTTACGGTTGGGATATGTCACAGCCATTGCCTGTCAGTAATTTCAAGTGGATGACAGAAAGTCATTTGGAAAACTGGAGAGAAATTTCCTCCCAGGAAGGCCGTGGATGTATCCTTGAGGTTGATCTAGAGTATCCGAAAGAACTTCACGATCTTCACAACGATTATCCTCCCGCACCAGAAAGGATTGTTGTGAATAAAGTTGAAAAAGTTATTCCAACTTTACGAAAGAATGACAAGTATGTTCTCCATCATCGGAATCTCAAACAATATCTTGAGATGGGGATGAATCTCACCAAAATTCGCCTTGGGATATCATTCGCTGAAGATGCATGGTTGAAACCTTACATCGAGTTGAACACAAAGCTTCGAACAGAAGCTTCCAGCGAGTTTGAGAAAGATTTCTTCAAACTCATGAACAATTCAGTGTTTGGAAAAACCATGGAGAACATCCGAAACAGGGTGGATATCCGACTCCG
>Ga0210059_1003210_pt1 | contig 26055 bp, 12 predicted proteins | sample Ectturendosymbi2_FD_188042 | JGI IMG/M metagenome (GOLD analysis project Ga0210059, IMG submission 188042) | Ecteinascidia turbinata endosymbiont from Florida, USA - Sample 2 (SPAdes) (version 2) | ecosystem: Host-associated > Tunicates > Ascidians > Unclassified | place: Key West, Florida... | reverse complement strand
TATGTTAGTGGCAGCAAGTCGGAGACTATGGTCCGGTTTTTCGTCTGCCATTCGATTTTTGTTTTTAGATTTGACTTGCTTCATGGTAGAAAATGTACTCTCACGCACATACGTGCTTCCAAATGTCGAGCGCATTTTTAGTGCAAAATCTTTCAGTTTGGGAAACCTATCTTTGCTGGCTAATTTTCTAGACGCTCTCTACAGTATAGACTAACGCCTTCAACATTGTACATTATTGTTAACAGATTTTATGCTTGTTCTACTTAATTACTGTAACATATACACAACAATCAATGCTGAGAAAGCTCGCGGCCTAAGCATTTTGGTGGCCAACGGGCCTGTAGTTGGACCACGCTGATCTGACACTTGCTCTGTACTGCGCAATGACTAACCATTTTTGTGTTATTGTGCTATTCCAGTACCCTTGTGACATGGAGTATGAATCTGACGCAAAATAAATATTATTATTATTATTAAAAACAACAAAAACAAGCATATTAATATAAACACGGCATGCAGTGTTCACTGGATTAAAAAAGCACATCCGTCCCCGTTTCCCCCCCTTATAAATAGGCAGGGAGAGCAATGTCCCGACAAGCCCTCGCTCTCCAGCCTATCTATCCACAATGTTTTCCATGTTTGAATGCACAGAACATTTCATCAATATTTTCGCTAGAATTGAAAGTTACAAAAAATGTGCTGTGGCCCAATTTGGAGCAAATACCAGATCTAATCTAATCAGCAACCAGCATTAGTACCATGATGTGTTCTGCCCCGTGGTTCAGTTAAATTTAGCTCCTTCGAAACGCAACAGAGTTCAATAACTTGAAAACAGTAAGACCTACCATGCAATTTGCGTTAAGGACCCAGCACAGTTTGTAAACTGAGATTCGCCCCTCTCCCCAAAAAATATAAAAATGTAAAAGACATTTCAAACAGTCGATCGAAGGAACATAAATATTCCACAATGAGAACGGGCGCCCACTTTGGTTTTTGGTCAATCTTTCAAAATCTCATTTTGCTAAATTCTAGTCAGTAGCTTGCAAATCGCTGAAATGGAATTTTTGCTTGAAAGAGAAATAGACTCATAAGCCATTGTTGGTCGAGACGAAAACCTACCGCCCAGTTCGAGTAAGCAATCGTGCGAATTAGCCATGGAACTTCACATACCTGCTATGTTTAGGTTACACATTATTACTTACAGCTAGAAACAACGTATCAAAGTTGCAGTACCCTTCATGATAAGGCTATTGTGTTCAGTGCTCTTGACCAGGTTTTTCTGGTCACGAAATGCCGATGATCTCTCGTAAACGTTTGGAGCGGCTAACAAGTGAAGGTTTTAAAATTTTATTTCTCGAAAATTTAAAATCTTTGAGAGACATTCCTTCGGGATGTGAACACAAACTTGGAGGCACATCCAAGTTTTGAACGCAAATGATGTGAATAGCGCAGCGATTAGGAAGCTTCCGTGATCGGTGCCGTATCCATCTGCGATCAATCAACAGCAGGTCAGTGTTTGGAAGGGCGACTTCCGCTGGGTGATCATGGTCACCGACTTTGAATTATGCTTCAACTCAAATGATATTAGGTGGACGTGGATGTTGTAAAATCTGAAGGCAGAGGCGAATAGTAAGCCTGGATAATGCTGTGTACATCCCTGCTTGTGGACGTACCGTTGGCGAAAGCTCAATAGAATCAACATCTTTTCTTCCGCAAACCCAAGTATATGCTGAATTGTAAAAAACGCCACCAAAGGAATCAAGAACGAGGGAAACTCTATTTAACGAATACTCAAACACGTAAGCCAATTTTGTTTAGGACCTCCTGAAGTAGCTTTAACGTAGGCTGTTCCCACATAAAATTTACAATCGTTTGAGACCGACTTAGCGGCAGAATTTCAAATTATTTACACTTTTTTTTTCTTTATTTCCACCTGCAAGAACAATTTATTCCTTTCCGGACTTCCGACGCCTTGAATTTTCTGAACATCAGACGCCTTGAAAATTCTGAATTCCGGAACAAATGTTACAGTCAATAGCCAATTTACAGAAAAGAGTTAGAAAAAGTCTTTTTAACCGCCAAGAAACAAAAGATCGTGAAGAATTTCACTTTACCCGCTGCCCGAGTCGCTCGTCACGTAAAACTCCATTTCGAATCCAATATGCTGGCCGGTGAGAATCTTGTCCAGCAATCTCTTCTGCATCATTTGCGAACGCGACGCGTCCGGATGTGACGTCGATGCCTTTTTCCTTGACAACAAACCCGGGTACATCCTTCTAAGATGCTGCAGGGTCGCGCGTGGCAAATTGGAATTCAGGCGCACCCCATTGTGGAGGGTGCGGTAATGCGGTGGCTGTCGCCGCAAGCCCCCTTCCTGATGCTGGTTCTTGCCCCCGATCCGCGACAGCACCAGCCACAGGAAGTTGAAGCCTGCGGAAGTTTGGGATGAGCTTCTCGCGTTTGCTGAGACGACGCCCGGAATCGTGTCAACAGGGGCAGGAGCGGGGGGGATGTTTTCACCGTTCAGCCTTGCTATGGGAATCGTAAAAACCGAATCGAATCCGTCGCCTGGGAAGCAAATGCATCAACAGTTTTTAGCAGAACGTCGATCACCATCAGCAAGGTTTGTTTTCTTGACAGATATTCGTTTTATAGTCGTAACCATAGGCGTCCGAAAGATTTTTTTCCAGAGGGGCCACTAGCGGATTTTTCCAAAAATTTTCTAGAGGGGGCCAAAAGTGGCAAAATTTAGTTTTTCCCACTCGAAACTAAGAAAACAACCTTTTTTGGCCTCCCTACCCCCTCTTCCGACGCCCATGGTCGTAACGTCAATGAAATAAGTGCGAAGTGTTAGAAACGGTTAAAATTTTTGATTTTTTTTAGAAAAAGGCGCAAAGACATTATTTTATTTTTCAATGACAATATTTATTATTTAATGCACAAAAAAGCGAGGCTAATTTAGAATAAAAGTGGACATTGCATGCACACCAAAGAATCAAGGCTGCAATAAGCATGAGGGGAGCAGCAACATTGTAGTCCTACATCTTTTAACACTTTTTGATCCTACACAATCGATCATAATTCAACTATTGTCTTCAAGCAAACGGTAGGAGCTTTGACTTAGCTAATCAGACAGGGTAATACGAACGATTTCGCAGTTTGTTATTATGTCTTACTTTATAGGTTTAATAATTTAAAAGTTAGATTGTGCTACGGGAAACTTTTCACTTTTTTCAAAAACTGTTTCTCGACTAGCTGTGATTACGCACATAAGTGATTGTACAAAATACTGCATGTTATAATTTTGCTCCGCAAGATTATGATGGCCAACAAACGCCTTATGAATTTGCTCAATGCAAGGTGATCGTTCTTTACAAGATTCTTAACTTACCAGTTATTGCGCTTTCGCCAAGAAACGACACTAAACAGCTGCAGACTAAACTAATTGTTAGGATGCCCGTCGAATATCTCCACCAACTTCGCAGCCACATTTCATAAACGTCAACTTCCGCCGCGTTTGCGCGCGGTCATTATCAAGTAATTGATCTCTGCCAAACACAAATCCACTTTAGTCACGATCAGTAAACTATCATTATGTTATCTTTTGGATGTATAAATGTCACCTTGCCGTAACGCTCAACCTTTTAAATCGTGATGCGCTTATGTGCTTTTTCCCCATGAAGCAGGGGTGTCAAACTCGTTTCAGTTCAGGGGCCACTTCAGGCAATTTAATCTTAAGTGGGCCGGACCATTGTAATCATTGTACAACGACCTGGTTATAAGTAATGACAACTTCCAACTGTTTTCATAACTTCAATGCAAAAGTTCAAGCTTATCTGAAAATGATTATTAGCAAATTTAAGGAGCAACCTTTACGAAACACTGTAACAACATGACGTTTCTTGAGAAAAGTCTATTCAATTTTTACGATATAATAACAAGGTTTATCATTAATGACTTTGAAACCAACCGAAACGAAAACACAAATGTCTAAAGCATCAACCGAAATAAAAATTACGAAAAAAACGAAACCGTTTCGGTCAAATTTCGGTTTCGAACACCTCTACTCGTCTGCAGCTAAGTGCAGTAATCCAAACAACCCGAACTGGCACCACAGTATGCAAACTAGTGGAAACTTGAGTTTTTCTTCTACCTTGAAAATGTATAAATTTTTACGCAAAACATACAGGTTGTAACAATGTATGAACAATATGGTTCCATGAAACGAAACGCGTTTGTACAGAACCTGCTGACTAACTGGTCAAGCGCTCAGTGTCTTGATATATTTCCACAGTAACCACTCATTGCTGCACAACTATATTTCAGGGCGCAAAGAAGCAGTTCACATTAGATGTGGTTAGGGATTCATGCCTACACCTGAAACTTGGCACCTTTTAGCTTTCACTAGTGTATCAATACCAGGTGTCAAATCCTGTGCAGCAGCCACTTTCAGGATGTCATTTAAGTGAGCGTGTATGAGCCTTGAGCGTGGCTTTGTTTTATTGATGTTGATCACAGAGAACACTTGTTCACAAAGATATGTCGTCCCAAACATGCACAAAACTTTTGCAGCAAGGGCTGTCACTTTGGGGTAGCCTGGAATAAGATACTGATAGAATGTGTCCAAACTCGCCAAGGCAAAACTTGGTCTTCAAATCTGAACCACACTGCAAGTCAATTATTTCAAGTTGCAAGTCAACGGGCTGATCAGAGGGGTTTACTGTGAATGGCGAGCAAAAGACTTGGAAGTCCGTCTCAAGTTGGCCAAAAATTTGAAACCGTTGCTTGAACTCGCGTAGCAACTCTGTTATCTTATCTTTGTATTGATTCAAGTCGCTGTTCATTCCCGTGGCACGCACACTTTTTAGACAAGGGAAATGAGCGGTGTCATCACCGGAAAGTTGTGTCTCCCACAAAGGCAACTTCAACTTGAATGCACGTATGGTGTCGTAATATTGTGTGACAAGTCTTTTGCGGCCTTGCAACATTTTCTTGAGATTATTCAAGTGCTGCGTAATATCCACCATAAAGGCAAGGTCTTGCATCCATTCTGAGGATTGAAATTCTAACACTGGCTCGCCCTTTTTCTTCATAAAGTTTTCAATTTCCTCACGTAAATCAAAAAAACGCTTTAACACGGCACCTCCGCTTAGCCATCTTACCTCAGTGTGGTATGGCAGGCCATAGGGAAAGCCCTTATCACTGAGAAGACTGTCAAACTGACGCTGATTAAGACCTCTGGCTCGGATGAAATTAACTGTCCGGACAACCACTTGCATGACGTGATCCATCTTTAACGACTTGCAGCATAATGCCTCCTGGTGCAAAATACAGTGAAATGTCCAAAATTCACCTCCTCCACTTACAGCTTGCACTTTTTCTCTAAATTTTGTCACAACACCTGCTTTTTTCCCAATCATTGATGGCGCGCCATCTGTAGCAATACTGACAGCACGGGACCAGTCTACTCCGACCCTGTTCAGCGCTCCAACGAGAGAATTGAAAATATCATTTGTTGTTGTGGTATCCATCATAAGCACCAACCCCAGGAACTTCTCAATGTCAGACAAAGGCTCATCAACGCCACGAATACATATGGCTAGTTGTGCAACGTCCGAAATGTCCGTGCTTTCATCGAGCGCAACCGAAAACGTGACAAACGATTTGACTTTGTTCTTGAGTTGGCTATCTAAATTCGCAGAAAGGTCCGAAATCCTCTCTGCCACAGTGTTTTTCGTCAGGTAATATTAGCAAAAACTTGTCGCTTCTCAGGACACACGATTTCTGCAGCCTTTAGGATGCACGTCTTCACGAACTCACCCTCGCAGTATGGCTTTGATGCTAACGCTATGTCATTAGCAATAAGGTAACGAGCCTTCACAGCTGCTGCACATATATCTCGGCCACTGGCAAAAACGGACTGCTGTTTTTTCAAGCCTGCTATCAATTCCTTTACATTCTCTCTCATCGGTTGTCTTTGCAAGCCACGGTATATTTCGGCATGATGAGTCTCATACTGGCGTCGAATGTTATATTCTTTCACCACTGAAACCTCCTGTGAACACACCAAACATACCGGTATCCCATTCACCTCCGTAAAAAAATAGGATACGGACCAACTGTCTTGGAAAACTCTGCGTTCTTTGTCAACTTTCTCTTTTTCGATAAAGACATTTTGGGAAACGAGGCTGCCACAGAATAAAGAATAAAGACTAAACTGAGCAAGTTAGGAAAGGCAAAAGCCGAAGTCCGCGCTTGAAATAGTTCTACATCTAACAATACGTCCTTATTACGCCACAATACAACCACCTTGGCTCTTATTTTCACGAAAAACTACAAAGATGTCCTCCGCGTTTTCTCTCCAGGTTGACATATATGAAACAGGAAGATGCTTGAGTCGGTGGTTTTAGTTCACATTTCTGTGTGCTTTTTAACACTAGAACTCCGGCGATGTCGATTTCGACATTTTTTAAACGTCATTGTGCTATTTTCTGCAGTTACTGCTTCTTACCGATTCTCAAATTTTACGCTGTTGAACAGATTTCTGTGCAGTTTATTTTTCGGTCAATAATTGGAATAGAGGCTTTACGTAGCAAATTTTAGTTAGAGATGTACCAAGAACTCCGAAGGTTTCGAAGTCGACATCGCTGGAGCTCAAGGTATATTTTTTTCCCGGAGTTCTAGTGTTAAACTTTATCAACAGTAGTTGAACTTTTGCACGTTCATACCTGTTTGAAAGGTCAAACCAGTGAGAACATGCGAACGGAAACATGCAGAAAACGGGAAATTTTCACGTGAGAAAAGCAGAAAAAACAATAAAATATAAGCAATTGCGTTAAGGTTTCAAGTAATTGAAATCTAGTCACCAGTTATCGAAGTATAACTGGATAAACTTCTCAAGCAAACAAAGAAGTTTTTGGTTTACGAAATCATCCCGCGGGCCGGATTCAACCTTACAACGGGCCAGATTTGGCCCGCGGGCCGTATGTTTGACATCCCTGCCATGAAGCTTGGTTGCTGCAGATGCATTTGATATAAATACACGATTTTGCACGACATCTTAAGGAATAAAAATGTTTTTCAATCATAGAATAGCTGATAATATTCATCACAATTTATAATATAAGTTTATCACAGTCAAGCATCTGTATTTTGCGTTTATACCTTTAAAACTAGTAATTATGCTCCCGGATCTACGTGGATACAAGCACAACAACGTATAAATAGTTTGATTGAGATATCTTTGAAGGTTTTCATACATTTTCAAGACCGCTATTGATAGTTCAGAATTCGTTTTTTTTTTCATTATCACTTAAAAATAGTTTTTCCAAATCCAATCTTAATAGACAAAAAAAACAAACATTTTCTTTAACTGAGCTGTCAAAATCTTTCTTTTATGCTGACTTTACCATGGGCAACAAACAAAGCCTTCTGAACTTTCTTGGCGACAAGCTGCTCGAAATTCGCTTACAATTCAGCAACAAATATTCTCGTCCTGTGTCTATCCAGCAATGTGGCACAAGTGGGCCGGCACGGGTGAATATAAGGCGCCCTTGTTTCAATGCTCACCGTGATTCAGATGCGCGGCCCACGGCTAAGTGTTGGGTAACGCCAGCTGGCTTTGCTTTTGTAATCTTAGCAGTGTCTTTAACCCACTTTTTTTCCAAGTTTCAGTCAAAGTCATTATCCATTGCGCTTCGGCGCATGCTTCATCCTGTGCTTGTTTGTTAAGGAGCAGGGATGTCGCACTAGAGTAACCCTTCCTACTAAGTGCTTTCTGTTGATGCATATCGTTGCCACAGCGGTATTTGACGAATGGACAAAGTTTTAGCGGAGGTCAAAAATTTGGGGCTGGCGGTTGCACGAAGGAAAACTTGAAATAAACAATTTGTGAGTTCAAAGACGACCTTAATTTTTATATCATTTTTGTTGTTTTACCTCGCGCTCGATATGACAATTTTGAGGTAACGATTTGCTCATTTCAGAGTATCAGGTAATTTGGTGTTTCAGCCAATATCTATTATGCTTCCAAGCACATGGAGTTAATTAATCTTCCAAATGTCAGACACTGCTGACCATACTGTGACGAGAATCCTGCTCAGGGATCATGGGCGGGCCCCTCCCCAGAAGCATTTTCTTTTGTTAATTTCAGACACTTAGAAAAATACTAGAAACCTGTGCTTCCATGACTTTCCTGATTTTCAGAGATCAATGGAATAATGCCAGAGTCATTTTTCGTAAATGTCCCTGAAAGCCTATACATAGTGTGTATTGGGTACTTACTACCCAGGGTACCTGATGAGTAGATAATTTTGGCCACTATTCTAAGTTAACATTTCAATGCAATTTCAAGTGCAAAACCTGGTTGCCCAGATATATCTGATATGTGATAAGTCTTCCAACACCATGGCTTGACCTGAAAAAAAAACGGATCTAACACGTGCATGACGTTTACGGCGCACAAACCAAAAATCTCCTCTATAAAGTCCTTTTTACCTGGTATCCGGCCTAAAATTTGTATATGTTCGTTTCGCTGGGAACATAAAATTTTGTTGCGAAAGTTATTGACAATGTACATATGGATGTAAAAATAGTTTGATCTGAAAAAAACGTATGTCACGTGTCCCAGGAAGACGTATGCAAATCATGGGTAGCATTACATCATGGTTTTACTAACGCGTATAGAAAAATAAGGATTCCTGAGTAGGGTTACAAAAATGCTGGCGCTGCTGTGGCACTGTGGTTTCTAATCGACGCAACGTAGTGCAGCCGACCAATAACTGATTGTGAACATCTTCGTTCTTTTTTGAAAATTTTTGTGTGTTCCCTGAAAAGGTTGAACTACATTACAACAGTAGTAAAGAAAACGGAGCCAAGCCCATAAAGTTGTTTCACGAAATAGAAAACAAATTTAGTTGAATCCCGGACCGGGTATATAAATTGCATGGTCGAGGATTAGATTTGATCCTGGTTGTGAGTCCAGTCCAAGTAAAGTTTGAGTTTTTGATGCTCTCTTTTCATTTACTCTGAGAGTCTGAGGGTATCAACGATTGTCAAAATCGTTCTTTACTACAAGTCTGCGGTTGGATTTGATAAACCGGTTCGAACCGGTTGAAGGAGGATGGTTTGCTTAAAGTCGATTTTTTAATGGCGATAACGCGCACTACCCACCAATGCCGTTAAGATACTGTTCGTCGGGTGCCGGCTGAACTGGTGTTGACGGCGTATGAAGGCTCTTTGACGACTTAAACCAGGAGTGAACATCACAGGACAAGCGTGCCTGAGGTGACAATGGCGTAGGTTCGAAATGGCACACGGGCGATTAGGCGTAGGCTGAAGTTAATTTTTCTATTTGATGTTTTAATCAGAGTAAGTTGCGTTTATGTCGTCGTGCACTCCGACCAGTAATTCCAGGCAAGTTTATTCATACCCGGCTAACTGCTGTTATAAACTATCAACGAAGTAACTAAGTAGCTCGCTACAGTACGGCTGTCTGAATCGGTGACTTTGTCTGACGAGAAGGACGTTTGTTTACAATTCTAGGCAGCACTACAACCAGGGGGGCGCAGGGGGGGAGAAATCCCCCTGGAAATTTTTCTCCCCCCTGGAAAAATGTATTGGACATAATTTACAACTGTTGCACATAGTTTAAAAAATTTGCCTCCCCCCTCAGAAAACTCCTCGCCCCCTGGTGTCCCAACTGGTTACATGCCTGATGCTAGGGCTCGGTTCCAAATTACACAAACAAATTTGCCACGCATCTGAATTCGAACTGAACAACCTCACTTGAAAAGAAGAACCAAGCTTTGCGGTCACGGTTCAGTGAAGGCAGTGCGTGACGTGACTCAGCATCTGCGCGGCCTCTGCAGCACTAGATTACTGCCAAGATTCAAGGCCGCGAGTGGTTTCAAAAAGTGCGTGAACTGAGTGCAGTTTTGACGGTTGTCATAGGAATTTGAGCAAAAATTGGTGCTGTTCGTTAACTGTCTGAACGTGTGCAAATTTAGTACCTGGGGCTATTTGCTTGTTACCAATAAAAAACAGCACACATTTCCTAGTCAATGAAACGCAACTTATTGGTGTGCGTCGTTGGATAGTTCTCTACAAAAGCGTGCCTTGCAGTAGATTCTACGTTGCAAGAGAAAGGCATTGAACTTGCAAGATGCGTCCTTCAAGCGAGTTTCCAGGTGGCAAGCGGAATAAATTAGACGCGCTTGCGCTGCAAGCGGAAAGGGCGCAGACTTTCAACCGCAAGAAGCCGCGGGTAGGACGACAACCTGCAGGGTGCCGCTTGTGCAAGCCCATGGCCTGGGTCTGGTTGGCTGGAGTATGACTCTAGGTCGGGTCTTACTAAGACATTGTAAATTTGGACTCAAGCGTGCTTGCCTGGGGCACGGTGTACAGGGGAACTGCGGAGACATTCTCTTACGTGCGTTGTTATTCGTTGCATCCGCTTCGTTGCACTGTGTCTACATACTTTCGCAACTGCGTATGTCAGTTATGCAAATATGGTCTGGCTCTACAAAACTCAGCTGTTGTTCTGCGACAAAAACAACAATCAAAATCACGCCACATGTAGATTACAAATCACGGGTTTGCCCCTCAGGGTAGTCCGAAATTATGCTGGTAAAAAAAATTTCTCAATGTATTCTAACAACAAAAAAGTTGGACCATTTTAATGGATTTTATAGTTTCTTCTCCGGTACAGCTTCGAGTTTCGTTGCGTCAACGCTTTTTGATCTTATGTTTACAATCTACTCAGATAACTTCGTAAGACCTTTAAAACGCTTTTTGATCTTATGTTTACAATCTACTCAGATAACTTCGTAAGACCTATAGGGACAGTTCGCTTCGTCGTGCTTTGAAATAATTCGCTAACTCTGTTCGCTGATGATCGAAAATAAAATGGGAAATATTTCAGATTTCAACATATTCATGGTTTTCGAATCTAATAACTAGTTTCCACGAAGGGTGGGGGTTTGAATCCATCAGCAATAGTTATAATAGGAAATCAATTTCACGTAACGCTACACATCTTCAGTCATACCGTCCGATTCAAATACAATCTTAAAACTGTCATGTTGTTAAAGGACCTCATTATAATTCCTATTGATTTTCACTGAGTAAGTAACAAGATGATAAAGGATCATCCATGATTTCAAATTTATCGGGTGCGTTGTTTGCCATCGTGTGACAGTGGCCAAGGTAACCTGCATCGTTCATGTTTGGCGTGTGGCGAGCTTGAGAATTACCAAAAAACACTTTCACAGGATGAACAGCTGCATCAGAATCGCGACACGTTATCAAATTGCTCACGTTTTGGGGCATTGTAGATATTTTCTGACTTTACACATTACACGCAAAAAGGCAAGATCTCTCGGAATTTTATATTTCTCTTATTTAATAGAATCTGCTGGTTATTTCAGATTTTAACGCACACGAACAGAGCCCTGTACAGAAAATAATTGTGATGTAAGTTTTTGGGACACAATGTAACAAACTATTTTTGGTTTTCAGCCGATCGCAGCGAACCGACGTACTTTCCATTCCTTTCGACTTCCTATATTGTCGAGAGCTCGACAAAACCAAGCTGCTTTCAATCCTTTTGCGGGCTGGAACAGCGGTCTATCTGGCGAAGTTGCGTTGCCCAGCCCGATGAGCTTAACTGTGAGTCGCCGCGGACGCGACAACTGGATGGCGATACCCTGCTCTTGTAATGGTAACTTCTTTTCTCTTTTCACCAAAAACACACCATCAGTTTCGGCTCAAATTTTTTGACCGCGGTTTTCTGTGATCGTACGTGCTTAATGCTAAGGTAAGGAGCAACGGGAAGCACTGAATACAAGGCAATATACGTGCAGGCGTCACCTGGAAGAACTGGATGGCGCAATCACGCGGCCTGACTTCAACGCCTGCCAGCTGGTTTGGGTCGAAATCTTTCTGGCCAGCTCCTTGCATTCCTCTGCCCTGCAGCTTTTACAAAACCTCACGCGGACAGCGCTTTCGACCAACAGTCCCATAGTCATGTTTCATAAGTGAGATAGTGCCTCAGATTAAAGGCGCAATAAGCGTCAATAAACACCAGATCGGGCACAAGCAAATCTTGTACCTGTCCATAACGTTTGATCTGCCGTGCCAGTCATTGATCAGTCACTTCTCCGGCAACAAAGCCAACTTGAACTCTGATTGGATGAATTATAGTGTTCCTGATCAGATAAAGCAATTAGTTCATGTCACAATTGCTGTCTCGCTGCTCCCAAATGACAACGTGTGATGCGCCCAATAAATGCAGGCAACGTGCTATTTTCCCTATTAGAATGCCGCTAGGGTGAGCGATTTTCTACATTATGGATCGTTTTGAAGCTACCTTCTGGAAGTAATGCAGCTGCCTGACTGAAGAAACTTAAATGCGAATTCTTCGCCACCCTCTTGCCTGGCGTGACCCATACTCAACTATCGCTTAGGATAAGCATCGCTGACCTCCTTTCCGGGTCATTGAAAATGAGGACGGATGCGAGCAGGTGAATGTAACCTATTTCTGACTGCCAATGTCAAATCAGGATCAGACGTCATTGTTGCGTAACAGCAACAAGTCGTTTGAAGCGTGTTTTGTCGTCACGGCTTTTAAACTATTGTTCAGCTGTAAACGGCTGACCAGCGCACCTACCACTATCTGCAAAACGATTACGACTGAAAAATACTCAGCTGAATATGCAGGGTTCAACTAATTCTGCTATTTCAAGTTAACGGTTTTTGTTAACGGTATTTCAAGTTAACTTCAAGTTAACGGTATTTCAAGTTAACTAATTCTGCTATTTCAAGTTAACGGTTAACGGTTTTTTTAACGGTTTGCTATGCACTGAAGATGATAACAGTTGTTATCGAAACGTTTGCAAGATGTCAGTTGTATCGTTTGCTTTGGCCGTAGTATTTATTATAACGGTTTTTTATTTTCAAAAACTTTCGAGATCATCAGTTGCTCGTGACTGCAATTGATTATTTGGAAGAGATCAATGCAATAGCAGCATAGTATGCATTAGTGATAACAGACATTAATGTACAGCCCATTTTTAAACACATTCGAAAAGCAGTAACTCAGCATACAAGATCGCAACTAAGTTTTTCAGCCTGCAATATCACGAGTTGTATTTCCTCCTTTTTCTACTAAGTTATTTCTGCTTCATTCCGTTGTCGACGCGGTTGCAGAAACAGAAATAAATTTCCAACTATTCTGTAATGCAGATCGCTAAGCAATCATGAATAGAAGACCGTGAACACACGATTAATTCTTTCAGCGCCGTGCTCACATTCCGTCTCAACCAATTTCCGCTCTTTGCCGCAAACGCGACAAGACTGAAAGCCACTGAGTTGTACCGTCGTCGAATCTCGAAAAGCTGCAGATGAAGGACGTAAAGTCCTTAAACTGTAAAAACCAGCGGCTAATGAATAAGTGTCCAACCTTTGCCATCGCGCGAACGACGCTTCGGGCAACTGCTCTAGCGGCTGTTTATTTTGCTTTCTGACCTGATCTGCCGATAGTCGCATTAAGAAGAGGCACTGACCCTTTTTTTTGCTGCGAAGACAGTTAACAATGAAATTACTGCAGTGCGTTTACGGAAGTGGTCAAACCGCATTGCAAATAACTCGTCCCATCCGGTGATTCGGTTTTCACAAGAAGACAAACCCATGCGCTATCCAGGCTGGGTCAACATAACAACAGATAGAAAATTAATTACTTGTCTTCAAGGTACAGGCTGCCGGTCGACACAATGACGCTGGCCAGGGCAACAAAGATGCAGTGAATTTTTCGAATCGGTTTCCTCGAAACACTACTTGTTCAGAATATCTTTCACAGGATGTCAGGACTTCGCTAAGCGCATTGCTTGGTTGTAGCTATCAACTGTTCGTTCCTTATTTAAATAAGATCACGATCCCGCGTAAGGATCAATGACATACTGAAAACTAGGAAAAAATTTAAATGCTGATGCTTTTTAAACAGCAGTGTTCTTGATCTCTGCTGTTTCAGCATATACTGCATACAAATATTCTGAAACGTTGCGCTGAAAAGTATTGGTCGGAATGCTTTTTCACCACAACTTTCACCGTCACTTGAGGGAATCAAAGTTGGGGAGTGAATTCCATGAAATGCCAAGTTTAAAGTGTTAAATCAGCCCCTCCTGTTACCAGTTTGAAAACAACTGCGTAATTTTAGGGGTTTGCCATTTCGGTATTTCCCCATTTCGAAAAACGTCACTGTGCTCTGCATGTTTACAGTGCAGTTTTTTTGTAAAATGTTCCTTTTATGTTTTTCTTGCCTGCAACTCGAACATTTAGGCGCAATGTGTAACTTCTCATTGGTTTAAACATTCCAAAACAACTGACTAAGGGAAAATGAGTTGAGACCAAAGTCTTTCTGTCTTGTTTTACTCTTGAAGTTGAAAGTGTCAGTGTTTAGGGATTTTTGTTTAAAACACGCGCGTGCACATAAGATGGAGAAGGTGGAACTCAACAGTCAAATCATCTGGAACCGTCCCAATTAATCCCTTGAGAAAGAGATACAAGTTAATGCCAAAATAGTTTGAGTATTTGTGGGCAATTTAGCAAAAAGAAACGGCGTTAGAGAGCTCAACGTTTACTACCACAGCTAAATTTACACATAGGCTAGTATGGTCAGTTTTTGAACGTTTTGTCTAGTTCAAACAAATATATGTGAATTTTAACATGTATTTCTTATGCAGCTGATGACCCTGTAAGTTTCGTTTTGTGAAGGTGACTTTCTGCGTTTGCGTGCCGTCTGGTAACGTTTTTCTAAGTGCAAGTTTGCGACTTTCAAAGTGAAATAGCACTGATAACATCAGTTTATAACATCCGTCGTTTCTTTTCGTATCTGGAAATCACAAGGAAATGTTGTTTTCTTGCCACATCACGTCATCACTGGACTGCGAAACAGCCTGCTCCAGACATGATGTTGCTCTGTGTCGTTCAAAATTACCTAAAACGTTTTCTGAGACCCCGCCCCAACCGGATTCCTGCAACTTTGCAGAGCACTGCGATTGCAAAGAAACAAGAAAATCATGTAGCACAGTAAAGCTTGCTGCAATAGCATCACTTATTTGTCATCGTTACGGTAACCACTCGTCGTACATGCCAAAGCATATAATCAGCTTTTTTTTTCAATGTTTTTCACAAAACCTTAAATCCAGTGTCTACGTTTATTTGTTATGATGCAGATTAAGGTGAAAAACCTTGCTTCAGACGATGTCTTCTTAGACTTCTAACCTTCGAGATCAAACATATCCTGCTAATTTGAGACTGTATGGAGTAAAGCAGAATAACTTTTCTTGTGTTTTAAGCTAGCTGTAGTGATAACGCAATTGCACAGCGAAAACAACACAACGAAAGAAAATGATCGACAATCGCAGGCCTCAAATCACCAAAACCCCAAGTATGCGCCGTTTGCAAATAGCGCCTGTGCATTAAAAAGTAATAACTACAAAACCATTTTCAATGAATTTTTGAGCGTGAAATTGGGATAGATTAAACAGTTTCAGTAACAAGAAAAAAGCTTACAAAAACATACGCGTTTTGTTTTGAGACGTTTTGGATTATTCTTCAACCATCTTCAGTCAAAAAAATAAAGCAACGCTTGGCAATGTCAGCAATTCAAAACCAAATACTCTGTGAGGCATGAAAAGACATTTTCAAAGAAAGCTATTATTTAAATTTGAAAGAAAAAGATTTCCTGCCAGTTGTAATTGAATTTCAAGTGGAACTAATTAGATTTGAATAGATTTTATGAACCATATGCTGCGGTTTTAGGTTTCAGAAGGGCGGTAAATGCATCTTCTTTGACTTTGACAACTATCATCAGCTCACTGTAAAAGTATTAGTAGCAAAGAATCTCTTCATTTTATTTGAAGGCTTGGCCTGTGGATGGCATAAAGTAATCGTTTTTGATAACGACCTAAATTATCATGGCTGGGATTGAATGTGTTTTGAATGAGATATATTCTTAGCTCCTAAATGATTATGCCTCCTATGTACAGAAACTTTCACCACCGTAAAGAAAATCGGACATCATAGCAGATTTTCGTACTGACTTCCATCAAATCCGAGACACATTAGGGAGATTGGTAAGGTTTCTTTCAGTGTTGTGGAAATACAATTCTTTTTTGGATGAGTTCTTTTTCAGCATGTTGCTTTCGCCATACAACTTTGTAAAATTTCGATTGTTAGTTCTTCCATGTCGCTGGATTTTTTATATCTATACAGCGAACGTTTTGCTTTTCATACAAATTAGCACAAGGCACAAATAATATTATTTGAATTTACCGTAAATCATCTGCGGATCGATTTTAGTTGACTCTTTTGAAACTTCTAGTGATTTGTCCAGGGTTGTCTGAGATATTTTGAGAATTCAGCTAAGGATACTCTTTCAACGGAACAGTCTCTTGACCTTTTAAGTTCGTCGCACCGAAAGAACGACTGGCGCTGCTTTGAACTCAGCGTCGCGCAACTGAAAACAGATTGCATGCAAAGAATCGGTTTTGGGTTCGGGGTTGGACCACCAAAAAGCAGCCTGTTAGGAACAAACACAAACACATTTAATCGGCTGAACAGCAGAGTTTAGCGTTCGGAGTTAAATTACGAACCTTCAAAAGTGTTGGTTAGCAAATAAAGATGAGCCCTCTTTGTACTACTGGGAACGTTGCCCACGCTTTGACGAAAGCGAAGCGTTTCTAAAAGGGGGTAATAAGTGAAAACATATGTAAACTCACAATATTGCTTCAGCTTTGCTGCTATTTGCTGTTTAATGATGCGTTGAAAAGCAAAAACTTTGCAGACTACAGCAAAAACTTCAAACTTCTCATAGATCGAGACGGAGCCATTCCCTGTTAGGAATCGTTTCGCAAACAAATCGTTTCGCAAACAGGTGCTGGTGCGAAAATTCGAACTAGTAAAGCATGATTTTCTATTGACTGTTGTTAAACTTAAAAACGATTTCGCGGAAAGGAAAGTAGGGCGCTTTGTTCTGAGGCTGCGATTGAGAGAAACTTCCCACTTGTTTCGACAAACGCCGAATCTTGCGGCGACTTGGTGGATATACTTCGAACAGCGAAATAGCTTGTTTGTGAGATACAACCTGAGCTGTGTCACTACTGTTTGTACATTGGACGTGTACATGCGCACTGTGAAGCCATCGGATGAGTCAAAGTTGAATTGCAAACGCTGATGCGCTGGGACCGAATAAAGTTTTCCTCACCTGGAGCAGACACAGACACCATGCCACAGCTCAGAACATGTCGCGTGATTTAATCGTAAAATTTTACTGCCGTTTTTAAACCTCCTGCAACCGAAGTAATGTTTGACGTTCAGGAAGTTCACATTGTTGAAAAGCTTAGAAGCTAATAGGTGACTTAGAATGTTTGGCTATTTAATGGAGCGGGTAGTTGAAGTCACTTTTCATGGATGTCTGAAATTGATTGACTCAAAGGCTTAATGTGGGAAGTTACTTCTTGCTGACAGAAAATATTTGTATTTATGTCGCATTTTATGCCAGCTTGAGAAAAGATAGAATTTATTTATTTTAGTCGTGTATGATCTGTACAATACAACGCATTCATGCAGTTGCTTCGAAGGACAGCAAAACTTCTGCCATTGTTCGATCACAAGGCTGTGTAGTCGCGCTGCTGTTTTTGGTGCAGCAACATAACTGCAGCTAAATTTTACGAAGCAAATGTATGGGGTTCTTTCATTTACTTTTTTACATGGCGTTTTATTCCGCTTTGAAATCGTATGTTTCCAATTCAAAGAAGTGCTACGTATGGTTGAGTTGGTCTCCCAAATGTCCATTGGCGTGACATGGTGGCACTGTGCTCAAAGGTTTTCATCTGTACAAGGCAGTATATAACATGACACAAATCTAAAAGACATCTGCTCTAGTTGCTCTATCTTTGCTTGCATGTCTTCTTGCAGAGTTCTGCGATCGAAAAGGAAGGAAAGGAATGGCCAGAATAAAAGGCTTGATTCAACGTTGGGACCAAAACTGTGCCTGAAAATAAAACTGTGGTTTCGAGTTCGAAAGTAAAACTCCCTCAAAACTGTAGTTCTGCTCAACAGAGGGATGTGCTGTTTTATTTTCATTCACTTTCTTTAGAAACAATGAAACCTCAAACAAATCGCAAATATTTCGTTTGAGCGATTTCATATTAAGGTTTATAGTTTCCAACGTTTGCAAACCAGCAGACATTGCGCAGCCAACGTCGCAGCAGAAGCAAAATACAACAAAGGTAGCAAACAAAAGTCGCAATTAAAAGAAAACAAACTTTCAGCCCATGGTTAAAAGTGAATGAAATTGTAAAATTCAAACAAAAAGTGCATATTCAAAGTTACCTTTGTGCAAGGCAAACAGCAGAATGACCAACTTGAAAAATGCATGTCTTCCTGCAGAAGACCATATTCAAATTTGCGAAATGTTTGTTTGCAAAAACAAGCTGTGTTTAAAACTGATGAAATGCAACGGTTTATGAATCAAGTTAAGGTAGGAAGAAAATCGGAGAGTTTTTAGAAAGAGTTACCAAGCAATATGTTGCACTGATAAATGACATCAAAAACGCTTGGTATTTCGCGCCAAATGTTTTTCTTCAAGTTTACGCATCAACAATCTTCAGAGATGTTTTGAAGCTACCAATTCTCCTTTTAAACTCTAAATTGCTGCAACGTCATGGCTTACGCAAGCGTTTTTAAAATTGTGAACCTGCATGCTTATAATAAACAAGACATTTTTACTGAACTTCAAGAAGAGAATCTGTGATGTTTATCCTCACCACAAAACTTGTTCGAACATCCTTTATAACTTCATTGCTGATGTTGAATTGCAAAATGCATCGATCAACAACTTTACACAAGATTTATTACGCATCGCAATATTGCTTCTGCTTTGCAGTTCTTTGCAGTTACAGTTCTTAATCGATGATGTCTCATTAAAATTGTTTACGCCAATTCTGAATCATCCAAAAGCTTGGTGTAAGCAAGGCTTTCATGTTGACTCAGCATTAGGCAGGGAAGTGGCCGCGCACAGCTTCAACTCAGGTGCTAATTTTTCAAAAAATGAAGTTGAAAAATGTCCCCCAAACCCAAGTTGTTAGGGTAATTCGCAAGTACCTGGTTTGCAAAGATATGCTGTTTAATTGGAGTAGAACTGAGGGAGTTCAAATAAAAGCGCGGTTTACGAACGAAGAGTTTTTATGAGCACATCAAACAAACATCTGTTTCTTCAACTAAGATTTTTTGCAGACGCTAGTTATTTTCTGCTTTTACTGGAGGCGTATATAAAACTTCTTGTTTTGTAGGTGCAAGTTTGGCACAATGGTTGGGAAGAGCAGGAAATTCGAACGCAGTTAACGATATTTATTGAAACAGGTGTTGGAAACTTTTTGTCATGACTGAATTTAAGTACAATGTTTGTTTTTAACTAAAACTCATTTCTGAGAATAAAGCCAAAGTAAAACATCATGCTTTTCTTGAATTATATTTTTCGTTTCATAGGAACGCCAGATTATCTCGAATGAAAAGCACTAAACTTTATTAGGTTTATAGACCAGGCAATACGCATTATGATTTATTTAACTTTTGGGCTACAGTTGAGTCACTTGCAACTTGTTGCTGTGGCTCATTTATAAAAAACACCATTTGACGGCATAACATTTTAGATTTGCGAAGTTGAAGTAGAGCTGTAGTCGCTTTTGCTACTTTCCCCAAGCAAACAAGCTTTACAGTTCCAATAATACAAACAAGATATGAAAATGAAAACAAAAATGCATGGTCACAGATTTGACTTAAATAATTTTGGACATTTCAGAAAATAACTGTTGCAATTGTTAGCAAAACTTCATTGACTAATTTCATCGTCAGCATAAGAACGTTAAAAGAATTTTCGCTGAAGATGGTTATAGTTGCTTTTCTAAATGTCCAGTGTGTCTTCATTTAAATTACTGCTTTTCACTTTGCTATTTCTTAAACAGTTTAGCAGCACTTCTCAATTTCACTCTGTCTCAAGGGTTCCAAATGCTTAGGTAAAGCAGTAGGTTATACGTAGAGCGCTTGCAAATTCAAAAGAAACTCGTCGCTGTTGAAAGCGCCGTGCGATTGTTTTCCGCTAATTCATTCCGTATCAGGTACAGGCATACAGTAACATGCAAGAAACATGCCCACCAAAAATGTCAGAATAATTTATAAGCAAAAAATTCCCAACCCGGTAAAGCAGTGTGCCATTGCGAAAGTACCCGAACGTTAACCTTGCTCATGCGCTGTGAAACGTTTCGTGAGTTTTTCTAACTGTGAAATTTCGAAACATACTGAGATCAGGTTGCGGTGTCCCAACATCTGTAAAAACTTGCTGTGGGGGCGCGAGGGGTTAAAGGTTCTGACCGGTGGGACATTTTGCTCCTCTTGAAACCCGTAGATGCACTTCTGAGTGGTTAAAATTGTGTTATGTTTTCCGCGCGCTAAACTATATTATCAACATCTCAGAAAAGAAGGGAAAAAGTAAAGCGTGTTGCTAATGAATTTAACTATCTTTAACTATCAAGTTTTGCTTTCGGTTGAGGGTAAGCGTGAATTAGAGCATCCACATCCATGTAGACAAGTACTTTCATTCTGTAAGTGCTGATTTAATGGTATCTACTGAAATCCTTTTTGCCTAAACGGCACTGGCATCACATTTCATATAGAGTCTTTATCCTGGGTCAATCTCAATACGAGACCTTCTGTACGTCGGTCTTAGAGCTCTTTTTGGGGGCATCAGTTCTTTTCATGGGGGTATTTTAAAAAGCTTTCCTATATGTTAACCTCGGGTATGCGAATCTATAGTTCTGGGATCATTTAATCCAGTTAACGCCACTTGAATATAGGAGGAACTTTTTTCCGCTTTCAACTTACCCCTCACGACTTTTTTGCTGGCAATCCATTGTCAGATACTTGTGCGATAACAACGACCAGGATATCTTTTTTGCTGAGCCTGAACCTAGAAAGGTTTTGCTGATCTTCTTGTGTGGTCAAAATAAGGCTTGTACAACTCAGCTCTAATACACAACAAATAACATGAATGAGCGCCAAAGATCGATGGCAGGTTAGTTTGTCCCCTCCCTCACAGAGTATTCCCAAACGAAAACCTGTGGCTGCCTAGCAAATAATCTTTTCTGTCAAGTTCTACCCAATTTCTTTCCGGTAAATGCTGTTTTTCTCGTTGCAGCATGCTTTTTCCCGATTATGGAATCAAAACAATCGCTATGAACTTTTAGTTTCCAAGGACACAAGGAGAATGGTGTACAGATTGCTCTTGTGAAGGTTTTCCATTTCTTAGATTTCTACCCATCGAAGATGACTGCTGACATTGAAAAATACGGAGAAACCATGGTCTAATTTGAAGTTACTGGTGTTACATCCACGTAGCTTAAACGCCGCAGCGTTTTTTATTTGAGAACGTTCTCATAAATATGAAATCAGTTTCCAATTTAACTGAATTGTGGCAATGGGCAAATCTTCCTTTTTCTAAATTGTCGACAAGCACTGATTTAATTTGTTGAAGTTTTACATTGTTTTCAGATATTTCGCCCATTGAAAAATTGAATGGAATTAATTTTTGGCTCTGTTTGCTTGTGGATTTTTTCCCTACCTCTCACTTTGTTTTCATTTCATTACAAGCAATGCTACTGAGAAATAATATGCAAATCAACCTAAAACGTTTGTCTTTGCGCAACAGTGTGGTTTCACTAAAGACAACTAAAAGTTGGCCTTTCTCTATAGCAAAGGAAAGCGGTCAAGGTTTCAAAAATCTCACCAGGCACACGAGCAACGAAAACGCGAATGCTGCTTTCTATGTAGTTTCGCTATTTGAGGTAGGAAACAACAAATGGAAGCAAGATGTATACGTTTTTACAAATATCTGGTGGAAATACTGCAGGCCCTACATTAATCTTTTCACCAAACTCATGGTACTGTTTAAGGTGAGGTAAATGCACTCTCGGAAAAAGTGACCTATTATCAAGACTATCTGATGATGCTTGTTTCTTCCTTTGTCTTTTTTCATGAATGCATAAAGAGTAGGCGTGATTGCGACAAGATTAGGTGGTTCACATTTCCTCTAACGTGGCTACTATGGAACCTTTGTCATATTCGATTTCCGTTTCGTTCCTGATAGATGAATGATTTCAATGCGGTTTTTCATAACGTTTAGATGTTTAATTTTCGGGGATGCTACGAAAGGTAACCCACTCTGCTGAAACGTTGCAGCACTTTATTTTATTAAATCCATATTTGATGCAAATTATTTACAAAAACATTTTAAAAGTTAAAAATCTTGTAAAACCCCCCAATATTGTTACTATTATTAAGTACAGCAGATTGAGGTTCATCAAAATAATTTCCAGTCACTTTTTCTAGCGAAACAATTTCAATGACGGTACTGTGCGACCTAATCAAGTACAGCTAGTGATGATCGTCTAGCTGCCATGCCTGTAAACTTAAACATATGCTTGTGACTGTGTTTTAGGTTATTTTTTGGATGAACCAACCACTGCAGTAATTGGCTATCGAGTGCAAACAATTCGCTGAAAGGTCTGGTTAGACGTTTCTGACTCAACGTTTGAAGAAAGCAATCAAATTTTGTGCCAAGGTCATGGCTTGGTTGGCAATATCGGTTCATTGGATCAGCATATTGCGGTACACATAGTAGAAGGAACCATGAACCAAATAATTTGCTTAAAAGTGCTCGAATGACATATAAGGGAAGTTTGGGAGTGGTTTGCTTTCAGAAGCTTCATAGGACGGTTCGTGCTTCATGCTAGCCTGGAAAGACATCGACGTAATGGTCACGGGACAACAAAATTAGAGTAATGAAACGACCTGGAAACTCTACATATATGAACCTTACAGAAAATGTATGAGACGTGCTGAAACATGAGATACACTCATAACCAACAACCACAAAAACAGAACTGATAGAAGTCTAATGTAAAGGTGGTATCACAGCAACAGGGTAACCAATAAAACATGCCAGACATGATCAACAGTTTAAACGCCTATAAGCGCAGACAAACCAAACACTGAACTGCTATGGCATGTGAGTAAAAATTTTTAAAGTTCTTTTGTTAGTGTGATTAACTTTCAAAATAAAAAATGCATTTTCATTGAAAAAAATCCCAAATCGTTTTTTACAGTACTGTGCTTAAAAATAACTGCACGATTTCCAGGTGTCTTGAACACGGTTTTGGGCTGTTGCGTTATGGTATAGCGCTTAAACTGTTGTTGCATGTAATAATCAGTTTTAATGTTGCTCAGAGTGAGATTTAAGAAAATTACCCATTGATTTAAGCAAATGCAAGGTATGCTTGCGTGAAATAAAAGTTAACTGAAAAGGGCGGAAAATTTTTTCCTTTTCTTTTGGAACGTTTAACAGGCATTTGAGATAAATTTACGATGTTGTAGTTGAACTCGTCATTGACAGGTGCTAATTCAAAGTTGTCTTGCAGCTTACAAAACCAAAACAATATATTGCAATGGCCTCGCAGTTATATTTTGGTTAAAAGAAACATTTGGTAAAAAATGATCTTGCAGCAACGTCTACTTCGTGGATTGAGATGTTGTTTCTTCCGGTTGAAGCCAATGGGTTTGGTTTTCCCGTCTTCAACATGTTAAATCTATAAACTATATTTAAGAGCAATTTGTGGTACAAGTGCAAATAAAAAGCGCTTAAGTCAGGTTTTATAATGAAAGAATGATTCACGACCCCACAAAAGGTGTTCTTAAATAAACATGGGTGACATTGCTTTTTATTTTTTGGTTCTGCTGCAATACAATGATATTCAACCTGCCTAAAGTACATTTATCTCTCGTTTGATAACTAGCTGGTATACAACGTTTCTTAAATTAAATTAGTTCTCCACTGTTGCAAACACCGATTTAATGAGCCTTTTTTGTTGAGATGAACGTTCCGAGCATTTGATAAGAGATTTAAATTTGAACACCTGTCTCTGGAAGCTGATTGGCTGAGGCAACGGCAACTCAAGCGGATCTTATTAATCTTGATTATTTGAAACCACACTTGCAAAACGTGAGAATCAGCACTTGCGGCGTAGTGCTGTGATCGGAGAGCCCGAGCGGCAAGTGCGTAAGCTTCACACTTGCATCAAAGAAGAATAGGTTTCAGAGTCACACGCCGTGTTCACTCTTCGCTTCCGTTAGATATCACAACTAATCGTTCGTCGTTATTATCAGCAGAGACTGCAGGCAATGCTCACTGAAATACTGCTTGTTCGCATCACTTGCACGTACAATATAGGTGCTATCCTTTGCTCACCTCCCGTTCGTGGTGCATCGCGCATTCAATACCGCGCTTACTGCTGGTTGCAACAACAGGCGTCTTCTCTGCGGTTAGTGTTACTTTCTCCGTTGCTAATTTAAGGAAAAAGAGGAGCGGAGGGCAACAATTTGAGGTTTACGTGATGACGCCACGGAGACCAAGGAACGGTAGCGACAAAATCGGGAAAAAGCGTTTTTAGATGACATTGATATTGACAAAAAGAATTCAATTCGACCTTTTTGCCCATCGTTAGTAAAGCGTTATTTGCAAAAAATCGTTGGAATGCACTAAACAGCACTCTTTGTCAGTGCTATCCAGAAAATAGTAACGACAAGAGTGTTTGAAACGTAATTAGCCTGCGAAAAAAATGTTCCGCACTTGACCGGTACCTCACTCCGAAGAATTCGAAAGCAAAGGTTCTGCGAAACGTACATGTTACGAACTACTTGGTTGTTTATGAAGTTCTGCCGGAATAAGAACAGTGAATCTTAATTTTTGCAATCCTGTTGTGCAATATGCGTAAAAATTGAACAACATTTCTCCTGAGCAGTGAACGCAAATGCATATCTCGTTACAGTAGAGTATTCAACTGCCAAATGCCAGGAATTTTTTCTTCATTAACTCAAAATTTTGTGTGTTGGTGTGTTCATGTAACTGGCGTGATGTTCAGTTTTTCTCCTTTTCATGAAAAGCTTGCAGCAAGTTTTGAAATTTTCAATCAAATTACTTCTCAGTTCAAGTTTGCTTAGTCTGAGGTTTCGCACACAGGACAAGCGACTTTACAGAATAGTTTACATTTATTTCATTTTTTTGCCTCACTGCATGAGCGACATTATACAACGCGAATGATGCCTTCAACACAACTTTCACCCATTAAAATCATCAGTTGCGCAATCCACCAACCCACAAAGACATCGACCAGCAAGTCGCGTTGCAGCTCTTAATCATTTCAAGCTCTTTAGTCGGTTCTTTTCTGAATTAGAAAAGGATAGCAAACGCCATTCCCATTACATAAATAACAGCAGGAATGAATAAATCTTACAAATCTTTCGCATCGCAATATTTCCCTCCAGTCTCTGTTTAGCTGGTTGTGACTGGCATGGGCAACAATCGGGGGTTAGGTCGTAATGCCTTCGAATTGTTATAGAGATGGCAAGAAGTTCATTCAGAATCATGTCACCTGAGTCCCAAAATCATGCAGAGGTAGCTTGACTTACCTTTAAGTCCCGCGAAAGCCACGTTTCTTGCAGAGCTTTGCAATCCTATAACTCGCCAGGCGATTGAGCTAGAGAGCTGTTCAAACCCTCTACGGATTCAGAAGCCTGTAGTCGAAATCGAAAAAAAAAAATTTTTCGTTTTCGGTGGTTTTTTTTTGGGGGGGAACGCCACATGTGGGAGTGTTTTTGGCTACCTTTACTTGGCCCTGGGCCCCAACTCATTGGAACATTATTATGGCTCAAGATTTTTTCGGAAACTAGGCCAAAATCCGCGTCTTTAGATCCCTTGAATGACTTTCTGGCATATATGTAGTCGAAATTATGGACAAATAAAACAAAATTGGTGAAAATTTCTGCACCCACAAACCCCAATTTGGGTTGGAACACACCCCTTTTCTAAATGGCCATCACTCGCCAGCGGATCGAGCTAGAGAGCTGTTCAAATCCGATCTGAATGGGGAAAGACTTGTAGTTTAG
>Ga0210059_1003209_pt1 | contig 26058 bp, 22 predicted proteins | sample Ectturendosymbi2_FD_188042 | JGI IMG/M metagenome (GOLD analysis project Ga0210059, IMG submission 188042) | Ecteinascidia turbinata endosymbiont from Florida, USA - Sample 2 (SPAdes) (version 2) | ecosystem: Host-associated > Tunicates > Ascidians > Unclassified | place: Key West, Florida... | reverse complement strand
TTGTTTGTTATTTTTTACAGGTTATTTTATTGTTCAGATAAGCAAGAATAAGCCATTTTTAATAAAGGCGTAAGTTTGCAACAAAGTATGAAACATGTTGACCATTCAACAAAAAGCACAATGTGTTGTTTGGTACCATGCATTGAAATCACCAACTGCAGTACAACGTAAATTTAGAAGTGAGTTTGGAGAAGACCCTCCTCCCACTAACAGCATCAAGAGATGGTTTAAAAAGTTTATGGAAACCGGAAGAACACTTGGCGCGAAATTGAGTATCGCCTTGACATATTGAGAGCAACAAATGGAGCACATGTTGAAGTCTATCAATAGCATGAAAAAGCAAATTCTTGAAATATGGCTATTACTTAAACTACTCCAAGTTTTTTAATTTTAAACTTTAATAAACAAACTTCGCTTCGCAAAAAACTGTATGATTTTATCTACTTTAGTTACTTCGCAATAACATTTTGAAATGTGTGCAGGACTTTATGGACACCCTGTATATCATATGAATTGTATGAGCAAAACACTGCGACACACACTAGTCAGTATTTCACCCAAGTGGAAAGTTCAGTGCCGTTGTTGCAGGCCTCCAGTTTAAAAGGAAAGACTGTAAACCTTCTGTTGAGAAAATAACACATCAAAAAAGCGTATTAGGTGATATCGTTTTGTGAGTTGCGCTCATCAATCATCAATATATACATGAGATGAAAACAAGAAAGCGTTATTTTTATCCATTTTCCATAACAAGTAAAGCTTCTGTTTATATGGTTCAAGGCCCACGTGAAGAATAATTCTTACTTTGTCCATCTGAAAATATTTGCTTGCCATCGTTAAACAGTTTTTCCAAGGTTCCTCTCAAAATAACATTTTTAAAGTGTTGCTCTTCAAAAACACAAGGTAAGCACTTGTTGTGCAAACTCTAAAGTATGGTGTGCATTTTGTTTCAGATACAGTTGGAGCGACGGATTCTGGTGTGGTGCTTTTTAAATAAAAGAGCAGAAAGATAATGTGCTTATGACTATTTTCAAATGAATGCTAACTGCGGTTGCTTAGCTTTATTATTCAAGTTGAATTTTTAGTCTCAATGCATGAACATAAAATGTAAAACCAAAAATTTGAAGACGTGTGATTCTGTGTTGTGGCAGACAAAATTCGTAACCTAATCATCCTAATGTTTTAACAACTTTGTACATTACAACGCAGACGATGACGTCGGGAATTTCCAAAGAAAAGATCGCTTAGTTATTGAAGCTAGTAAGCATTTCAGTAATATCGAAGCATTTATTAATCGTGCTTGCATGAAAAATGGCCCGTATCTATCCTTTCAGATAATATAAAAAGCTTGGATGGTCTGATGGGTTCCTCAGCAGGTATGTTGACACTGCTTTTTCTGCTTTCGTGGCTCTTATCTCATCAGTGCACCTGAATTTGTACAAACAGGTTTATGAATTTAATTAAACACATCAATATTTTTCATAGTGCATCACAAGTTTTCGTTTGTTCGTCAGAGCAGAAAACCATAGCAAAAAGTTAGGAAGAGTTACCTGTAAAGGCTTTGTTATTGGCATAAATTGTTTGCAAAATCATATTGTTTTGCTGACTTATTTACACTTTGGAAATCTTTTGCAAAACAAAAGTATTGAAAAACTTGCGTTATGCTATGTGCAGTGAAAGGTTTCGAGACGGTTTTGTGATAAATAACTACTTCTCATGGACTGTTTTGAGTTTGAATACAAGTCCTGCAATTTTATCTGTAGATGTGGATCTTTAGGAAACATATTTTGAAGTTTTTTGACAAAAGATTTAAATCAGGACAGAATGGCGAAAGGACTACTGGCGGGAGCATATCTACTCCGATCAATGACTTGCTTCAACATGCCCCTAAAAACATTCTGCGATGTATGAGATCATGCGCATCGCACATGAACAATCCCACGAAAGCAGAAGCATCTTACTGCAATAATATTTTGCATTTGTTACAATAATTCATTTGCAATGCAGTAATGCAAAGAAAGTTTCACCTTTCTGTCAACTCAACATTTTTTAACTGCTAATTTACATTTTACATATCTTACAGGAAACCAATCTGTCCCTACTGCTTTAGGTAAGTTTTGAGCAGAAAGGATTACTTTCGTCATTCACCCACATCTGTTACCGCTTTGTACCATTTCTCAGATTCATCTCTCATGAAACGCGTATGTTGCAGGTGGTTACCAAAACGCAGCAATGTTCTCTCCACAAGGATCTGAAGGGATAACTTACAACAATGAGACAAACATAGTTGTCGGTAAATGTTATGGTCAAAAAACTTCCACAGGATTTTACATTTTTATGATGAACGTTCAATATGCAGCAAACATTAAAGTAAAATATGAAACAAGAGCATCGAATATATTTAAACAAATTTTGATGGAATTGTAACGACGTCAAAGCAATGACTACCAAACTACAGTACTACTATGCTTGGTATCAGAATCTATTTCTTACAAGCAAATTTTGGTCAATTCAATGCAAGAAACTGCTTTTCGCTGGCTAATCAATAAGTCGAATTCTCAATTTTACTGAACTTAAGGCAAAATTGTTGTAAAGCACACTGTATCAAAATAAAAAAAAATTTTCTTTCAAACTCCTCTTTTATCAAGAAATTTGCAAGAGAATCTATATCTGTTACTCAGCTGAAAATAACGAAGTAGTCGTTGAATCTATGCTTATATTTCCGCAACAAATGCAATTTTGTTTCAGATGGAGACATAGGCCCTGACAGCAGACTTCCGCAAGGTTAGATATTATTAGCAAATAACCATAGTGAGCATGTGTGATTTCATGCTCCTGCAATATTCTTTGCAGTTTCGACTAAAGACAGGTGTCACGACAACGTCTATCTCCAGCTAACACTTACCAACCACAAAGAACTTGCTCGTGACTGGGGATTTCAATACAGAAAAGGTCTTGACCACAAGATAACTCCTTGCAGCAATGGTCACCACATTGTCAGTAAACTAAATTAAAACAAACAGAGGTGAAACTTCTGTTACCGTAACCTCTGCATAACCGAAGGTTTTGCACACAACATCTTTTGATAAATTTTAGTGGCACCATCCCTTAACCTGCAACAGCCACCATTTGCAGTTCATTGTTATAGCATAGCTTTGATGAACTGAGATAATGTGATCTGCATCAATCAAAGCGTCGAATCCAAAATTAACAACTCTTTTGTTGGATCGAAGGTTAATCTCCAGCAGCTACCACGTTATAACCTCACTCAAGTTTCATGAGAGGGCCAGTCCATCCACAGCGTTAAATTTGCTAAAATGTATGTTGAAGGCATGTACCACGAGGCAAAACTCGTGTTGCCAAAAAAAGTTGGAAAAATGACACGACCTTTTTACTCTTTCAGTTAGCTAGTTACACCATGTTGTATTTTTGTAGCCTCTTATGACTTTAGTATGACGAAAGAAATAATCCTGGCTTGATTTTCCTCATCAAATACTTCATACCATTTGTTTCGAATATTGTTAGCCTAAAACACATTTCCGCTAATTACTGGCGAAATCATCTATCTAATTTAGCTGGTTTATGCTGCTAATATCGAAACCAATTTAACTAAACCAAAACATGAATCCCAATTTTGTAATGTAGCACTTCTTTAGTATTTCTAACTTCAAAACAAGATTGAAGCACATTTGTGGAGTATTTACATTTTGATCAAAGATGTCGTTTGATTTATAACCTCCTTTCTTTTGTAGCAAACATACCACCTGAAACAGCCCATTCCAGTCAACAACAGGCTAGAGACAGTGGATCAGGTAAATAGTTTCGAAGTTTTGTTGGGGTTTTTCGGAGATTAGAAGTAAATATTGTTTTTAGTTTTGAGATTGGAGTGATTCAATATTCTAATATAAAAGATTTGAAAAAGTTGGCTTTTATTTCCCAAGAGCACTTGCAGTCAAATTGTCATTGAAAGCCTTTTGAGGGCCGTGAATGCCACTGTATTGGCTTTTGAGGTAACAAACGTTCTGCAGAGTCAGTGATGACATTATAAGGTGTGGCTTTTCATATACTTGCTTTCTGTTAAAACGAAAAACAAGTAAACTCACGTTTGGAATTTTAACAGGTCATATTGGCGTCACAGTGATGTCATACTGACCTCCCATTTTTGATACTCACAAAATTCAACTGCAAAGGTACCTGTTTTTTTCAGGCAAATATGCACTAAATTCTGCGTCAAAAGATGTTTTCATTGACTCTCTAAACCAAGGCAGTAGTTTTGGCGGTCCTGTAAAACGTTTTTCTCTGGTCATAAATCGCAAAGTAAAATGCTTATTTCCGCGTTTCTTTGCAGCGTGGCATATTTTTATTCATCCATATTATCGGCAAACTGTACGAAACGCTAAGATTCACGTTAGAGAAGACCCACTTTTACCAGTTGATATAATGTTGAAGAAATCAGTCGAACCAATTGAGTTTCACTATAACTTTTATAGTTTCATATTTTACCAGAGCATGTTGATCATTCTAATATTATGATGGCAAGTCCAATCAACAGCAAAGATGTAACTTACAATTCCAAATCGAACATGGTTATTGGTAAGTCAGGTGAAATATTTCCTGGCGTCTAATGAAGATTGGTGAAATATTTTGCAATGTATTCGATACCACAATAATAACTGAAGATTCGAGAACAGCTCCGAAGCAGGCTTAAAACATAAATACACTTTGCTAGCACATCACAGTGTTTTTCCAGAAAATAGTGAGACATCATGTACACGACCTTGATGATAAACACACTTTTACATTTTCAAAGAGTTTAATTAAAACTCTATGAAGATGACATATAGTTTCATGCTTTGAGAGTTTTGAAAATCCCACCTGCGCACCTTAAATTTTAAGATTAAAGAAATGCACGAAAGCAAAAATACGACTTTGTAAAGCAAGATCGGAGCTCCGTTGAAAATCAAAACAAATTATTACTTTTAAGGGTTGACCGTCATATGTTTACCTTCTACGTCTCATTAACAAATAACAAACACAAATGTTGGTATACTTACTTTTCCACAGTAAATGCACACATGTTGGCCCAAGATCACCTTCCACTTTCTAATTAGCTATTTTTTAGAAAAGGATGACGTGCGCATTTCCAATGAGCTATAAAGTCACCTTCAGACATGTATCAATCAAACAATTCAGTGAATTTTGTTCATAAACTGCAAGTACGTGATTTTGTATAATTTGTGATTATATCACAAAAATCTGATGCACAGTGAAGACTCCAAAATTTACTCTATTTCTATTAGCTTTTCTGTTCATTTGAGAATATTCCAGTTTTTCATTTCCAAATGTGCAAAATTAAACTGAATTAAACGCATATGTGGGTCGCTAGCACGGCCTAGGACAGTTCGGCGACGCCGTTTCGGCGATGGTGGTAGGAAATATATTATGCGAAACATATGAGTGTTTTTGAAATACTTTGAAGGTGAGACGACAAAGGATGTTTGCTTCATAAGTGTTTTTGTTGTCATCCTGATGGCCAGTGACCAGTGTAGTTTCCCGACCGTTAGGATTTTAGAAGAACTTAGTGCGACTGTGACCACGTGTGTAAAGAAATATGGCTTGTGACGTTTATTTTTGCTGACATGAGGCGTTAATGAGTTTACACAAAAGTTAAGCCTGGACGGCATCTATTGCCTTCACGTAGGTATGATTGCATTTCACAGCTAATCTAAGAATATAGCCTACTTTCTTGCCATCGGTTGCCTATCGGTGTACGCATATGCAGTAATGGCACTTCCAAATCCATAGTATGCATCATGAATCGCAATAAATACAGCATAATTGGAAAAATCTGGGACAAGCGCTAGACTGACTCTTGCGCTTACACGCTTCCCAGACGACGGCAGTGCGAACTTTTGCACTTTGGTGACATTCCAAAGGAAAACACATTTCACATTTCATCGCCAAAACGTTCGTCGCCAAACTGTCCCATTCCGCGCTAGCAACCCGAGCGGAATTTTGAAAGTGCGTATCATCCATATCAAATGCTCCACTACATTGACACTTCATGTATTCCTCAAGTTGCTCGTTAGCATTGCTTTCCGTTTGTGAAATTTATAGAAAAACTCAATTATTTCCCGAAAGAAGGGAAAGGGCGCTAGCCACCTATGTTAGGTAATAGTGCAGCATTTTTTCCCAAGCGCATGTCATACGAGCCAGCGAGGTCAAACATTCGGCCCGAGCCACATACCCCCCAAGAGTTATTTCCGTGCTGCCAGCGAAATAATTAACTGGGCAGAGTCATGTTCCTGTGACGTCACAAATTCGTTGGTGACGTCACAAATTTGTTGGTGACAGGTATTCGACACGTGCAGCCATGCCATGTGTAAATTTTAGACCAAAAATCAAACACGTTTTAAACACACTTGATGCAAACACTGATAAGGTGCGGCACCACAAACGTAAAGAGTTTCTCTGTAAATATCGACAAAATAATTCAATATCTGTCCTTCTCAAGGTTTCACCTCGCAAGATGGTAGATTTAACGTTCCTTCCGTCACTTAGCAACTCCATAACTGAATCCACGCTTCTTGCGTCATTTAGTAACTCCACAATACTCCAGGCGATTGAGCTAGAAAACTCTTCAAACTCTCGAAAAATGCGGCTAGTCTTGTAGTTTGGATTTGAAAATTTAAAGTTTTGGGTTTCGGATTTTGATGGGTGACGTCAAGTGGGGTGGTGGAGTAGGGTTAGGCCTTCCTGGCCGAGGTAAACGGGTCGTGGGCCCCAACCCCGAGAAACAACTTTTTTACTCACGTTTTTATAAAAACTAGGATATAAACCAAGTCTTTTTAGCATTTGATTAGATTTCTAGCGTTTTACGGTTCAAAAGTCACACCCAAGAAATATAAATTTGGTAAAAAATCGATTTTCAGCTTTTTACCAAACTTTTCTCAATGTGTAACATTTTTTAACCAAAACTGTGGGAAACCACGTTGCAGCGAATATAAAATGGCCACAGTACTTTTTTCGTACTGCAAAGAGTCATTGCACACCTTGTCACTGACTTTACATGCTTTTCTTGCCTATGTGGAGAGTTTACTTGTTTTCGATATTGAACTTTCGTTCGTCAAACTCTCAGTAAAATTAAAAGGAAATCGTTAAATTTATTACGTTTTTCTCGGTTCTGAGCTTTAGTTCATCAAGTTTTTAAATGATATTCACGGTATTGCATACAAACTCAGTTTTCTTATGTCCTTCTACCCACTGTACAGTATAAACGGTGCGGGTCGCTAGCGACCCATATTGGGTAATAGTGATTGGCAAAGCGCGTAGGCGTTTAAGGGTTAAAGTATTTCAATTTGTGTAAAGGCTGAGAATACATGATTAGAAGGCAATTCGTGCTCTCCATACGTCAAAGTGGCTGATGGGGCTTTCACGATCGAATCCAATCTCAATTTGCATTGAAATTTAGTCTCTTCGTATGTTATGAAGATCAGTTGCTGCATTATGTTTTGGTTTGAGTTTCTTCGATGTGCTGTATTTTTTCGTGGTGACCCATCACTTAGATATGAGAGCCTAATATTCTTGTATGAAGCAAAACCCCACTCCTGTAATGTTGCAAATAGATGATTAATAATGAAATGATTTTTTAAGCTATTGGAAGTTAATTTAAAAACTTTTTGTGGATTTTCATTTATTTTTTGCGTGAAAGAAAGGGATGATTTCGCCAACATCATCAAATTTTCCTTCTCTTACTAAAATCACATTCACGCTATTGCAAAATTTTAGGTAAAATTGTGCTGGTAAAATGAATGAAAACCAACTGGTTTGGATGGTTCTGTCCAGGTGCAGTACGAACTAATATAGAACAGAATGATGAACGAAGTGCTCAAACTGGACCTTCAGTTGAAACTTTGAGGAACGAACCGTTGCCGAGAGCTGGTGAGAGATTTATGAATGAGTTTTGCTTCTACTACCTACTTCCCTGTCTGTACTTTGTGCTCATAGAAAGCCAACCTGTGAAGGAGTGCGAGAGCTCAAAATTTGGGCTTTTGAGCAATTTCGGCCATAATTCAGCGATCTATTGCGCCACAAAGTCAGTGAGGACATCATAGGATTTGGATTTTTATATGCCTTCTGATAATAATGAAATCAGGTACCTGTGCACTTAAAAATTTTCCAGACGTCACAATGACGTCACGTGGATATCTTGATGACATCACTACGAGGAAAAGTTTCAAATGCAATCGATGGACTAGTGAAGGCCGGAGCTGCGGCAAAGCCACTGCAGTGGCTCTCGCGGTACTAAAGATTTTTAATAATACCTCAACTCCAAACTTCGAAGACGGGGATACTCACATGGTGTGTTGCTGCTGACTGTTTGCCTAGATGCTACAAAATAAGAAGTTGACTTGCTCTATAGATGAGCAGTGGTATAATGTCCCAACAAAACAAAATGGCATTTTGTGTTGCTAAAATTTCACATGCAGTTTTCGATCCAATAACAAGCACATACGGTATCTTTTACAATGTTTGAAACTGATACGACATTAAAATAATGGTTTATCATGGTAAAACAGCATGGTATTGGGTAAAATGTTTTAAATCTCGCACAACCTACGTTTATGTTTTGCAGCGTGCGCGATAGGTCTATAGACATGCATTTTTCCATCTGAATATCAAACAAGGACAATCAATTTATCAAGCTTTACCTGTCAACAAAAACAAGCAGAGAGTTTTCGTAATGTTTGAAGGGGTAACGTTTAAGCTTTCTTCTTTAAAACATCTAAAGAAATTTTCTCAGCAAAAGTCTAGTGAGCTTTCGTATATTAAACGCTCTAGGTTTTCTGTAAGCTTTCGAGGAATCAGCCGACTGAGCTGTGCTTTAATATTTTTGCGATGATTCAAATATATCCATATCTACATTCATGCAAGTACTCTTCACAGTGGGTGTAGACAAGAAATCGATCAGCAAATTTTTAAAAGGAAATCGAGTTCACGTAAAATTACGCATCCTCAATCTTGTAATCTGCAAGCAAAGTTTACGAGTGAAAGTTTAAGGGCTAAACTAAAAGCAGATAAAGCAAACATTCCCAAATAACTGATATAAATAAAACTTCGATGCTAACCGACTGACGCCAAAGGTCGAGAAACTTCACTGAAAGTTTGAAACAACTCTCCGTTATGACTAAAAACGTTGGTAGAACGCCTGAGTGATTTTGCAATGGACAGGATGGTAAAAAATCTCTTGGGCGCGCCTTTAGACGCTGCGATGGACGTAAACAACGGTGGTAACACACTGGGCGGTCGAGAAGGTCGGACCACGTCATGGAACACAAAAAATACCAAAAATTATTTCACCTGGGGGAGGATCATGTTAGCTTACGTCTTTCATAAACTGAAAATAGAAAGGTATTCCTTATTCCAATGCCTTGGAGCTAAACGAAATAAAAGGTTTGTCCGATCGTGTCTGCATCTCGATGTTTAAGATTGGCTGAGGAAAACCCCGTCAAACGGATGGAGATGGGATTGATCTTCATCAAGTCCTACTGTATACCTCCACGTGGTATTGGGTGAAAGCAGTTCGGCTGACTAAATACAGAGGACGATGAAGGAGAGCAAATGGCAAAACTACCTTCGGAAAACATATTACCTACAATGCGCAGCAAAGAAAAAGGATTCACGAGAAACAGCGTTAAAGGGGGCAAGGACGTCCCCTCTCTCGGTAGGGATGTTTATTTGTCGCAGGTCTCACCCGATCGTCAATCTGCGACTGCTTCACAGCGACAGAAATTAAAGACACTCCGGATAGGTGGAATTTACGAACACTATATCAAAAAGGAAAGTTGGACAATGTAGTCCACGAAATGGAAAGAATAAAGATTGATATTCTTGGCATCGCTGAACTGCAATGGACGCAAAAGAGTATTTTTCAAAAAGATGGACACGCGGTTATTTACTCTGGTGGAGACACAAACGAACGAGGAGTTGGACTCATACCAAACTCCATTACTGCTAATATAATGAAAGGATACTGGGCCGGTGTCGGATCAAGTTCTGCTGGTTAGATGGAGGAGACTGATTATAACCTGATACAACTATACGCACCAACAGCAGAAGCATCCGAAGAGGAAATCACTGATTTTACTGGCAACTGGATCAAGCAAAGCGAAAATGTCGAAACAAGGAAGTGACAATTGTAATGGGGGATTTTAATGCAAAGGATGGGAATGGTCGAGAAGGGAGTACGGTAGGTCCTTATGAGCTGAGAGAGCGAAATGATAGAGGGGATGTCTTGGTAGACTGGTGCCGGACTACAACCAGGTACTTTCGAATACATGTTTTCATAATCACAAGAGAGACCTTTGGACGGACATGGCACAAACCTTCACGTACAAGAGACTAGATTTACTATTTCAGATTTTCATAGAGATACAGGAACGCTGTACTAAACGCCAAGACCTGTAACCTGGTGCAGATTGTGGTAGTGACCATTTACCTGTTGTAGCAACAGTCAAAGTAAAACTAAAAGCAATTAAGAAGAAAAACAAACAGTCTCGTTTCAAGTTTGATATATGTAGAAATTCTAACATACAGGAAGGGCTACATAATGAGGTTCAACAGAAACTTGAAAGTACTGAGTGGGCAAACACAATGTACATCACAGAAAAATATCAAAATTTCGCAGACACTATAAAAGGTGCAACTGAAAACCATGTCGCAAAAGTGGAAAGGCAACAACACGACAGTTGGATAACAAGAAATTTGTGACTTATTTGAAAAAGAAAAAACAAAGACTGCGAGACTAGATACCGTGAATTAGAAAACCTTATCAAACAAATGTGCTCAATGGCTCAATGGCACGAAGAATTTTTGAACGGGAAGTGTGCTGAAATAGAAAAGTTATTGAACTTAAATTCCAAGGTAGCACATACGAAAATAAAAGAAATGAGCAACAAGAAAACTTATAATACGCCACCAGGATGTTTAAAAGACAAAAACGGTGAAATGTTTTTTGAGGAGGAAGATATAAAAGAGAGATGGAAGGAATACATTGCTGAACTTTATGACAACCCTTATCGAGGCTCTCAACCTCATAACTTTGAAGAACACTTGACTGGACCTACCATATTGAAAAGCGAACCCAGGCATGCAGTTTTGAGCATGAGGAATGGTCAAGCAGTTGGACCTGATCAAATTTCAGCTGAAGTCATTAAAGCTCTCGATGAAGTTGAAATCGATGTGTTGTATGAAATGTTGAATTAAATTTACAACGCAGGGTAATTCCGCAAGATATGTCTAAATCAATTTTTGTGGCACTCCCCAAAACATCAGGTGCAACTGAATGCAGCAATTTCAGAACCCTAAGTTCAATGAGGCTTACCCTTAAGATCCTCCTCAAAATCATAATGCTCAGAATGAGATCTATAATACACGCGGAAGTTTCGGAACACCAGTATGGATTCATGGAAAGCAAAGCAACTAGAAATGCAACCTTTTTGTTGAGAATGATAGCTGAGAGAGCTGTACAAGTGCACCAAGAACTTTTCTTGTGCTTCATTGATTATAAGAAGGTACAGTATTTGACCGTGTGGATCGCTCAAAATTAATGGAACTTTTAGACTTGATAAATACAGATGGCAAAGACATGAGAATAATTCAATTTATATTATGAACTGACATCACAATTTCAAATTTATATTATGAACTGACAGAAATGACATCACAGAATGGACAAAAATTGAGAGGGGAGTTCGACAAGGGTGTGTTCTTTCATCAGATCTATTATAACTTGTATAGTGAAATAATATTCCGCAATATTCAACACCTTGATGGAATTACAATCGATGGCATCAACATCAGCAATATTCGATATGCAGACGACAGTGTTCTGCTCGCAACATCGGAAAACAAGCTCCAAGAATTAATAGATCAGGTGGTCTTCCATAGTAAAAATTGCGGAATGGAAATAAATACAAAGAAAAGAGAGTGCATGGCCATAACGAAATCACAAAGCATTCCGATGTGTAAAATAACAATTGATGGGTTCACTTTGAATCAAGTTGAGAAATTAAAATATTTAGGATCATGGATCACAAGTGATGCAAAATGTCATAAAGATGTTCTAGCACGTATTGCAATGGCGAAATAATCTTTCAAGGCACTTGATAATGTTAATATGTGAGTGTTCGCACAAGAGTCCTTAAATGTTACGTTTGGCACGTTCTGCTATGTGGTTGTGAGTCGTGGACGCTAACTGCAGCACTACTAGAATTTGGAAGCTGCTGAGGTTTTGCCGGAAAATGCAAAAAATGTCTTATATGGCCATGAAAGTAAATGAACAACTCCTAATCCAAATCAATCAAGACAGACCTCTCTTTAGAACAATACAAAAGCAGCAATTCGAACTTTTTGGACACATAGTCAAGTCAAAACAACTAGAACATCTGGTTATTTGTGGAAAAATTTGTGGCAAAAGCGCGCGAGGACGTCCCAGAAAAATGTACTTGGACCAACACAAGGATGGGTTGAATTTAAACACTGCACGTATCTTGCAGCTTCCCCATGATAGACAAAGTTGGAAGACTACCTGCACATTGGCCCTTATGCGTGGTTCAGGCAATGGACCTTGATGATGATGATGATGATGAGGAAAACATCTCGTTGGGCTTCTCAGACAAATCTAATGGACATTTGATGATCCTGCTAATCTAGGACATAAGGTCTTACGCAGACTTTTTCTGACTCAAACGCAGTGCCGTAGCAGCCCAACTCTGCCCCCCTAAAATTGTTTCAGTGGCCCCCTGAATGGTGATTTATAAAAAAATGTTTTCGACGTTATGCCACATCTTGAAGCTCAATGGCCTTAAAAACAAAATGAAAAACAAATTGTCCTAATTGCAGGCACAATTTTGGCAGAACCAGGCCGTAGCCAGGTTTTGAGGTTTGGGGGGGAAATACATTTTTACGGGTGAAAGATTTTTGATTTTATTGTATGTTTGAAACACATTTTTGTGAGCACAACAAAATTTGGGGTGAATGAAAAGATTTGGGGGGTAACTTTCCCCGAATCCCCCGTGTCTGCGAGCCTGGGCAGAACCGTCGCCAGAAAGTCTTCCATTGGGCCTTCATGTTTGTGCAGAGCGGCTAGGCATTCTGAAAATTTATATTTAATTCACAACATGAACAGCATTTGCATGTGATGCAAATTAATTATAAATATTTTCCGACAAATAACCATAATATGGTGGTAGTTCCCAACTACAATTTTTGAACGAGCTTAAAAGGGTTTGGGTCGTAAATCATTGTCATTCCAATTGACGGCGATTATTCAGAGATGGCATAATGAAACGCAAATGTAAAAAACATTTGCAGGAAATCAGAATCAATCCTATCGTTCAGCTATGAAAACATTATCACCAAAGCAGCAAACATGAGGCCGGTGACAGCATGTGCGCCGCGATGAACGTTTTCTTTCATTAGCGCAAAGTGCTAAACTTTACCATGAGCTTTGATTTAAATATGCTTATAAATCGTGCGCATCGGGCTTTTTACTGGCCGAAATACGCATGCATAAATCTTGCTGATGTCGGACTTGTCAATTTCCTGGTGCATGGCACATGCTAAGATTAATAACATTTTGTATCTCAAATCGCCTGTAAATGTTAACAAACAAGGTCCTACGTGGACGCAACGGTTAACACCCAAACTACTAACTGCACTTTGTTTTTGGATAACTTACAGTAGAAATGATTGTTAAATAGATTCTTGAAACTACAAACTTAACTCCATCTGGCTCTCTGCACAGCAGGCTGCAGAAATGTTTTTGGTCGCAAGCACCAAAAGCATCTTGCTGCTATGCAGTATAAAGAGAAGACTACCTTGGCTAGACATACCATGTTTCCCAGGTAATAAGACATGACGTATATTAATTTTCACTCCAAAATTTGTACAAGGGCTTATTTTCGGGGGATGGATATATCAGTAAATGACGCACATCAATAATGACATCATAATGGGCGAAAATGACGAGTGTTTGCGTCGAATGATGTGATCGGCTGAGATTAGGGAAGATTTGTCGTCACCAGTCAAGTAGGCCTTATTTTGAAAGGGTAGGGCTTATATTAAAATCATCCTCAAAAACCACGCGAGATCTTATTATCGGGGAAACACGGTAGTACATTTTTTTACAAGAAATCATTACACAGAACATGTTGATCAAGCGGAAGTTTGACTTCTGGACGTATGCAACTGCAACTAGGCATGTAGGCAGGGCCGGATACATGAACGCGAGTCCCGAGTCCCGAAACATTTAGCGCAACTGCGCAGTTCGCTCTGTCGATCCTTTGCCTGCAGAGGCAGATTGCGAAACTTGCGGATTGATGTACTCTTGGTCTTTATGGCGTAACAATATCACGGCAATAAATTTTCAAATGTTCACCTCAAGTTACGGTCGCAGGCGATTTGCCGCATGTGACCAGGGCCGTCGCCAGCGGGGGGGCCAGTGGTAAACCTGTACCCCCCCATTTCACGTTTGGCCTCCTGGTTGCTGCATAAATCCAATACAGTATTTTTTAGATTTGGCCCCTCGTGGTTTTTGGCCCCCCTGCTGCTAAATCCTGGCGACGGGCCTGGCTCCCACTGAGGGTTTTTCACCCAGGACTTTGTTTTAGTTGACATGGGTGTCTGGGTTTAATCGCGAAAACTCGCTTTTAATCTGTGTTTTTTGAATGGATAAATTCATCAGCAGCTCCAATGCGTTCAATAGTGTAAGCCTAAAGATAACTTTACATTACGGTGTCTATGGAAAGAAATGCTTTCTCAGCAGAAAATCTGTCACTAAGATCTTACAGAAGTGGTTCTCAAACTGGGCGCCGCGGCACACTAGTGTGCCGCGAGAGATTCTCAGGTGTGCCGCGGAACTTTATGGATACATTAAAAAAGACCAAATTGCATTATAATTAGGCATGCAGGCAAGCATGCGAAACTTGAATGCACACTATCCATTAGATAAACTGATAAAATATCATGATTATATAGCCACTATGATAATATGGTATTTGCCTATTGGCTTGCCGATAGAGCAAGGGTGATTGTAACATGTTATAATTAAATTGTCACGTCACAATTGCTATGTAGTGATGCATTTTGAAACAAGCCACCCCGCTCCCGCCTTTCACCATGTTGACTTCAACGCTGAGCTAGGCCAACAGGAAAACAATTGTACTTTAAATATCAAAGTTTGAAAACAGTTTGCAAAAGCTTTGAATAGGTAAAAGTGACTTCTTTGCATATTTGTGTGAAAAGTTCCCTGTGCTGAGCACTGAAAAGTTGAGGGCTGGAATTTTTTATGGTTCTCAGATATCACGTTTAAATGCAGGACAAATACTTTCCACTTACCTTGACAACCCTCGTAAAAATGCTTGGCGGTCACTTACAGCAGTTGTCGAAAACTTCCTTGGATATTTTAAAGCTCTTAACTATTACGACCTTTCAAAACAGCTGTTAAATTCTTACGAAAAATTAGGATGTAGTATGAGTGTGAAGGTTCATTTTTTTCATAGTCATGTAAACTATTTTCCTGAAAACTTAGAAGCAACGATTGAAGAGCAAGGAGAGTCCTTCCACCAAGATATAAAAACAATAGAAGAGATTCCAGGGATGCTGGAATACCAACGTGATGGTAGACTATTGCTGGTGCTTAGAATGAGGTTTCTGGCATTAGCTACTCCCGAAAAACACAGAAACGACCATTTCTGGATTAGCAACCGTGCAATCTTTTCTGTCATGAAAAAAGAATATGCTATCATGTATGGGCTAGTGTTTGCATTTTAACGTTGTTTTTTCACCACAAAGTTTGCATTGCAAGGCCATAATATCTGTGTAGTTTCTCATCTGTGTCTTGTAAGTCACAGTGGCAAGTATACAGTATACACTAACTGACAATTTGTGTTTATTTAACCTCTTTGTATGTTTTCTACGCTGCACATTGCCCTTCATAAGATAGTTTACAAATCACGGTTATTAAAAGCAGTCACTAGATCTTAAATAACATGTTAGCCAGTTTAACAAATCACGAAATGTGCAACCCTCTTATGCGACACTATACTTAAAATGCTACAATTGCATAAATTTAAAATTTTAAATAGCTCAAAAACTTGACCACATAGGGAGAATCTGACAACAGTTTTGAAATCAGCGCCCCAAAATTATCCCGAAAACGCTCTCAAACCCAATCCCCATTAAGTTCATTTAAAATTGTAGATCTGTGGCCCCCAGCAACAACTGTTATGTGCAGGTACCTGCTTTACAAGGTCGCCCAACCATAACGGCATTGTGAAAATACTCTGCATTCAAAGGGATCACAACAGCAACTGTAATGTGTAAGTCCTGCGCTTTCAAAGAGGCCCACAACAGCAAATGTAATGTGTAAGCCTACGCTTTCAAAGAGTCCCACAATGGCAAATGTAATGTGTGAGTAGGCTTACTGCGCTTTCAAAGGGGCCCCCAATAGTAACTGTTGTGTGTAAAGTAGGCGACCTTGCTTTCAAAGAGGCCCCCAACAACAATTGTAACGTGTAAATACCTTACTTTCAAAGGGTGCCAAAGTAGCTGTAATGTATAAGCACTTTTCTTTCAAAGGCCCCCCCCAACGTCACTGATTTCTAGTGCTTCATATTTCAATTTGGAGGGCCGAAGCTTTCTTTGGGGGCATAAGTGTTGACGGAACTGAATTTTGGGCTCCTGTAACAGCGTTCTCCCCAGTTGGGGGGTATGGAGTGCGGCTGATATGGCTCTGATCAAATGTGACATAATTGACACGAAACCCAATGTCAGACAAAAACTGAAAAAACTAGAGCATGCTCCCATTGCTTGGATTTTACTGTACTTTAGAACGTTGCTGTATTTCGAATTGCATATGATTATGATCATGTGATTGTAATTTCAGATAGCCATTTGAGAGTGAATTTTTTCATAATCGCCAAGGCTCTTAATAAAACACAATATTTCAGTTTTTGTAGGTATCGCATTCGTTTTGTTCAGACAGTCGGCCTACATCAAATGCCGAGAATTATACATTTGATAGATAGCAGTCAATATTCTGATATTGTTATTTCTTCAAGAACGCTTCCACTTTGGTTAACCCATTGCAGTTCTTGCAGGAAAAACAGTTTAAAATTTTCAAAGATATTTTCTGATAGTTCTTTTTACCACTTTCAGATGGAAACAGCGTTTTAACAAACTTCGGAAGAACATTTTTGGAAATGTTTCGACCGGCAAGAGGTAAAAATTCGTTTACAACTTTTTTGGTTAGTTAGCTATTCAACTGAAAAAATTTAACGTTTTGAGCATTCATGAGATAGCCCATTTCAAACATTATTTCGAAGAAAATACCAGCAAGGCCTGTTCACAGCGATCGTGTTTATTAAGTTCGTTTTCACACAGAGATTATTCAATCCTAGTGGTTTCCTATTCATAATTGTGGTTCTAAAGGTAAGTCGCATTGTTTTTTATTGAATGAAATAAAAGCATATCGCCTTGGGTAATATGATTCAACGCATAACCGAGAAATTTGTCGAGATTTCTTTCTTCTTGGCAACTACTCTTACTACTTTGTTTTTCATACAGCCAGCGTACCAAACGAATTGCAACCAGTTAACGCAAACCAGTTGTTGCAGCGACGAGTGAAAATTGTTCCAATCTTTGTACCGAAAGGAGGCACAGAACACATCAAGCCAGGGCAAATGTTTATCTCATGTCACAATCTACAACCTACACAAGCATTGCAAAGATTACAGTATGGAGAGACATCTCAAGCCAGCAATCAAATACAGCAGACACCCATTCAGTACATACAAGTACATCCAAATCATGCACTTCCAGTGCAGCTCAGTAGCCACGTTCTTGACGCTACAACTTCACAAACTTTCCATGGAACGCCTACCGTGACTCTTCCTGTAGGTGAAAACGTACCTAACAGTCAATAATAAAGTGGACCAGCAGAACAACAAAGTTCGTTTTGAGAAGTTACTGTATCTGTAAATAGCCACGTTGTAAATCCATCCGGTACATTTCGACTTTCAATTCCTGCCTCAACTGCCCGTCCTCATCGGGAATTGACCTTTACAACAACAATGGAACAAATAGTATGCTGAGACAGTGGATGAAGCAGCACAAGCCCCTGTTTTGTACGGAGCGTGAACCTGTCTGCAAAGTCATCTTTAGGAATTTGATTTTGTCGAAAAATAATTGGTTTATTACAAGCTGCATTTGCTTCCTCTTCCATTCAATTTACAATTTACGTTTTTGTAGATGACCGTCGGTATTAAGTTCAGGTTAAATGGCCTAGTAGTGGTTAGAACGCACTCCTACAATTCACTGTGTTCAGGACGTTGGCCTGCTTTTATGAATGAGTTCGTGACAGTGCAAACAAATCCAAAAATGATGTAAATGTTTAAAGATAGCAGTGGTTCCCAAACTGTGACCTTCAAGGTGGTATGCGATACCCTTCTGTTCTTCTACACAAAAAAAAACATTGTTTTTACTTATCAGGTTCTGTTAATAAATTCCTGCATTTTTGTGTACTTCCCTTATTAATTTCAAAAAATGGCCATAACAATTTCTCACAGGCATTTTGTTCATGCCGCATTTGTGTCAAGTCTGGTTTGCCAAACTTTTGATCGAATGCTATTGGGTAGAATGAGTTTTCCTGGAGCAAAATGTTTCCAAGGTGGTGCGCGGTGAAAATACAGGGTCCACAAATGGTATGCGATCAGAAAAAGCTTGGGAACCGCTGCCTTATGGCATGCGGTACCTTGCATTCCAATGATCGTTACCAAACAGGAAGCGCAGAACTCGCATTGAAGTGATTGTATACATTTGTCTATTCATGTTCTTTGCATTGAAACTTTCTATATGTTAAATACACTGTTTTCTTTCGGGAGTGTGAGAACTATTACAAAGGGTTCGATTCAATTTAGGTTGAGTGAGATGAATATTTAGTTTCAAATGACAATAGGTAACAAAGAAAAAAGGGTATGAATCGCTGCTTTAGATAGTTCTGAAATCAACTGCGGATATCCTAGATGTTGAAATATGAAAACGAGCATACAATTTTGTCTTCTTTAATCCATCATTTAAAAGATGGTGAAGATAAGTTTGTTGCTGTATGATTTCATTAAATTCGTTGATTCAAGGCAGTATTCACAAACTTGCGGTAAAATATATTCTCAGGTCAATTGTTTGTCTGCAAAACTGGTATCATTTGTAAATACTTAAAGCTTCTTGCGTTTCTGATCCGCTAGAAACTTTGCAATCTTTCTAAACACTAGATTTACCCTCATTTTTCTCCCTCGCCGTTTACCGAGGTGTCGAAAACGACACCAAAGCATTTACAGACGCATAAAAGGCAAACATTGCCGAATTTACTCAAGTTTATAAATATCTATCACACTTATCACACTAAGTATGTTTTTATGTTATTCGAGTTGACACAAAATGCAGTGCATTGCAATACTTCAAATGATCAAACACTGACAGTTGATCAACTAGCTGAATATAGCCAGCAAGATACTGTGAGACAGAAGCAGCTATTTACATGAATGTAATGTAAATACTGTAGCTGCTAATGGTGAAAATAGTCTTGGCAAAGTTATGTAAATCACAGAGGTACCATCAACATGAAGCACATTAACTGAAATTTGTAAACAAAACTGAAAACCTATTGACCTGTTTTCCAAACTAAGTACTTGAAACATGGAGAATTGAATACCTTTTGCATTTTACATAAATTACTTTTGAAATGCCACCGGAACAAGTGCCAAAAGTTGGTTTATCGTAAGCGATGCACATACACCTTGTTGCATCTTGCTCCATGACATTTTCTATGTTTTCGAGGGAGATCTAAATTGACAGAAGAGGGATTGGCCTCAACATTTTCAAGTGAAACTTTCAGTTGAAGAATGAACTTCTCTCTGCTCAATATTTTTCCAGGCGACTTTTGAATCAGCTGTTTCACTTGAAGCCGTATTTATCGAGTTTCTTTGGCATAAATGTAGTGAAAGGACAACGCGACGTTAGAACAGCTATGTCCAACCCAAATGGATTACTGAGCCAAAAATCATGTTGCTATCTTACCCAGGGCCGCACATTTAATGACATATTAATGAGGGTTGCACATTGAATGACTTACGTCTGAGTAAACTAAATTTGACTTAAGCTGATATACTGAAAGCGTTCGAATCCTAACTGCAATGGTAACAGACGTGATGAAGTGGCGCTGAGTACCACTTGCATCAAAAATGTTAAATTCAAGGTTATCAAAATAAGAACAGGTTGTCAGTATGTAGGATACTTTTACTAGAGCCAAAACCTAAACTGGGCCGCACAAAACCTTCGACTAGACCGCATGCGGCCCAAGGCCGCGGGTTGGACATAGCTGCGTTAGAAGCATCAATTGCTTGGCCACTGTCAACGAAAAATTTCTCCTGCATTTTCACTGATACATGGATGCTAATGTCTGGAAAACAACACGTATTGCTGTGAATCGGTTTGCTCTTGGCCCGGAAAACTCAAATATTTCAGGATAGCGGTAAATGTAACATGTGACATGTTTTCTGAAAATATTAGAATACTGTAAGTTTTATTGTAAAGAAAATGAAGTAGGTGGGTCCTGTGACATACTAGAGAGCAATAAACGACTCTAGCTCACACACGCTCACATCAGTCAATCTCATTCTCTGTAAGCTTCTTCGTCGGTGTATTTGACAACTAAATGAAGAATTACTTCCGGCGTGAAGTGCTTCCATGCATTGTAATTACCGTACTAGGCTACCAATATTTTCAGAGATTCGTGCGGGTACAGCGGTGGTAGCAGTAAAACTGTTGTGTCCCGATGTTCTTCCTACGAACGATGATCTGTCATAAACAATTGAGCTTGCAGCTTAGACACCACGAGAAATTCTTGTACATTCATCAACTTCTTCATTACTGATGTCCTCTTCTTGTGAACAGCTGCTCAGCTGGTATGGACTGACAGATAGCAGGTACGACTGCATATTCACCTGATTCATGTTTCTGTTCCTCTTCATTTGATATGTCATCATCCGTACACCAGTCATGGGCCACATCAGCAATATCCCCTGCTGTTAATCGAACGTGCGACATGCCGCAAAAACAACGAAACAAGTTCAGCAATAAAAATAACTTCACTAAATGCTCTTCGTAAAGGACCACAACCTGCATCACTGTACAGCGGTATCCCAATATCTGCAGCAAAACCTGACAAACAACTTTGAAGTCAAAAGAGACAGCGTGTTTGCCACCAGATTGCAAACATTTCAGTCGGCACATGAAACAATCGACTTATTTAGGTGTGGAAAAATCACCACAAGAAATACTGTGGGAAATCAGTTTTAGCTATCTCAGCATAGGGTGTCGAAAACGACACCCTGGTAAACGGAGGGGTACAAAAATTAAGTGATCAAATGACTGTTACAAAAATGAAGCAGAATTACACCAACCATATTTGTCAAATATATTAGGCTATTTAAGAAAAAATCAATATTAAATTTCAAACTCACGGGATGTGTAGATTTTGCACAAAATGAATTTAAAAATGACTTGGTTTCGAAAACGACACCTTGGTAAATCTAGCGTTAGTGTAGATATAGCAAAAAGAACATGCGACAAGGTATACATACATGTTGAGATGCAACTATAGGTATTACATCAATGTTGCGTGTAGAGGCAATGAATCAAAAGTTTTCATCTCATCTCTGATTCATAGTGCAAATTAAAAGACCTGCTCAGCACTTTCTTTGATTGGTCGAATGCATACATTCAAAGGATATCCTGAAGTATCTTTTCTCAAGCCCATATCAATATGAACACGAGTACAGTTAAACGCTGCCACAACTATACAAATGTTTTTAAAAAATAGTTTTGTATTCTCTGCATAATCAGTGTGTATATAAAAGAAAAAGGCAAGCAATCATGAATACATAAATAACAATCGTAAGGAACAGACCCTGAGGATAGTTCAGTGAATTGTGATCTTGTTAGGTTTGAGCTTGAAAGTGCAACCATTTTTTTACATATTTTACAGAGAATAGCTTTATAGCATTTTGTACATACTTGCTAAGCTTTATAGCATTTTGTACATGACTTGCTAAGCTTCATAGCATTTTGTACATGACTTGCTACATACTTTACAAAGAAGTATTATATCCATTTTCGCACAAATTCTCTCAATCATCCTCAGATTCAATAGTTATACTTAACATCTAATCCTATGTCTTACCATGTCAGTTTCATTCCGGATGGAGATGGTGGAGGATTTTACAGTTTTCTTCAGGAAAGTAATTCCATGCTTAGTCCAGATGAATTTGAAGTTTTTGGCCTTCTTGAACTTCAGGCATTCGTTGAAGCGAAGTCTGTTCAACTTGGTGAGACTTTCATTGATGAAGATCTTCTCTGTATGGTCTCGCAGTTTGCTCCGATTGTTGAAGATCAGGTCTCTCACTCTCCTGGAACAAAAACGGGCAATGTTGGTGGGTCGAGGTTGTCTTTATTGCGTTTACTCAGCCTGTGAGAGACACTTATGTCATCCTTTTTGATGTTGACGTTGAGTTCTTTGACAGTGTCTACTACCAGTACATCGGTGTTTTCATGCCGAGACCAGGCCAGGCCCTTGATCTCAAGACATTCCTTTCGACCATACTGTTCGAGATAATTGATGGCCTCCAGGTTCTCTGAGGTGGTGTTCTTCAGTTGTTGAACAGTTCCTTGGAGTTCCTTGTTTTCAGACCGAAGCCTGACCATTTCATTATCAGTTTGCTTGAGGTGATTTTTCATGTCATCATATTGTTTTTCAAGAAATTCTTGACTTTTGCATAGTTCACGAATCTCTTTCACTAGTTCTTGTAGTGAAGATTCTGTGGACTTGCTGTTGCTGTCCATCATGTCTGTGAGCTTGTCAAGCTTTTCAGCAATACTTTCCAGATCATCTCGCGACGTTTTCTTGCTTCTTGTAGTCGAATTGATTAAAGCAATTTACACAGATAAGATTTAAACAACAACTAACAACCTTGCAGTACAAATGATTACCAAGTGGTGTCAGTTAATGATTACCAAGTGGTGTCAGTTAATGATTACCAAGTGGTGTCAGTTAATTTATCTGAATTTATCCTGAGTGTAGTCGGGTGTTCCGTTACCTTGTACATACAGTAGTGAAAGTAGCATAATTTTCTTACCGGAACGATCCAGTATTTGTCAATACCCTCCCAAAATTTCAGCCATAAAAGTGAATAAGCAATCAAGAGCAGGTCTACTTTTGGCCCACCCAGTATAGTACATTTTGAAACTACAAAAAACGTACGGTACATTCTGAAAACCACCATCTCAAAATCAACCAAAAAGCCTATCTCCGAAAGTGGTTCTGGCAAAGCAACTTGAGCAACTTGAGTTGTCTAAATTTAACACCTCATACTATAGCCTACTTGCTAATACTGTATTTGCAATCTCCATAGCCTAAAATAGCAAACCTGATACAAATACTTTACATCGTTTGCAGGGCCCTAGGCTGTTTTAAAGGGGGCTCTTATGAAAAGTTTGCGATTGATGTCATACAAATTAGTACTACAAACAGGACCGGATTTAACTGATGCGAGGCCCTAGGCTAATCCACTTGTGAGGACCCTTCACCCATTGTTGCGAGGAAAAAAATGGAAAGCGTCAATCAATTTGTGAAAATCGGAAAATTATTCTCTGAAAGTACGGTAATCAAAAAGTTCTCAATCATTGCTGAAGTGCCCATGAGCACTGCGCTTGTTGCTACCTTCGACGCAAAAGCGTTAAATTGCATGGAATTTTTGGAATCCCACTTGGCTGGCGGGAACAGGATTATTGACTGCCACGGGCAAACCAACCGAAATCGCCACAGTTGAAATATTTGACACAACACATGGTCTACGCTTTTTATAAAAATCACATCTGTGTTTTCTTATCTGTGTCAAAAAAAAAAAAGAAAAAACAAACACACTGCACCTATATAGTATGCGTGGCGGCATAAAGACGTTAAAGCACAACGTGAGGACCAGGTTGCAACTCGCTTACCACGACTGTAAAAATCTGACACACACGAGCAAAACACCTCATGTAAAACGCACCCAAATGGTTGTAACTGTTAGGTTCACTATTCGCGTAACTTCACTCCAAAGGTGAATAAAGCAAGGGTTAAAAATCTGTGATTGATTCCTTGCTTATTGCACCTGTGGGGTGAAGTTACTTGAATACAGATATGCGCAAGCTTGAAACATGGCAAAAAGAAGAAAGCAGAGCCCAATCTGCTGATTCCTCTAAATCCAATAGAAAACCTTCTAGAGCTTTCAATTGTTCACTATTCGCGTGTTTCTTATTTTTCAGGCTGATAAGAATCGAATGCAACTAAACTGTCGCGTGAAAAGATGTGGAGTTAAAAGTCAGAACCGTCGCCAGAAAATCTTGAATAGGAGGCTTAAATTTTCGCAAGGGGACTTGACATTCTGAAAGTTTGATAAAATCTTTACTGATTTGTAGTGTTTCATATTTAAATTTGGAAGGGCTGAGCTCACCAATGCCTACCGTGGCGATTGGACTGGTTTAAATTTCGCTCATGCTGTCATTATTGAAATACGTATAAAGAAATAAAAAGCTACAATCATCAAATCAAGTAAGGCTGAACACAACACAGTGAACAGTTAAAAAGGTTTTGTCCTGCCTTCTTCATAACAAAATTATCTAAGAATTCATCACAATTTGTTTGCCTAAGTTTGTCACTTTTAATGTGCTTAGTGTTAACAACCTCTCCTGGAATATTGCGGCCCTTTAATTGATTTGTAATTCTCTTGAATCTTGAAAAGAACCTTTCGCCTGACCAATTAGTGACCATCAAGCTAAGAAATAAGGCTTCGTGTGGTTGCATAAACTAAAAACACTAATCTAAGGCATCAGACCCAAACGCGCTTTTGTCATTTTTTTGCTGTTTCCGTGTCTCGTTGGGGAAGAGTTCTGCGGTTGCCAGTTGGTAAAGTCGCTTTTGCTTGCTATTCAATATCATCAAGATCTTCTTTGATTTGCTTAGCATGGGAGCAGTACAAACTTGCGCAAGTACTCAATAGCAATCTGATTTCTGAATGACTTACTGAAGAAAATTCAAATAGAACACAATCACATCTAAAAATACCAATCGAGCTATACGCGACACAAACGCTGACAAAACTACAGTATTGCTCAGTCACCTAAGAAACAACTATGCTTTTATTGTAGGATATTGCTGCTAGCCCTACGCATAGCTCGTATCTGCAGTACAACCTTGCTTTGATCAGGTGCAGTGACGTAACTAGAGGTTTGAGCCATGGGGAAACTTAGGTGAAGGGTGCCCACTGGCTAACACTCAGAAAATAGTTGAGAAACAATAGCAAACCCGGTATGGAACAGCTATACAAAAACCCGAAATCACCGGAAAATACTCCGAAAAACGCAAAAAACAATCTACTGAAACCAAAAGAATAGTAAATAACAAAATACAAGCTACGTAAGTGTCCGGTTTTTACATTTAGCTTGGCAAGGGGGGCGGGGCGGTTCGTAAGTTATGGCACTGATCAGGTGCATTTCAAACATGGATAGCCACAAGTTCTTTTGATAGAGTCATACGTCGCAGTCGGTACGATTCAACAAACGCAGGACGCAGCCAGCGTGCTGTGAGTATATCGACACAATAGTTGGCATGCGGCTTGACCAATCGTCATATTGAGATTCACTCGTATGGAAACTCGTTGGAAGACTCTGGCGTTATCACCACGAAAGTTGAATGAAACTAAATTTCGTGAATAATAATTAAGACATACATTTTTGACGAAGTTTAATCTAAATGATCACATACCGGCCATTGAATCTATGCGTACCACAGTTTTTGGAGGCCCCCTTGGATCTTGAGGCCCTAGGCTATAGCCTATAGGTAAATCCGACCCTGAGTCTACACGTACTCGCTACATTCACTGAGTAAGTTGTTTCACTTCATAA
>Ga0210059_1003208_pt1:0-25000 | contig 26059 bp, 17 predicted proteins | sample Ectturendosymbi2_FD_188042 | JGI IMG/M metagenome (GOLD analysis project Ga0210059, IMG submission 188042) | Ecteinascidia turbinata endosymbiont from Florida, USA - Sample 2 (SPAdes) (version 2) | ecosystem: Host-associated > Tunicates > Ascidians > Unclassified | place: Key West... | reverse complement strand
TTTGAACAAATCTTCTGCTTTGGTAGTGGTTTCGAGGGGTCTGCAATGCAGTATTTGCTCATTAATTGAAGAAGATCCAACAAAACGAAGGCAGACTAATAACTGAGACCACTGGGCAACAGCAGTTGTCTTATCACATTGAATGGAGAAAAAGGGTGATACGTGTATCTTTTGCAGAACTTGAATATCCTTTGCGACCTCACTTATGCATTTTTTAATGGTAGAATCAGAGAGAAATCTTCACAACCTTGTTGCTGTTGTCTCTACCAAGACAGGATCGGCTGCTTTTGATACGCATGAATTTAACAATGGTTCACGAATGCTACAGGGTGTCTCCTATTTGGCAATCACGTGAGCAATTTCTGAAGACGCATCTACTACTTCCGCAGACGACGACGACGATTGGCGAAAGCACTCACTAATCGCATTCTTTTTGGTCTCAAAGCGTCGTTGCTCAGTTTTACAAAACATATCACACATTTAGATACAACTTCACTGTAGCCATACTTCTGAAACCTACAAAGCCATACTTCTGAATTCTGATGTAATCATTGTCACACGTCCAGTTTTTGCACTCATTTTATTTCAATACAATTGGATTAATTAAGTACTAAAAATACCTAATCACCCAGATAAATCAAACTCATAGTTGAACGTTCGTCCGGTGATACCGGTAATTGAAACTAAACATTAATTTTATTAGCTTTACTTAGCTTTATCGGCTGACGTTTGGCTTTAGTAAGCACGACTAACTTCTTCATCATAGCATGGGAGCTAAAAATTACAAGTTACTTATGCAGTTGTTCTGACAACTCCTACTGGGATAATCGTGCTTTACTACTAAAAACACTTTGCCTGTTATGCACTTCCCACTCTGTAGCCTGTAGTACAGCATGGGAGGCTTAGTAGTGCAACTCTGGTTTTGATTTAACTGCAGCAGCCTACTTGCGGAATCTAATGACCTAACCTAATACTTGATATACTTCATCAACAAAATTTCAAATTTATTAGCATTGTCGCGCCATTTACTTCATCTTAGTACTAAACCAAGATTATGTTAGCCTAGTGGCCCAAACTTTCGGTAAAAATCGTGTAAAAAATCAAAGTACCCATGCATGGGTTGTCGCATCTTCGACAAACGACAACAATTCACTGTCCAAGGTGATCATGAAACTACGTTTAGTCATAACTCATAGGCCCGCGCAGCCATCTCATTGGGCCCGCAAAGACACTTATCAATAATTAAAAAACAACATTTAACGAAAACTTTGTTGATTTGGTAGAATGCAACATATCCCGAAACAATGACATTACGTAAGATGGCCACGTGAATGTCAGTTGGTTAAGTGTTACTGGGCTGCAGGCTGGCCTAACCTTAGCTGATATGTTGCCTCAATCTGAGGTCTATGTTAATACAAGTTCATCCAACCTGAAGCCAGATTTACCCACTATGCTAAAAGCAAAGGAGCAATTTCACCATTCTTTTTGATAACTGTACTTTTACCATAAAAAATACTGGTGTTTTGACATTATTTTATTTTGGACCGGGTGTTTATGCTCGGCCCTCGAACTGATGTGTAATGGTTCATATGACCCTCGCAGACCCCTTTTGTACACAGTTCGTCATCTATCGCGACCCTTTATGAATTTTATACGCCCTCCAGTTTAAACCCCTGTTCTAGTTCAAATAGCTGTTTGCAATAAGCATTCAGTAACTGCATTCTTCAAAATAACTTTTGTCCTACCAATCTATTTATGCTCTAACCCAGGTTTTATGGTTAAAATCGTAGGTTTTATGAATTGAAGCCACCCAGGGTTTGTTTTTGCAAAGAACATGTTTTCAGTTACCTGTTGCCGATTTAGCTGAATAGCGCTACCGCGTGCCGAATCGCACTTTAAATGCTCATCACGAGGGGGCAGCATGTGATGATGGCTACATGAACAAGACGGCAACTCCAAGTAAGATATATAATTGGTGATTTGTATGCACGCTTACTAAAAATACTTAATGCAGGTGTGCTCAAAGCAAAGCTATTCGACCGAGTACACAGCACAACGTGTGCACTGGATCACTCAGAAGGGGTCAGCAGACACCACTGCGACACGGTGCGTCGCAAGAGAGTAGATGGATCTGCAACAACCTGACCAACTTCCTGAACTTATGACTTTTTAACTTGTGAACCTGACTTTTTTCAACATGGGGCGCGGCAATATTGCGTTGCGCCATTCAACGAATCAATATAAAACTTTGATGACCCATCGACGAGTCAATTTTGAAGCGGAGGGCTTCTGTTGATTTTGCTCTTCACCTCATATTCAGTGTAGTCTGATGGGCTGCAATCTTTTTTTGAAAATCCAAGTGGAGCGTAAACAAACAAGGTTAAGAAACACTGATAGTAATTGTTGAAGTACACGAGGTTCACGAAAAATTTTGAAGAGGGTGCCACAAAAAAGGGTGGGAAGGAATAAAGTAAAATAAGGAGGTAATCTACTACGAACAGCATGAAAAGCCCGGTCCGGTATCCACGAAAAGATCAGGCAATTTCACAGAAACTTGAGCATATTTTTTCCGCGTAAGTTTGGAAGACAATTCTCGAAACAGAATTGCGACAAAAACCATTATCACTTTATACGCTGAAATCCAAGCACAAACCAAACATGACGGTTACCGCGGCACGGGAAAGCTTTGGGCGGGTTATGAATGTTGTGAACGTGACTGAGAAGAGCACGAACGTCCTTCTCGATCTGGTGCTCCTGTTCGATTCGGAGTTTGCCGAGCTTGTGTGTTTCCTTTGAAAGTACCAACATAATTGGTTAAAATATCTCATTGTCAAAATCATCTGCTTGCGGAGGAAATGTCACACACGAACAACCATACTGCTCAAACACCAGCTGTGATCACCAGCACACAGTGTGAGCTTCGAAAAACAGGCCACTTGTTGTGGAAATGCTTGTATGGTGGAGCATCAGTTCATAAAATCACGAAAATCAAACCACTGACCTCAGCATTCAAATGTGGCGTAATAAGAAGTTATTAAAAGAAATCGAAGATGAGGCGCTGTTTTGTTGTGGACAAAGCTCACGACTATTTTTAAAAAATGTACACAAGCTACTTTCACTGTCCACCTTTATTCGTAGTTCCTGATACGATACTTCTACAGTATATCTAAAGATGAAACCAGTGTTTCCAATCGAAGAGAACAGATTAGAGTTTAACACATAATAGTTTGCTGCTTACATAAGTTTCTCGGGGTGGAAACACTTCACTCAGCTTTTCTACAGGCTGATAAGCATTATAACAATAGTTGTACCCAGCAAGAAGCATTGTCGCACAGTATTCTTTCACTCATATTTCTTTACGCTTTCCTTTTTCCTCCGTCATACAAAAGACTTGTAATTAAAATAAAAAATGTAAAAATCAGCGCAATTTACAATTTAAGGTTTAAAACATGGTTTCCACAACTAAGACGGCAAATGCATGATTTTCCAGTCCAGATTGACTTCGCTTTTCCGTAGTCACGTCATAAGAACATGTTGATCAATGATGCAACACATTTGAGAAAAAACAAAGCGCTGGTCACAACTTCGGCGATAAATTGAAAGGCCGCCAACAACACACAACGCTAGCAGCCAAATTCATCGCGGGTTGCGTCAAAACGAGTACTGTGTAGTGTGTAACAAACGTTACGAAAAAAGAAATCTGAAAAGGTATAATTTTCAATAGATGCTGGACAGGGAAGGCTTGTAGCTAAAACGTATACAGAACACAAAAAATTACACAATCTTTGAGAATTAAATAGCACACCATGCATTCACCAACGTTGTATGACGTGTTTAAATAAATATGCGATCAAATAAAAAGCTTACGTCCAGGACGAACAAAACATACATTAACTTAATCAAAAAGATAAAATATTGGATCGTTTTCGCATTTCCTTTACACCACTGCCCGAGATATGAATTGAACAATACAACAAAATGCAGTAGAATTGCCCTAAAACGTCACTTCATGGAACCGGAGAAATAACATCGTTATAGGCGAACTACAACAAATCGTTCCTACGACAAAGCCTGACAAAGGTTAAAAGTGTTGTTTGATTAGGATTGCCGCTTACTGCATCGTGTTTTCTGATAAAAAAGAGTGATAAATTACTTTGCCTTTATTTTTCGAACTGTAGTCAACGTCGTTGTTGAAATGTCGAAACCTCTAGCTAGCAAGTTTTGCCACTTTCGTGCCATTTTCGCTGTTGAACGAAAGTACGAAACTACGATGTAAAAGACTTTTCCATGACGGGATACTGCTTCTTTAGTTCGACAACTGACGCGTTGATCCAAGAAAACAATATCGATCAAACTGACTACAGTCGTAAACTGGTACGCCGGAGAGCGGGGGCATTGCCGCCTCCTCTTTCAAAAGAGGGGCAACGGGGGTGAAGGTGCCTTTTCGTAACAGTATAATAGGTAATTTCATGGTTTGTCAAGATCGACTTGAAACATATTTATTGCATCTATTCGCGCACACAGGCAGGGCCGGCTTTAAGCCGATGCAACCGATGCAGCTGCATTGGGCCCCGCACCATGGTGTTTGGGTAGATTGTTCATTTTTGCCAGATACACCTTGCGCTTGAGAATTCAGTAGAAACGCCATATAAATTTCATTGTTAACAAAGAACGCTCTCGTCAGAACTAGAAAATTTCCTCTCAAACGTTAGCAAACGTGCTCAATTCTCGTGTTAGTGCTGCACTGTATATCTGCGCTCTACCACTATCGTAACACGGCTGACTGAACACGATGACGTCATAAAATCACTGCTCAGACTCAGAGGGGCCCCGCGCCAAGGTCTTGCATTGGGCCCCGCGCCCAGGTCTTGCATTGGGCCCCGCGCCCAGGTCTTGCATTGGTCCCCGCATCTGCTAGGGCCGGCCCTGCACCCAGGAAAATTCTGGTTTTGTACTGCAGTTGAAGATCTGAAAAAAGGCCAGAAATGGAATTGAATGCCATCTTACATTTTTGACAGCATCCAGCCAAGATTTTTGCATTGCAAACACCGACGATTTGACTCGCTCCAGTGTGTCACGGGCTTGAGATATCCGATCGCTCAGTGCCGGCACATCATCCAAGCTTTCCTTCGGCGAGCATTCCTCCTCGTTGGCAATATCGTCACAAGGGCTGTCCTCGCTAAGGATCCCTTCCTGCTCCGGTAAAATAAGACATAAACCGAAATGAAGTTCAAATATCATCAGTTTTATCCATAAGGTCAATTCTGCAGTTCGGGACAATTGCAAAGGTAACCTGCAGTTTCTTGAACGCAACAATACTACGATTGCTTGATTTGCACTCCACAGTAGAACGTAAGATTGAGAAGCAAGTATCACTATGCTAAATTAAAGACGAAGAAAATGAAAACGAGTTAGTTCTAAATGGCATTTTTCTTCATGAAGCTAATTTACCATCCACTGCCAAAATGCAGGTTCCAACTCCTTCCACTTCGCATACGCTTGCAACACGTGAATTTTTCTTTCCAATTGCTCTTCGCACTGCAACACGAAAGTAAAACGTACAATAATGTTACAGAAAAAAAGCATGAATGAGGCACCATAAAATGTATAGAATGCAACTAGGTAGTCCTTATATCTTTTTTCATTTTTGAAATGTTAAATCTTACCGTGCCAAATTGTGCTATTTTCTGAAAAAAACATGCTGTGCAAAATACTTTTCAAATGTCTTACCATGTAGAGGTGCCTCAAACACCCTAAAATTCGTAAAGTTTTCCAAAAACCGTACTTTGTGTGTTCAAAAAACATAATGATGGCATAGAATTAGTGAAACACACGTTGCTTTTCCTTGGATCACAACCCTCGGGTGCGATTTCGAGCTCCTGGAGTGAAACATCACCAAAGGTGTGGAAGAAGTTATTTACACATTCATAAGAGATATTTCGCAGTCAGTTTGAACTGACTTTGAAAGTGCAGACTTAGAGATCTACGTGTGTTTTATGCTCGAATATACATGAAATCTCGGGTAACAGCTCCTCTTGCTATAAAATCATGTAGCAATAACTTGCTTCTGCTTAAAAGTTTGAAAGACTACAGCAAGATCAATGCGAAGATCTCTAAAACTGCATCTGAAAAGGTGGTTTGTCATTCGTTGTATCTTTAAGAGTTGGTCGGCCTTTCGCTTTTAGATGGAAGCAATGGCACCATGCACAAATAATGAAACAGCCTCAGTAATGATGAAAAACACAACAGACGAGAAGCCATGTAAAAAGTCAACAGGGACATTCGATGATGTTCGTTCTAAATCAGTGTTTCTCAAAGTGGGGGGAATCGCCCCCCTGGGGACGATTTTGATGGGTAAGGGGGCGAAAAAAACAAAGGGGGCGAAAATGCTCACCACTAATCGATCATTGAGTTAACGTCAGTAGCCTACTATTATGACTTGTTAGTTTCTTGCAAATTATAATTTACTATGATAATAATCGTTGGAGGTTGTTGATAAGCAATTTATCCGTTGAATTTGTACTCTGGATCGTCTATGTGTTCGGCTGCAGTGTGGATTATTTCAGGGCTGCGAAGCCGTCGGAAAAATGACATCTTTTCATGAGCATGGCTTCAGCTCCGGAGTTCTTGGTTTTCATGAATGTGGCTCCGGATCTCTCTTTTTTCATGGCTCCGGATCCAGCTCCGGCTTCTCGTCGTTTTCACATGTTAACCCATTAATGCCCAGCGTATGATTATTCATACACAAAAGCGGCCCTCTTAAAATTCACATAAAAGGAAAACCAAACATGTTTTAGTATCATTTGTGGTTGGTATGTTACTACCTAGAGGCAGTTTATGATCCATGAGAAACTGAAGTTTTTGGAGTGACAACAAGTTGGAAAAATTTTAACAATAAAATAAGTACGTTTCAAAAAATGAAAATTTTAGGGGTGGGTACTGACTGGAGAGGTTTCATACCCAGAACATATTTTTAATGCATGATTTGACCTTTGATTATGTGTGCTAGCATAATTAGCATCCGCCTACAACCCAAAGTTTTCATCTAACTTTTCATATTTTCGATTGAGAAACACTGATTACCCAGTGTATGAAATATCATATGTTGGGCAGCAACAAGTGTCTCATGAGACAATTCGAGGTTTGAGTAGGGTTTCCAAAAATTTGCTTTTTCAAAACAAATTTTAAGAGTGGTAATCAAAAGATGTTGAGTTAAAGATGTAGTGAGTCAGAAACATTGAGTCTGGTCAAGAATAGTCTGCATGGTACTACCTTGCCATGCAAAATAAGTAGTGTTGAAAGGGCTATCGATACAGTTATACTGTATTATTATCCAACTTTACTCTCCCCTGTCTTGGACCTTACTTTTGACAATGATGTGCAATGTAAAAGTGCTGGATGGAATATTCTAGACCGGTCACCAATTGATTCGAAGTTTCATAATCATTTCATGTTACACCAGGGTTTCCATACCATGGGTCTCAGGCCAAATCTGGCCCACGAAGCCGTTTCGTCGACCCCGAAGACATTTTGAACTATATTTACGAAAAACTTGTTGATTTGGTGGAATGCAACATATACCGAAACAATCGATCACATTACGTCAGATGTCAGGCACCCAGGCTGCTGTGTAATAGCTTATGTGACCCTTGAAAAAAGCGTGGAAGACTTGTGGACAGCTAATGTGTGATATAGTTAGGCTATAAATCTATTGTCTGGAAGAAAGTGTGTTATAGCAGCACACATTGTGTGATGTGAACACTCTATGGGATTACCATATTACTAGCAGACCAACCCACTATTTGCATGTTACTGATTCACTAAACCTAGTCTGAAAGAGGTCCTTGCTGCTCGGTTGAAAATGCGAAAAATGAGTTTGGTGAGGTTGAGCAACAAGAAGCAAGTCACAATGATAACTAATCCTATAAACCTAAGAGTTGTTTGAATTCGGAAAGTGCAATCACTGTAAAAGAAAAGAGAAAAAAAAGTGTTGGTGGTGTCACTCAACCAAACCTCGTCAGATGGGAAATGGTGATCTTTTTGATAAGTTGACAGGACTGTACTTGATTTGAACCCAACCAAGGAAGTGGTTTTGGACATTGTTTAGGTTCACAAATCTGCGGGCATTGTGCAAATGTGTTGACTGAAGGATTTCACTGTTGGTTTTCGCAAGTCAGACTGTGATTCTTTGCCAGCAGGACCTGATGTTAGAGCAAAATGAGGTGTTCGCACCAAACAAAGGATTTCTTTACGTTGTAAGATTAAACGAATAAAGTGAAGTGGACAAAAAATCCACAGAAACTCAAACGTTGTTTGGTGCGTGTGGCAAATGCACCAAATTCGTTTGCTAAACTTCATTGTGGGACTTCATCCAGACAGTTATGGCCCAGGGGATTAATTAATTACTGATTTTTTGGCCATAACTTGCCAACCACTAATGCCAGATGGCCATTCAGGAGCTCTAAAATGTGCATATTAACTTGGTAGAATTTAAAAGAAAACATTTAAATTGCCATTTGATCTTTTTCTCAGAGCCCAATTACGTCATCTAAAAATTTCCAAACTTTCCCAGTTGTGACGTCACACCGAAAAATGTTTAAACACGAAAGTGCCCATTTCTTAAAACCGATCCTAGATGTTTTGCTTGTTTAGAGGGTTTGAACAGCTCTCTAACTCTATAGGTCGGCAAGTTATAACTGGACAAAGTCTAAGCCAATATAGTGGCTTTGCGGTCCTTGCAGGGTAGACTTCTCGTTTTTCAACAAAATGTGTTAAAACCGGAAGTTGCGCCTGTGCATATCATTGAAATGACGATTCAACATATTGGCCACATTAGCAGCTGACACACTCTTAAATGCCCACCGTATGATATATCATACGGCCAAAAAAAAGACTTTAAAAAATGAATTTCACAAAAAACAAACTCAAACCAGTTTCAGGACAACATCTCGAATAACATATTACGGAAGAACCCAAAAATTCAAATTTTGTGAATTTCGGGCATTAATGGGTTAATATTGTAATTGTCTTGGTGTGCCTCAAGTTGAATGGAAAATTAATTAAATCATGTACACAAAACTAAGAGAATACACCAAACCTTTTTGAGTAATTTAATCTGGTATTTTTTTTTACAAGCAGCGCTCTTAACATGAGAAAATACAGCGAAAAACAAGTCACAGGTTCCAACGATTCAGAGAATAGCTTCTAGCAGAAAAGTAACTCAAGGTAACGGTAATACAAACGATTTCTGGAAAGGTAGTTTTGCCGTCAATGCCTGCGGACCGTTTGTTATTTCTTACAACCAGAATCAAGAAAACTGCTGTTTGGAAAACTACATTTGTGTCCGAGCATTTAAACACAGACGAGTCCCAGTTGACCACGTGTTTTGCACTCGTTGCATGCTTTGCCTGTTGCAGTCTTGACGATTCCAGCTAACAGTGCTGCCCAGTCAAACCATGTAAAGAGCGTTAAGCAGTCGACTCTCATGCGTTCTTTCAAACACGCACACATTTGCATTAACACAAATGAGAAGATGTGTTTGAAAGTCCTTTGTTCAAAGAAGCAGTATGACTTCTAGCAAGAAATTCACATTTGACTTATTTAAAATAGCTGAAAACTTCTGATTTCTTATCGTTTGCACTCATAATAAGCAGTGTTGAATCGCAGAGTAAAGCACAAAGCTTAGGAGGAAATAAGACTGGTTACCGTGCTGAAAACAAATTTTTTCCACAGATAAAAACTTGAAGAAAAGTCAACATTTGTTTACATTGATTTTTATACCCTCCTGATATTGTATTGCTATGCAAGGAAACGCTAGTTCGTTACCAATTATTTACAACTGTCATGTTATGCTACTGCTTGTAAACGTAATGTTTCCTAATGAACTTTGCCAATAATCTAGTAAACACTGATAGTAAGCCTAATGGTTTCTAATAAAAATTCCTACACGCTTAAATCTGAAATGGTATCATGTTCTGATCATACTCTCTGCTAAGAGAATGGCCACACAGCTACAAAAGCTGTGGATATTTTATTATATAACTACTCATTATATAGCTCAGTTCTTTTGAGATCGCTATACTACAGACCCGGTTTGATTGTTCTGACTAGAAAGTAAGATTTCGTGGTAGTTAACGTTTTTCTTACTTCTACAACAGGGGTTCTCAACCATTTTGCTGAAGGAGTCAAATCCAGACCTACAATTTTTTGTTAGACCGCCGCACAAAAAAAATTTACCACAAGTCAATTGACACGTTTTGTTTCATTGCATTAATGAAGTTTGTTACGCAAAATATAAGAGGTGTTACTGAACGAGACTGACTATCGAAAGGAATACTTTCCCGGCAAAGAATCAGACACTAAGCTCCTAGAGAGTATATATTTCGCTTACGAAGTAGGCATCATTAAGCTCTTATTCAAATATAATATGTTACAGAAAGATTGCTAAAAGCCGCGGAAAGGATGCTTGGGAGCTGCATGCGGCTCTTAGAACAATGTTTGAGAACCACTGTTCAACCAGTAACACCACACCTACCAGCTAAGATGTCACAGCCTCAGCGATGTCACGGTTATGATGTCACAGCGTTAGCTATGTCCTAGCCTTACCAAAGAAACACCAAGGCTTGCAGATCCATTGCTGTAGTCTAGTGTCATAACTCGTAGCTATCGCGTTTAGTGTGCTAAAAAGAGCAAACGTAAATCTATTTGGCAAAACCGTTAGCATCTACGAAGGAACGCAGAGCTGGAGCTACTTCTCAAATGGCCATACCTCCAGCTCCGGTCCTAAATTTTAAATTTAGCTCCGGCTCCTGATTTTTAATTTGAGCGCCGGCTCTAGGCAAAATACCAACTCCGGCTCCGTAGCCCTGGATTATTTTCACAAGAATTCTGAACGTAATATTAGCGTCGTAATACAATTCCTTATTTCAGCTTTTTAATGGCTTGGTTCAGCAATTAAATACTTTCTTTAAACAAAATTATTTAAATTTTCTACCTTGTGTTTGCTTTATCAGGCTTGGGGGGCGAAAATGGCGTGTCAAGAGTGAAAAGAGGGCGATGGAATAAAAACTTTGAGAAACACTGTTCTAAATCATTGCCACATTTGCTGGTACAAACATCACATTGCTTTTGAAACAGTGTATGCCAGTGTTTCCCAATCTTTTTTTGGCTAGTGCCCCCTTTTCTGACAAACAAATTTCTATCGCACCCCTACCATGCCTGGCACACATATCAACACAATGTTTTCGTATTGTATATTTGGTATGTTTGAAAATGATTAAAACAAGAATTAGCGCAAAGATGCATTTCACATAAAACTTTAACTCATTTAGCAGTTGGAAACTGTTAGAGTTCATGATTTGGTAACTGTTTGAGTTCATATTTGAGACGGGCTCGACTTTGTTTGAAAAGCATTAAACTTGGACAAGAAGGTGGAGATTGATGATTTGACTTTGATGAGGTTAACATCATTCCCCTGCAATTGCAAATTAACTTCATTGAACTTCGTGAAGATATCCATGGACTGTGACAGCCAAGATACTGCATCTGTGACACCCTTTATTGACAGCCACCTTCTGTGTGCAGCAACAGGCATACAAACCCTCTTCATCATCATCTGAGTGCACCACATTACCTAAACTTAGCAGAACACTTCTAAACCCTTTGGTACCCTTTGATCAATCCATTAATACTCTGCCACATTTTTAGTAAATTTTGAGTTCGGAACAGTGTAGGATTGAATTTTATCTGCAGATTTTAAAAGCATTTGAACTTAAAGGTTATTATTATATTTGTGATCATTAAACCACTCCATCCAAAATTAGCTCACGATTTTGGTTACAGACTGATTCTAAGTGCAAGTTTGTATTCTCACACATGACTGGTGATAGTCACTGTAACAAAACGGGCATTATGGAGTAGCAGTTTACCCATGCCAAGAAGTACAGCTGACGAAAATTCCGATCATAATCATTTCATTATAGAGGAGGGCAGTTTTACTGTGCAGCTTATGTTTAGTGATGGAAACTGCAGTTTATCAATTTATCTCCTAGCATTTCACCTCTGTTTTGTTTACAAAACGCTAAGTTTTTGTTTACAAATTACATGCATACATGTTTGTTGATCATACTGTTTTTATGACATTTGTCACTCAAAGTTAGTAAGACAACAGAAATGTAATTTTTAACTGGGTATCCCGTCGCCCCCCAACCGCCCATTTCTGCTTCACCGCCCCCCTAGAGTTTCTCACCTCCCCCAAGGGGGCGGTACCGCCCACTTTGGGAACCACTGGTATATGCTTTCCAACTATTTTCTTGATCACTCAGCGGATCAATGGATGAGATGCAGAGACTGTAAGAGAACAAGAGCTGTTTGCTGTAGTGTAGACAACTTATCCAGGCACGTGGCAATGTGTGTTTTGGGTAGAGGTTAAATTTTGTTCACGAGCATCTGTTACCGAAGTCCATCTTTTTCTGTATGGCAATTTGGGTAGTGGTGAATTTTTGCCCACGACTATTTGTTACGTAAGCTGTATAACTGAAAAGGTCATTCGCTTTTTGACGGGTGCTATTTTGTCACAAGACTTTGTTCTCGAAAATTTGGGGAGACAGCACCTCATCACTCCCTGGTCATATCTACTGCTCATCCGATCATTATTGTATTATAAGGGGTTAGCAATGCGATTTCACACACTCAAATTTTATCTTGTTTCGACAGAGTAACAAAAGGATGTAGCTGGTAAGCTAACACAGGCCAAATTGAGGTGTTCCAAGTAAGATTTATCAGCAAAACAACCCAAGCGCACGACATGAGTTTTGCACACATTCAGGCAGCGGTTCACACAACCCAGTTATTACCAATGGAAGCAAATCGCGACGTTTAAGCAGGAGAGTTTCATCGGCAGACAAATAAGTAAAGTTTTCACGGTGATCATGATCGCCACCAGTCACAGTTCGCATTGTTACCTGGAAAACAAATGTCCCGGTGAATGCCATTACCTCATCAACTAAACGCACAGCAAAGTGTCAATATGTATGTTAGAAACGTTGAGTCACATGTCAAGATAAATTCGTATTATTACTGCAGCGTTATTCTGCGAAGTTTGCCTGTATGTTTTGAATAAACACTATAAGACAAGCTTTCAGTGCTCAGAAATCGTAGCATTAACAGCTGACAAACAACTATTGCCAAGAGAGAAGTTTCCATCATCCCTGACCTTCAAGATACAGGCTTGTGCAGCAGCAGTCGTAAGCATAGTTCACACTTGCCAGCAAAAAAATCCTTACCCTGCGCTTCACGCGGATATCATCTTGAATTTTGCAGAGCTTATCACAACTGTTCGATAACACAAGGTCATGTTTGAACATGTTCGATTGTTTCACGGATAGGGATATATATAATGGAATATCGAACCCTATGGATTCGAATCCTTCAGTATTCGAATCCAAAAATTAGAGTTTTTCGAATATTTAGATTCGAAATAAATGTGGATTAAACGTGAACAATTGCAGTCGGCAATACAAATGGTTTCAATAAGAATTGCAGTCGCAATAAATTTTGAGTGGGCACTCTGCGCTCCTGAGTAAGAGAAAGAAAGAAGAAACACTCAACAAGCTCACGGCACTGCGTAGTGACGTAACGAGCTAATTAACAGGTCGTGTGATCGCTGATCGACGTTTTAAACCTGCGCGATCAGCTCATTTTGCTCCTAACAAGTTATTCCGGAATAGGATTCGATATTCTGGATTCGAAATAAAGATTCCGGAATATTCCAGAACCTCGAAGTCTTAATGTCCCATAATGCACATACAATATTCACGGGCCGTTTTTATAAACATCGCTTGATCAAGGCAATTAGAAATAAACTGTAGACATAGAAGCAAACAATTACGGTACTTTACAGAAGGATTTAAGATTTTCGCACCTGTGCATTAAGCTTCGCGTTGCAAACGTGTAACGAACGCAAGGAGTTCGAAGAGATCTCTACATTTTTGACAAGATGTTGAATGCACTGCAACTGATCTGTAAATGGCCACGATTCGAAATGGCAAAGACCAACATCAGAGATTGCACACGACGCTTGTAACTGAGTGTGATTGCCCGTGGCCGACGACAAGTTTTGCTTGTCCACAGACTTCCGCTTTCTTTCCAGTAGCAAAGAAAAAATGTCCGGTAATCGCAACGCTTCGTCTCTGATCAGTGAAATCAAGTGAGTGGAATGAAGTAACCACCCAAAGCAAAGCAGAAGCTCCTTGCTGGATGGTTCAGACCACGATTTCATGATAGGCGCCCGTGGATACCTTGATCACAATGAACATAACCAGCGTCATGTACAGTTGCACAAGACAACATGCAACTTTGCAGCATATTTTCTATGTAACTAGGAAGAAGCAGCAGCTTACCCCAAGCTTTCTACTCTTTCGACAAGCTGTTGAATATCGTAACTTCTACTCGTTGCTTTGACGACAGTCTTTTCTTCAGAATTTTGAGAAATATTGATCACGGATGTCAGCAGGGATACGTAAACATCAACCTTGAAATTGAAAATACTATTGAATTCAATCAAAGCCTTCTACGCAACCATTTCCATAAAAATTACCACAAAGCCAGAATCTGAACATGCAACCAGAATTTATTTGATTTATTCGGTAAGGCTAGCCAGTGAGCTGCATCAGGTAAAATATTACAAGGCAAATGCACAAATGAATTAGCTACTACTTCAACCCAACCAGGGTGCAAAAGTTACCAAGTTACATTGGATCAACCAATCGGCAGGTATAATCAATAATCGGCATTCTTGCCAATTAATCAGGTTTTAGCTGTTCTGTTAACTGGAAATGTGTCAAAAACTTGTTTAAAGGGACAACATGAGTGGCCACATCATTTTTCCCATCAGTAATATTAATAATTCTCAATTAACCTATCCAATATGTTAAATACCCTTCAAGGCTATTACCCTAGTTCAAAGGTGCACAACCTGCGGCCTTTGATAATGAAATTGCGGCAGTCCACATGTAATTTAAAATATAAGATTTGGCAGCCGTACTGGCATATATTGAAGCAAAACAAACGCAAGGCAAGAAAATCAGTCGACATGATGCATAAAAATCTCCTTTGCAAACTTTTCTTTAATAAAGTCATTAAAATGTTTGACATTTTATTATGCTCTTAGGCACAAGTCAATGACATATACATGATAAAACCTATTCTTTAATTAAACGTATCTCATAAATATAACTCGAACTCATTGGTGGCCGTACTTCATACAAATAAAAGTAATGCGGCCGGCAATAGCAAAAGGTTGTACACTCCTGCTCTAGTTCTAAATATGGTTGATCACCTTCACCTACGGATAAGCAGATTTCCAGATCTGAAACCACAAGGATCATTGCTTATCCATTATCAAATAACAACAATTTCTCTCAAGAAATTGTACTACTTGTCAGCAGGGTTGATTTATTTAACTCAGTGGTTTAATTCATGATTCAAATCAAGCAATAAAAATCATGTGGTTTTAGGCCTTTGTGGGATGTCTATGACACATTTCATTAGTAACAGGTCTTTTTCACATAGCCTATGGGCCACATTCCGTGTCGATTCTCAGGAAGTGGTCAGGGCACCCTTTCAAATTTTCCTGAAATTTTACTCAAATTGTCATTGCCCCATATGATGAACATATGCAAAATTTGAATAAAATCTGTCAAGAAATGGCATGATTATAAAGCTTTTCAGTTGGGGGTGTTTAGCCAGGAGGGCAGAAATAGTTCATATTTGGCCATGTTTAAAGCCTTATTACTGCCTTAACTACAGTAGTGAACAACCCCAATATTTCAGGGATGCTAGTAAGTTTGCCAAATATTGAAAAAATGACATTATCTACATTGTGACTTTCAAAGATCAAAGGTCATGAACCCCAAAGTTGACTGGTTCTAGCTCTTGCTACAAATTTTCGAAAATTTTCAAACCTCGCCACAGTTTTATTTCTTGATAGTTTTTGCTCATATTTGGAAGAATTATTGCTGATACAATTATCTTTGACCTCAGAAAATTTTATTGCAAAATATCAAAAGATTTGTGAGATATCTTGGTCCAAACTTGGCACAAAATGAAAAAACTAAAAAAGTGGGGTACCTTTGTCACCTCAGTTACGCATGGCCGCAGTGAAAATTTGCATTGAAAAAATTTTCACATATTCATTATGATATGACAAGTTCACCATACAAAATTCATGAATGGTTCTCAATGTTTTCATAGAGAAAAAATTTGATGAAGTTTGTGCAAAAACTACAAATTTTGTGTAATATAGAGGTCTTAATATTCACTATTTTTCATTATACCATTGTTATTCAAGCTAGCATTGTTACTTCACAAATTCATTATTAAATTCTAGAACTATATTGTGTCTCGTGCAAAGTCAATTGCTTGTTCAGGTGGAATAAAACTGAAAAATTGTATGTTTCATTTCACTTAACACTTTGACAGCTGGTCTACAAATATATCGTACCTGGATTTCAGCCTAAAACCAGCAGTTTTCGGTTGCCTTACCAACGCCACAGCTCCTCCACCGATTGCGCTAGAGAGCTGTTCACGGACTCAAACGGATCGGCCAGTCTTCTAGTCTGCACTCAAAAACATGTTTGGTTGGGGGATTGCGTATTTTTTGTGTGTGACATCACAAGTGAAGTAGTTTTTGTGTCATTTTGGCTCATGTTGCCTGGCCTAGGGCCCAACCACCAGGCCAAAGTATTCCGCTGAAGTTTTCATTGGAAACTAGGCGCGAGTCCGAGTCTTTTGAGCCTTTGGTTGACTTTCTAACATTTCTGGTTCAAAAGTTATGATCTAAAATAAACACATTAATTAATTATCTAATTAGTCAAATATTTTTATTACTTTAGATCATAACTTTTGAACCCGAAACCGTAGCAGGTCATCCAAAGTATCAAAAGACTCAACGGTTTGGGCCCAAGGCCAGATGAAGTGGGCCAAGGTTGCCAAAACATCCTCCATTTATGACGTCACTCACAGAAAAAACGCATTCCCCAACCACAAACATCTTTCTTATTTATTTTAATTTTTTTTTTAATTAAAAAAAAAAATTTTTTTATTACATTTTTTTTTTAATTAAATACATTTGGTTTAAAATTAAGTGCATCGTTTTGGTTTCATGATCTAAAGTAATAAAAATATTTGACTAATCAGATAATCAATTAATTTGTTTATTCTAGATCATAACTTTTGAACCAGAAATGCTAAAAAGTCGATCAAAGCTGAAAAGACTCAGATTGTAGTCTAGTTTCCAACAAAAGCTTGAACAGCGAAATACTACCATCTAATGGTTTGGGCCCAAGGCCAGGTGAAGTGGGGCAAGGTGGCCTAAAAGTCCTTCAGTTATGATGTCACTCACAAAAAACCCGCACACCCCGAACCACAAAAATTATTTTCGTTTTTTTTTTTTTTTTTTTTTTTTTTTTTAATTAAATACACTTGGTTTAAAATTAAATACATCGTTTTGGTTTCATGATCTAAAGTAATATAAACATTTTGCTAATTACATGATTAACTAATTTGCTTATTTTAGATCATAACTTTCAAACCAGAAATGCTAAAAAGTCAATCAAAGGCTCAAAAGACTCGGACTCGAGCCTAATTTCCAATGAAAAATTCAGCAAAATACTTTGGCCTAGTGGTTGGGCCCTAGGCCAGGCAACATGAGCCAAAATGGCCCAAAAAATACTTTACTTATGACATCACTCACAAAAAATCCGCAATCCCCCAACCAAAAAGTTTTTTTCGAGTGCAGACTAGAAGGCTCCTGATACATTTTAGCCCTTGAATAACTCTCTAGCGCAATTGGCGGAGGAGCTATGGCATTGGTAAGGCAACCAAAAACTGCTGGTTTTAGGCTGAAATCCAGGTACGATATATTTGTAGACCAGCTGTCAAAGTGTTAAGTGAAATGAAACATACAATTTTCAGTTTCATTCCACCTGAACAAGCAATTGACTTTGCACAAGACACAATATAATTCTAGAATTTAATAATGAATTTGTGAAGTAACAATGCTAGCTTGAATAACAATGGTATAATGAAAAATAGTGAATATTAAGACCTCTGTATTACACAAAATTTGTAGTTTTTGTACAAACTTCATCAAATTTTTTTCTATGAAAACATTGAGAACCATTCATGAATTTTGTATGGTTAACTTGTCATATCATAATGAATATGTGAAAATTTTTTCAATGCAAATTTTCACTGAGGTCATGGGCAACCGAGGTGACAAAGGTACCCCACTTTTTTAGTTTTTTCATTTTGTGCCAAGTTTGGACCAAAACATCTCACAAATCTTTTGATATTTTGCAATAAAATTTTCTGAGGTCAAAGATAATTGTATCAGCAATAATTCTTCCAAATATGAGCGAAAACTATCAAGAAATAAAACTGTGGCGAGGTTTGAAAATTTTCGAAAATTTGTAGCAAGAGCTAGAACCAGTCAACTTTGGGGTTCATGACCTTTGATCTTTGAAAGTCACAATGTAGATAATGTCATTTTTTCAATATTTGGCAAACTTACCAGCATCCCTGAAATATTGGTGTTGTTCACTACTGTAGTTTGGCAGTAATAAGGCTTTAAACATGGCCAAATATGAACAAGTTGCTCCCTCCTGGCTGAACACCCCCAACTGAAAAGCTTTATAATCATGTCATTTCTTGACAGATTTTATTCAAATTTTGCATATGTTCATCATATGGGGCAATGACAATTTGAGTAAAATTTTGGGAAAATTGGAGAGGGTGCCCTGACCACTTCCTGAGAATTGACACGGAATGGCCCCTATACAGCAGTGGTTCCCAAACGTTTTATGATCGCGTACCACTTGTGGGTCCCGTACTGTCAGCACATACCACTTTGTTCCAGGAAAAGTCAATGTGCCAAATATAATTTGATCAACAGTTTGGAAAACCAGAATTGACACAAATGCAAAATGAAGAAAATGGTTGTGAGAATGTATTATGGCCATTTTTGGAAACCAACAAGGGAAGTAGGCTACACATAAATTCAGGAATTTTATAACAGAGTCTGACAGGTAAAAATTATTGCTGTTAATATAATTTTTTGTGAAGAAAAACAGAAAGTAGGTCTATTTGTGCACCACCTTGAAGGCCTTCGCATACCACTACTGGTACGTGTACCACAGTTTGGGAACCACTGCTATACAGTAAGAGTGTAGAAGACAAAGAGTTCTTATGACGACACAAGTCACAACCACTTGAAGTTTTATCAATCATAGCAACTGTGAGGTCTTAGATTCTATGTCATTTAACTGCAAAAATGACATATAGACTGAAATCACTAACCTTTGCAGATTCAGAAGTCCTAACTGTTAGAATGCCACAAGTTTGAAAGTGTAGACTGGCATAAAGTGAAAGTTGCATTTAAATTTAATCAAAGATGAAGGCTGTTGACTGTAACCAAAGTCATAGAACAGGGGTCACCAACCTTTTTGAAACTGAGAGCTACTTCTTGGTACAGATTCATGCTAAGGGCTACTAAGTACCAGTTTGATGCACAGATTTCTGAAATAAAAATTTGCTCAATTTGTCTTCAATTATGTTATCATTAATAAAAATTAAAGATATTCATCAATGTGAAGACACTGATCATGTTTATGCTATTGTCAGAACAGGGCCGCGGGCAACCCACGTGGTCCGTGTGGGCGACCTGGTGCCCGCGGGCACCATGTTGGTGACCCCTGTCATAGAACATATTTTGATCTATGAAACAAGAATATTATCATTACAGGTTTTTAACATTTTATGCATGTATGCCATGAATGTCAATGAAATTACTAAACTGACAGTTTCAGTATTGGCATATCAATAAATATTTCATTTCGTACACCGGTACTGGTGTTATGAACTTATTTGCATTGAGGGATATTGCACAACTGCAATAAAGTTTGAATCAAAGTTTAGCTATTTCTAGTCAGGGTTGATTGATTGAAATCATTTCTTTTTTAAATCATGTCGGGTATTGATTGAAATCATGTCGGGTAATTCTGCGCTTGTGCACGGCTCGGCAACTCCTGGGCGCAATAAAACAAACAAGGAATCGTGCGCGACTACTTTTGGCAACTCCTCAGTGTAGATTGGCCGTTAGGTGCAGTATCAAAAATTGAATGTTAGCTGTTCTGTTTTCACACAAGGCGCATCGGATTATGAGGTGCATTAAATGAAGCAAAACTTAGACAAGTCACAGTGTATTCATCTCTTTTACAATAACTCCCAAGTGCAGGAGTCGCTTAGTGCCAGAGCCACCAATGTGAGTTTAAGCTGTCATTACATACAAAGAAGTATAATCTATCACACATGCCTAATCTGCTAGGCACGAACAGAATAAAGTAAAAGTTGCACGCGTGTTTGATTCGGTGTGCGCCAATGTAGTAAGGAGCCTCGTGGAGTAATATGATCTGTGGTATGTGCTAGCTACTCTCGGGCCCTACTCATTGTTGTTGGTTTATTACATAACACTATGGTCTGTTTACAAAAAAAACACAACTAGCAATTAAATAAATAGCACTGTATACCACATAAAATTGGTCCCAGGTGAGCAAGCACAACCAGATCCATACATTAGGCACACTGCATTTCATGACGCACTTTCGATTTTTGAGAAAATGAAAGGATGTTAACATAGTTAAGTGCGCCTTACGGTGCGAAAAAACAAGGTTCATTACCGCTAACAATGAAATACAAAATTTTATAATCGGTGCAACATTTGTCACATTATTGTAGAAACACATGTGAAATATAAATTAGATCATAATGGACCAAGTTTGTGAACATGATGACAAAAAATATTAATGAATGTTACATTATTGTGGACATTGTCCATTGGACAATACTAGCATCCTTAGCCCTGTTCCTAGATAAAAATTAGTACTGTAAGATGAAATGCAAAAAAATAACTTTTGTATTAGCTTACCACTTCTGGACAATTAAGTCTGGCTCGTCGAAAAAAATCAGGATTGAGTGAAATGCCTGTATGTCCATGCTTTATCATTCGACACAACTGGACAATACAATCTTTGACTTTAACATTGGCAGAACCAACACCAGGTGCCATGATGCATTTCCCTTTATTAAAACAGAATACAACGTATAATAACAATGTTGCTGTAGCTTTTAAGTTTGTGCAAATTTTTACAATGATACCATAGAAATAAGGTTTAATTGAAAGTGTAGATTGGCAAACACTAAAAAGCACAAGTGCAAATTTGTGTTCCATAAAATATTGCATTGTGACAGTTGGCACTATGAACAAGTCAGCTGAAGTCAGAAGACTTAAGCTTGATGCTTGAAATTAAAATAGCCAGAGGTGTTGGTTTTATGTTTGCCGACAAGAAATGTTGCAGGAACTTTATTTCAAAAGCATGTTGTTTGCCTAAGAAGCACTGACTTTAAAACACAGCAAAACATAATGGTCTTTTTTACCATACATAAATACCTGGAATTTTGAGCTCAAAAGCAGAGTTTTGACACTTTTATACAATCTCACATGAGAAATGTTACACTTATAGACAGTATTAGTTATAAACAACAAACAGTGCTCTCAAACTGAAACAAAAATCTATGCAACAATAAGAATTATGATTTCAACATTGTACAACTGATATCAATACTCAAATCATTTTGAAATTCAGTTTGGATAATTCAATCTTAAGAAAATACGCTTTATCACCTGCTTGAAACATCAAGTGATATTCTAAATAAGCTATTTCAAATTTGCATGCAATACGGCAAGTAAATTTATCAAGCTATTAGTATGGTCATATGTCATAAACCTATTAAAGTACACCACTGTCTTCGCACTTACTTCAACATTAGAATCTAATCATCTTTGGTACAGAGAAAAGTTAAAATAACTTAATCTTGAGCACATCCAGTGACTTCAAAATTATTTTTTAAGCAATCATTATGCTGTCACATACTGACACATCTGCTGCATAAACAAGGGCAGCACCAAAATAGTACAAGCAATTAACAATTTCAGCACGTAATTAACAGGTCATGAAGTATTGTCATCTTCACAATTTATGTCATTCATTGGCAGTAGAAGTAGTTGCTGTTTTATGCTCCCTTGAAGTTCAAAAATTTAGTTTTAATTTGTCAGTTGTCACCAGTAGTGCAATGGGAATTTGCATAAATATGAAATCACATCAAAATTGTGATATTATACAATCACTATAGCAGAACCAACAGCAACATGCAGTAAGTTTGCAGTGAAGTTGAAAAATAATGTTCAGAATTGTCATGACAGTTTTAAGAACAAACTTCTGAAAGTTCTTCTCTGAAAGCAGAATGTTTCTTCTTCAATTCAGCCACAAGCTTCTCAGATTGCTTCTTACATAAAATTATATACTGTTGATAATGCATCTTAACATAATCATAAACGTGCATTTCATCCCGATTTCTAATTTTCAGTTGGATGTATGGACAAGCTGGAGAATGCGACTTGTGCTCTTCATCAGGAATGTCATCAGGTTCCCAACCTTCAAGGTCTTTTAGACACATAAAACAACAAGCAAGTTCGGGCTCACTTTCAGGAGAAGGGCGATAAAAACCTGACGAAGCAAGTTTTTCAGCTGTACAGGTCATGTTTTCTTTTTCTGTATATGGCCATCCAGCAAAAGTTGCTAAGCGATTTTCATATACCAGCATGGATTGCTGAACTAGATAATCCATTGTTATCCAAGCTTTGTGCATGAACACTTTCAGTAAGTGTTCATCAAAAAAACTATGCAGCTATAGACAGATTATATCATCATTCAACCACAGAAACAGTAAATTCACACAGCCTTTGTCCACAAAAGTTTCAGTGCTGAAACACAGCAAATAAATCAAAGGTGAAAACAAAATGATATCAATGGTAAAAATTGCACAAAAAATATTGATATGATTGTTCAAAATTAACACCTTCGGCACTGGTGCGTGAGATACTCATACTTCAAAATTCCAATGGGGCACGTGTTTTTCACTACTTTCTAGAGATAGACCGATATATTGGCCTAGCCGATATAATCAGCCAATATTTGGGTTTTGCTGATATATCAGTATCGGCCTCAGTAGGTGTTAACAAAGCACTGTTATATTCCTCACGCATCTAGACAACTTGCGCAAGTAAGCACAATAAACCAAGTCAAGACAAATATCTTTCAGCAACGCTAGCAGGTAGTTTTCATAAACAAGCAGACAAGATGAACCATGAAGCACGCATCAGCCATCGCAGCTGAAACGAAAGTATCATCATTAATCACATTAATTAAAAATCATAGCAAAATATTGAAATTGCTACAATTCGACAATTTTTAACTCATGAATCCTGATTTTTGAAGTTTTTGAAAAAAAGGTAAGGCACAGAATACATATTTTTGATAATGAAGCATAAAACCGATATCAGTTATCGGTATCGGTCTATGAATGGCCAATATATCGGTATCGGCCACAAAAAGTCTTGTAGTTTGCACTAGAAAAAAACTTTTTGGTTGGGGGGATGAGGATTAAACATCAACCAATTGCGAAAAAATATTATCGGGACTCCTAAAGTTTGACCCGGGGGGCAAAACTTGCAAATAATGAAATTTTGCCATAACTTAGTAACTACTTGGAGTAGGAACATGATTTTGGTGTCCAACCCTACGAAAACACATACCAGCTATCCATTAAAGCTATCAGAATGACCGAAAAGGTTAAGCAATTTCCATTTGCAGTGATTTTCGCTAAAATAAATAAAAAATATGCGATTTTCACAAGAATGTTCAAAAGTTTGTCATGTATTTTTCTTCTTGAACAATTCTTAAGCCCTGGTGGTATTGCCAGTGATGTGTTCGAATCATATTTATCGAGTCACAAGCCCTTCGAGTCAGTAGTGGCCAATGTTTCAGCACATTTGTTATCATGTTACTTAGATCTAAGTTTATATTTGGTGAAAGCAGTTTTTTAGCTTTCATTTTAGTTCTCTTCTTCACTCTCAGTCAATTCACGCAACTCTAGCCTAACCCTGCTGCAACAATTATAGCCTATCTTCTTGTACAGCCTAAAGACTTAAAGTAAAAGTATAGCCTAAAGACTCAAAGTAAGTATAGCCAAACCAAGTATAGCCTAAAGACTCAAAGTAAAAGTATGAGGCGACTGCCATGATCGTGATTTGTAAATACTTCATTAAACCACGATGTATTATACAATGTATTGTGTGCTTCTGACCCCTCAGTGAAAAGCTGAGACTCAGCTCTAACTCAGTGTTAGATGGAACACTTAATCCAGAAAATCTAGTATAACACCTGCCACAAGGCACAGTCAAAACAGAAAATTGACTCCAGTCATGCTATCACTGGGTACTGCCACTACCGTTTTTGGTGAAATAAGCAAATATGTGTGAAATTTCGTGAGAAATAGATCAGTGTGCAAAATTGTAACAATAAGACAAGCAGTGTATCACCTCCAATCAGTGCCGTGGCAAGGCAGCCCCGTACCCCCCGGTCGGGGAGGCCCCGACCATTCGTAGGGGCCCCCACAATGTATATTTTATTAGTAAGTTAGAGCCGTCTCTCTACCCTGACTTTTTCTTCTGGTTTTTGCCCTCAGTACAGAGCCAGTAGATTAGCATGCAATATCATGATTCATTAAATTTCGAAAAAGAATTGCGGACGTTCAGACAATATAGCAGTATTTTTTAAAGTTGTGGTTACGTGATATTAACACTTTTAGAGCCACCTGGTTTCGGCAATTTTCACAAAAAAAAAACAGCAGTTTTCGGTTGCCTTACCAACACCCTAGCTCCTCCGCCCATTACGCTAGAGAGCTGTTCAGCGGCTCAAACGGATCGGCCAGTCTAGTAGATTGCACTCGAAAAAAATTTTTTGCTTGGGGGATGCGGTTTTTTTGTGAGTGACGTCATAAGTGGAGGACTTTTTGGCCACCTTGGCCCACTTTGCCTGGCCCT
>Ga0210059_1003207_pt1 | contig 26059 bp, 10 predicted proteins | sample Ectturendosymbi2_FD_188042 | JGI IMG/M metagenome (GOLD analysis project Ga0210059, IMG submission 188042) | Ecteinascidia turbinata endosymbiont from Florida, USA - Sample 2 (SPAdes) (version 2) | ecosystem: Host-associated > Tunicates > Ascidians > Unclassified | place: Key West, Florida... | reverse complement strand
AATCCAGCTGAATTGGTCGAAATAATTCTCTTCGGACACCTTAAACTTTCTAAAATTCCGTCATTGCGCTTGTTTAGACAAACGTGTTTGTTTTTGTCCAGAAATACACCCTTTTAATATGAACTCGTTTTCTGTTTTTACTGTTTCATTTGTGTGTATGTGTGTCATTTTTTTTCTGTGTTTTTGCGTTGCCAATGAGCTCTTCAGGCCTTGGCCTGCCTTCATTGGCTGTTTGTCAATAAATTCAATTCAATTCAAAATCCCTAAATCTGTGGTGGTGCAGCACATAGGTGAAGGAGCAGGCAATTTTTTCGGGGTGTGAAGGATTTTTGCCCGAATTCTCCCAAACGTACCCGAAAAAACTCCATAAAAAGTGACCTCCAAAAAGAAAGCTCTTCATGTTATTTTTGGCGCCGTAGTGCGCCATTCTTGCTCAGATTTTCAAGGATTTTGTGAAGGTTTGTACAGATTTGCCAAGATTTCCCCTGGATTTTTCCCGAATGTTCACCAAGTCAAAACTTTTGAGGGTGCACTTACACCCCCTGCATCCCGCCTCCTACACAGGTGGTGCAGCATAAAGTCGGAGTGCTATGATAAATGTTAAAAATAGAACCAAATATGATTTCCAAAATAAACTGAAAAACTTCATTTTGCACATTTTCATACTTTCCGAAAATCCCTAAAAAGGGTTGAAAGTTCCAATCTAGGGACAAAATGAAAATCCCTAAAAGCGAGAGCACTGGCCCACAGTCATTCACCATACTCCTAAGTTCTATAACGGCAAATGAGGACTACGATCAAACGTCAACAATGATCCAACACTCGATCAACCAGCCGTGCAGTGAATCAGTAAAATTTGACATCAAGTGAGTTGATAAGCGTGTTAAGAACCGTGTTGCAGCGTCATGTAAAAAAGCCTATTGATGCAACACCCCTGTTACAACATTGTATATTGTTTGGCTAAGATAACAATCGCTTAAAAACACATGCCATAGTTCAAATTACACAAAATTAAAAACGTCATTCAACTACGAGTAGTGTCTCGACATGAAAATCACTTTTATTTCAATACAGCTTGTACAGGCTTATAGCCTACAGCATAGCCCATAGTGCCAACCCCATAAAAGTGTCGCCAGGGACGGACCGCACACCCTTAGCTACGCCACTGCACTAACGCAACCAACACTGCAGTGCTCACAGATAGTTAAAAGTATTTGTGATGACTTTTTTGTAAAGAATGCTATTACATTGGGATAGTCATTGTTGCAAACCTGCAAAGCCAACACTTTTAAATGTTTTTATGGGAACACTGTAACCGAAAGTTCTGGAAATGCGTCATGTTTTTCTCACCTAATTTTATTTTATTTTGATCAAGCACAGTTTTCAATAATTCTTCGGTAACGCTGCACGTGTCGCACTGCTTGCTTGAACTGAACATCCTCATGGTGTAGCAGGTCGAGCGTTGTGGGGTTGGCTCCAGCGTAGTCGCCTAGTAGGGAAGTAAATATATTTGTAATTGTTGTACGTCCACTGTAGAGTCGTTTGACCGTTGTGCCGCGTGCTTAGTTATCGATCAAGAAATTGGTAAAAATGGAAAGTGACATAGACAACGGAAGTTCTTCTGCAGTCGTTGCAGATATTTTGAAAGACCATCCAGCCTTGGTGATCACTCAATCTGGAAGGGTGAGAAATCAGTAGGCCTTGTCAACACAAGCTCTAACTTTTTTCTGAATTAAAGTTAAACAACTGTGGGGTTAGAGTTAAGGGCAGAATAACTGAGCTAAAATCATTGAAAAAATTGAGTGAGCTAAAATCCCTCACAATCTTTTGCAGTATTTAAATGATTTTGTTCTACAGATATTTTCATTTTTCACCTATGCACTGCAGTATGTTGCATTTCACCACCTTTTTCACTTTGAACTTTATTTGAAATATCGTATGTCTATATTATATATATATGTAATGTATCACGTTCACCTCACCATTTGATTTATTCAATTTAAACTATAATTCTATTCAACAAGTCCAAGCTTAGGAAGAAAATTAACTGTCACATGACAAGGGTGCTTGCAGCTTAATAAAATTGACACAAGTGTGTTGCTTTTTCATTGAAGGAAGCATCTAAATAGGTGACTACAGCTGTGCAATGTGACGTCAATTGCTAGGTAGCTGTCTACCAGGTGATTCAGTGCATGGTTAGGGTTAATCACCACAGTGACAAACAAAGCATATTCACACTTCCCTTATACCCCAGAACAAAAAAAACAAAAGAGAAATACAGCCAAAAAAAGCACAAATAGACATTAACATTATTATACACAGACAGATGTTGGTGGGCAAGCAATGAGTGAAGAGTTGATACATGTACAGATGAGCATGTGAAGCAAGCACACAAGTGAGGGAAGCGAGCAGCAATAAGCTTATGAGGAAGAGAGCAATGCATTTTAACACAACATTTAATTACGGAAACAAGAGCAAGGGCAGAAAACAATGTTTATACATATAAATCATGAAGAGATACAAATTTACCCACAGACCATTCCATAAATGGGGTGGGTTGCATGGATGAGTTGTTCCCAACCAGATGCATAGTGTCACCAAATCAAATGAAGTTGAAGAAACAACAGTATGGACAGGTTGCAGTAATATTAGCAGCAAACATTGATTATTCCAATAAGTGTTAAGTACATGAAAAACACTATGTTTGGTAAGTGAGAAATATAAGGTCGAAAGGTGTAGTTTCACAAAAAGTCGCAACGTATGTGAACTAACCACTTATCATCTCACAAATATAACTGGTGTCATGTCATTGACACCATTATTCAGCTTTATATCATTGCGGGCCTAAGAATCAAGCTGAAGTCAATCGTACCATGTCCGTGAGGCCCTAGAGGTGGACATCACTTTGTTTGCCTCAAAATCCTTGTATTGCAGGGAGGGTGCTTCTCACAAGGGCAAATCTGAGCTTTGTCCTTAATGTATGTTGTGACAGATGCATATGGCTCCCTGTGTTTTTCAGCTATTTTTTCTGCCAGTCTTTTGTTGTCTCTGTTGCATTCTGGTGCCATACCTCCACTTGTGAAGACAAGGGGATTGAATGAAGACTTCTCTATGTCAATCACTCTATGGTTGTACTTCCTTCTCTTTTTCATGTTGTTGGTAGATCTCTGCCAGGGACTTCCCAGAATAGGACTGTGAGGTAGGATGTGTGATCCTTACGTCAAAGAAAGTTTTCTCACAGCTATTCCACAGTCCTCTCGCAGATATATCAACCTTGCATTGTCAGCAGTGTTGACTTTTCTTTAATAGTCATTTTTGTTGATTGGCAGAAATGTGGGTTCGATCTGACTGAACATCCCTATAGACCTCTCTCATTATCTGTGCCTCAGAGTCTCTCACTGAGTTGTGCCTCATTGAAGTATAGCCACCCAGTTTACATATGAAGCTGTGATCCACAGAGTTTGTCTCTCCACAAGCACAGTGGGTGGGTATGCCTTTCACCTTCCATCCATATCTCATGCAGATGGCAGCAGTGAATTCTTGTTTGCTTAGTGCATATCTAATCATTTTGTTTGGTAAGGAGATGCTCCTTTTTCCATTGCTCCTTTTATGAGTTGTTTGACTCAGGGGTCAGTTCCTCCAAAAGATCATCATGTATGTTTTTGCATTTTTCTCTTGTCATGTTTTGTTTTTCGTGTGTCTGGTAAATTGCTGGTCTGAGGGGTTGAAGTCGAGATAGAGTTCTTGTGTGTAGATTATCGCTGTTAGTTTGTCAGTGATCTGAGTAGAGCGTTTTCCGTTTTGGTGGTTTCCCGAGGATCTGTCAGACCTAACCCACCATGCCTGAGAGGAAGAGCTAGTATTTGTCTTTCGGCATCACTTACCTCTCATCTTACGAGGGTGGGAATCAGTTGATCTCTGATGGCGTTTTCAAGTGCTTCAAATAATTCACTCATATCAGGCTCTGTTCGTTGAAAATGTGTCCATCTGGAGGATAATCCTTTGGTGAACGCTGAGTATGCTGCTTGAGGATCATCTTGTGTGTACTTAGATAGCAACTGAAGGTCTTTTACCCAATCCTTAACCTTGTTTTTAATTTTTGTTCCCTGAATGTTTCTGTCCCGATCACTGATCCAAGGAAGCATTCCCCTTGGTCTGTGATTTTGATTCCATCATCTTTGAAGAGTTTTTGTGCGGATTGCATTACACTACTGTCTTTTATTATGAGGATTGTCTTCGCAGGTTTAGGGCAGTACCCAAAGTCTGGTCCCTTGGCCTGTAGGTATGCCCACCATTTTTTCATGTCTGCCAGTGATCCGACTGCAGAGTTATTGTCCGCATACTATACCTGTTTCACTTCATCATTGGCAGTTTCACTGCTCAATGCTTGTATCCATGGTCATGTATAATAGGACCAGGGTGAACAGTAATACAATGTCAGCAGTGATCTCTTTGCTATGTTAGGGTTATTGGTTTTGATGTTACAGTGCTAGGGGCGGGTTAGAATTTAGGTTTAGGGTTATGTAAGTTATTTAGAATGTTTCAAAATACCAACAAAACAGTGAGAAGTATATAACAAAAGGAACAAAGTTCCACAAACATCAAATCATATATATACACAACATTTTCATTATTTGCATAACATAAACACTGATGATGGTGGGGATGCAATGCATGAAGAATTGAAGTATATACAGATGAACAAGTGAGTCATGCATAGTGAGATCGGTGAGAGAGGTAAGTGGCAATGGAAGTTATGAAGCAGAAATATTAGGCATTCTTTTGTTGATTAAACAACACTACTATAACACCCAATTACCGCATTTTGTTCATTTGTGAGTTGAGTTTCTTGCTTTTAAAACAGTTTACATTTCTACATTAACAAAGATTAAGTCACTGAAACCACAAAATCCCAAGCTTTAACCACAAGTATTTGTCTGTAATTCAGGTTTAAAAAAGGTAGTGACTATTCATCTGCCTGGCATGATGCTGTTTGAATAAAACGTTGAGTTTGTCACTCAAGCAGCACCAACATCGTAGCAGATGTGCTTGAGGTCTGCTGTTGTAAAGGCTTTCAGTTGGTCTCTTACCTTAGCGACTTTCGTTTTGGTAGTAGTGGCTGAGTGTTTCAATTTATGAGACCACTTTCTTCTCTTTTTTCAAAACTTTCCAAGCTTTCGGTTTAGGGGTTAGCTTAGCACTAGGGCTACAGTTAGGGATAGATTTACCTTTAGTATGTTTCTACCAAGCCTGCTGCACTCCCCTTGTGTATTACTGTCAGGTTACAGGTGGCATATTAATAAGGTTTTAAATATGAAGGTCCACAGGCAGACCTGTAGCCAGTGTCTACAAATTAGGAGTTGACCCAGGATTTAGACTGAAGTCAATGTCCATGAGATCTTGGAAGAAGTTGGCATAACTCTGTTTGCCTCAAAACCATTCACCTGCAGTAAGGGTGCTTCTTTACAGTGTGATTCTAAGCCCTGGTCTAATGTAATTGAGGACAAAGGTATTTGTCCGTTTATTGTGCTTCTTGATTATCTTTTCAGCCAGTCTTTTGTTAACCTCAGCACATTCTGATGCCATCCTCACCACTTGTGAAAATAAGTGGATTGAATGAAGATTTCTCAGTGATTCATTGGTTGTATCGATCCTTCTTGTCTTTTTCACGTTTTTGGAAAATTTGCAAAAAAGGACATGTTGGAATAGGACTATGAAATAGGATCTGTAATCTTTGTATCAAAGTATACAGCTGTTCCAAAGCCATTGAGCAAAATATCCTGCCTTGCATTGTCAGCAGAATAAATTTTCTTTAGAATTTTTGGTCTGACATTTGAAGAATCGTTGGTTCTAGCTGAACAATGTGGCAGACCTTTCCCATTAAGCTGTGTCTAGCTTACTGAGTTGTGTCTCATTGATGTGTATCTGCTTAGAATCCTGCGCTGGTTGAATATTTTTGCTTGCTCCAAACCTGCACCCGCAAATATTAAACCCGATTGCACCTGTAGGAATTTGAGAAGTCTTACCCACCCCAAAGCCCTGCAGACTTTTAACCTGCCCTACCCCTCACTGTTTCTGTCCCAAGCCTGCACCTGTCACTGTGTGTCTGAAAACCACTAAAACTCATGCAACACATTTCATTACTCAGTGGTTCTTTGAAAAGGCATTAGAAGCTCTCAACAAAAACACTGTAAGCCAGTGGTGCCCAACCTTTTTTGTCCCAAGATCTACTTTTCAAGTAACCCCCTCCTGAGATCTACCAGTCTAGTGTCAACATTGCATACCCATTCACATCGTTTCCAGCCGACAGTAACTAACTTCACACCACAGTTTAAGGTTGGTGTGACCCAGATCACTAAAGGCTTCAGGTTTCTTTTTGAGTTCAAAGCATCTCATTCAGTTGAAGTATTGGAATGAAGGGTAGATTTTATTAGATTGCCAATCAAGTTTAGAGTTTGAATAAACTTCCATAAATTCAGTTGAGATATGTTTGATAAAATTCTGGTAGCGTTCCATGAGAACATGAAGGCAAGAGTCCAGTTTGATGGCTCCATGCCTAAAACTTTTCAATTTGCAGAGGCGTCAAACAGGACTGTGTCCAGGCGCCCACGTTGTTTCGCATATTTTTTTCAGCTCTTGCACATGTTTTCCCAGGGGAGGATGGAGTCATGCTCTGCATTTGTAGCGCCGGCAGGTTCTTTAATCTTTCTTGGCCGTGTGCTAAAACCAAGACCAAGCATGTACTGACTTATGAATTGCTGTACGCCAATGAGGCTGCTCTAGTTGCTCACTCTGAGATGCACTTGCAAAACCTGTGCAAACGTTTCGCTGAGGCTTGCAATGACTTCAGTATGACCATCAACTTGAAGAAAACAGTTGTAATGTCACTCGTAACACCTATTCCACCATGCATTCTCATCAACTCATTCCACCACACACTTAATGTTGATGGCAAGTTCTCTTATCTGGGATCTGTTTTCAATTCTTCAAACAATCTCGATGATGAAATCAACCAATGAATTGGAAAGGCTTTGACTAACTTCTGGCGACTTAGTTCTCAGGTTTGGAAAAATCACCACCTCACAATCAAACTAAAGATCAGGGTCTGCAATGCTTGCATCCTTAGTGTTCTGTTATACAGTAGCGAGACGTAGTGCACATACCCCCGCCAAGAAAACTGGCTCAATACATTTAATTTCATATGCCTTTGCTCCATTCTTGGTGTCTCATGGAGGGATCATGTCCCTAACTCCACCATTCTGCATCTCACCCCAGTCACTGGTTCACATGACCTCATCACCATCATGAGGTAGCGATGTCTGTGCTGACTGGGCCACGTCCATCGTATGGAAGATGGTCGCCTGCCCAAGGATATCCTGTATGGCAAATTATATAGAACTGGCAGACCAAAACTGCGCTATAAAGATGTCATCAAGCATGACATGGCAATCTTGCACTTCTCTCCACAGTCCTGGGAAACACTTGCTGCCGATCGCAACAAATGGCGTGCCTCTCTGAGTTATGGTTATTCATTGTCAGCCACAAGCTACACATAACAAATGGAGAAGTACTGAGCTCATTGTCGTCAATGACGGGATAGGCCATGATGAGAACTGACAGTGCATAGTGTTATGTGAAATTGATTTTCTATTAATTTTTTAGTTGGTTCGAAATCTTTACCTGTGTGGATATTGGTTATCCCTACCATGTTCTATTCATGATGTCTTGTCATGATTTACTTGTAAAACACTGCTGGGTTTGTATTTTGTACAAGCGATCTAAGCTTTATATGCTGACTTTGCCCAGGTTTTATTAGAGTTTGGCAAGGGCAAAATCAGCCTGACATGGACAATGCAAACTACAGTTGCACCCAGTTGTAATTGCCTATTTTCTTGTTTATGTCTTTTGACTCATGGCCACACAATCACAAAGATGAACCACATAACAGGGTAATTGTTAGTTCATGCACGTAGGTAAAACTGAAAAGAACAAACACTGAAACAATGCACCAGCAACTGTTAGCATTCACTCATCATACAGAAGCATTACATAGTGGAAGGAAAATAAAGACTTAGAGAAGCATCAGACATGTGAAGTGAGCAGATGAAAAAAGTTGTATGAAGATGCAAATTATCAAATAAGCTCTCAAATTGTTTCTAATCAAAGCATCAACTGTCTTGGTCAAATAGGTAACTTGGTGCTGATGAACACTTACATTTTTATCTTAGTTCGTTTTTTTGGAATGGAACTGTAAATGGCATTATAAAGCAGGATTAGTCAGATACTTGTTAAAATTTTAGTTAGTTACAACCAGAAGTGTGATGATTAATTTGACGCATATCCGTCACTGGGAAGTAGGAAAAGCATTTTCCTTTTCATTTATAGTGAAATGCATGAGAAAATGACTTGCTAAGTACAGGATAATTGCGGTGAAAGCTTGTACACTGTTAAACTGCAGATATTCCAAAGCAGGTAAAATTATAACTTTGCCCTACCTGACAAAGTTAGAAAAACATGATTTTGATTTAGAAAGTGATGTTGTCAGGCATTTCGCTTGACAAGCTACAGGAAGATGTTGAACTAATAAAACTGTGAACAGCAAGGGTATATTCAGCAAAATATATGAAATGATATAGTTCTCCAAGTTCGACCTTCATTTAGGAAAATTTTGTCAGACTCAGGGTTTGTCAGCTCCTTGTAAACCATCATGCAAACCAGCAATCTTTGCACGAAAAGAAATAAACTCCAGTTGAGTTTTAAAACCTTTTTTCAAAAGAATCAAACTATCCATTAGTGGGCGCAGGAATCTTCTCAACCTTTTTGCAGCTCTCAAAGTTCAGGCGAATGATATTTCCTGAAAGATCATTGGGACATTGAAGGGTCGAGTTCCCTGTCATCTCAGTTTCAAAGTTTAAAGCAAAGTCTTGGCCTCGAAGGATGAAATTTCGGCTGCATCACTTCTGCCTTTTTTCTTTTTTTGTTATCTTGAGCCTTATGTAACAAGCTCGCAAACCAGCTTCATGTGATACATTTGCTGTGGAATTGTCGATCAAAAATTTGTGAAATTTCAGGTTAGATGCTTTGTGACGAATCATGAAATGCCCTGCAGAGAAGATGCAATCCAACAACATATCAATGGAAAAAAGTACAAAAGATTAACAGCGTCTATTCCATGTGACTTCAACTACAATCAATATGAACCACATCTGAAGCGAGGCATAAAAAAGGGACATGAGTAAGTAATGCATTATGTCAGTTGAATGCGTTTTATTGCGTCAAGTGTCTTCACGTGAAGCTAAGCATGAACCTTGTCACTTTTTCATGTCAGTGTTTCTGCAAGCAAACAGTTCGTAGGCATAGATCGCGTGGCGGCTAAAGCGACATGAGCCACTTATTCGCTAAACTTTCCGACAGATTTTCCAGTATTGGAATGTCGAATGAGGCAAGTGTTAATCTCACTCGGTATGTAAGTGCTAGAAGTTTTTTTAGTAATGATTAATAAAAGTGTTTTGCATCTAATTATAAACCAACTTTTCCTAATGAAGAAGTGCAATTCTGTGCAGCAGAGAGTCATTCTCAAAAATTTTGCCCCTAAATAGTGAAAAAGATTTTCCAGACTTTATTTGCCGCAGCTTGTGTTTTGATATATTCTTTCTAGTCTTAAGTTTACTTGCTTTCTCTGATATTGCTTTAGTCCTTCAGCATTTCATCTGTAAGCACTGCTTGCAGATTTCATGACTGAGAGAGCGCTGAGTTGCATGAAAGCGATTTCCTATTAAACATTTGCGGGCAGATTCCGCTGCGTCACCTTTGTGGAAACTATTATCTTAAACATGTCTGGTAGCTTTGCAAATAAACCAAGTCCTTTACTCCTACTTTGCGTAAGACGAAGTACGACGGAAATCGGTTTTTAAACCCATCCCTTCACGTTTCAAAACTTGTACTCTGTGAACAAGCATAACAAGCGATTGTGGATGATCGAAAGTTTTATATTTTTGCTATCTGGTTTGTGCACAATGCTGTTATTTTTAATATATCGCATGATGCCTTATAGGCTTGAATAACTTGTTATTTACAGTATTTGTTTTCATTAACACCAGTAGTTTTTGCTTCGATAATATTGCTCAGTGCTTTTTACAGGCACCAGTTGTTCTGTGCGTTAACACTCCGACACGTCAACAAAATACCTTCGCATGTTCTGCAGCATGTCACTGGCAAGAGATACTTGAAAGCGAAAGCGCGGTGTAAGTGACTGCTTCGATCTTTATCTTATACCTTCAAACATTTCACTTGTAATCGGAAAGGCGATGTCAACATTTGGTCATCAACCATGTGGATCCGATAACTTCTTCCATAACATGATGCAGTTTTCTGCTTCAACTTTTCGTTTGATTTGAAGGATAGTTAACTCGCAGAACACTTTCTCGTTTTATCAGATATAAAACCTTACCTGCTTAAATTCCGTGCCACCATTGCAGTGCTGCACTAGTTTATCACTTTTGACACATTTCCTCTCTAGCTTTCTCGAATATTTTTAAAGGTGTGAAAATAGCAAATGTTCGATATGACAACGTTAAGCCATTTTCTTCTCTAGCTTGACCTTGCCTGCAACGCATTTTGCTTCAATAAACTATATAACGACATTGCGCATATTGAACTTTACACCTAGAGCAAAAGACTACTTACTGCTATAAAGTGTTCTCTTTTACACTGTGAGTAGTTTCGTCCTTAGGAGGTCTGCAGCTTAAATGCCCCTGGTGCTTCGCAGCACTACATTATAATAAATTATAATAATCGTGATGGCGTCATTCATTCGTATGCCGTTTATGCTTGTGTTTCATCAATGTAAATGTATTATCGCCATCGAGTGTATACTTTTTTACGGCCGCCACGTATATATCCTCGTGTTCTTTCATGTATTTGCGTGTTTCTTGTTACGGCGATGCATGCTTAAGTCTAGCTCGTCGCGTGTGGCGGTGAAGACGTTACACAATATTTTAAGGAGCCTACCGTTTTTGTTTCTGAAAGAATGTTACTTCATTTCATCCCGAAAAATGTTAGAAGAAACATATAGTGAAATTCAATAAGGTCTGACCGGAAAACAATCTAGAGTTTTTACTGCATGAAACGCAATCCCATGCAGAAATCCATACGTACTCTGATGCTGGTAAGGTACTGTGTCTTTAAGATGAAGTTGTTAGTAGGACCGATACACCGATGAATCGCGATGTGGGGTCGAATTGTTTACACACAAGGCAGGGTTTCCCAACCGTGGATGCGAGATTCCAACCATAGGTCACTAGTAAAAAGTTTCCCTGTATTTGTCCAACTGATCATAGAAATCATCGCTATCTGTGAAGATTTTACGAGGTGCAAGAATATAGTAAAACATCTTATGGGTGTAGGCTATGACAAAGGGTGGAAACCACGGACTTAAAAAAATGCTGATCACGATTATTGCATGATCGTTAAGTAATGCTGATGAATACCGACGAAACTTGGCATTGCGTTTGCTTCAAAAGTTCTTTTCATCTCCCCATCCTTGGATATCGCAGTTCAAAGATGTTGTTTGACGCGGTAATCGTTTTCGGAACCTTTATTCTGCATTTTTGACGGGATGCAGCGTTTATTTGCGTTGAGCGAAGTGGTTTCCAGGCATTAACTTGATTGTTCAAGGCATTAATTTGATTGTTAAATGACTTCGACTTATAACAGCGTTCAGGCAAGCTGGTTGATTATGCAGAAGCAGTTCTTTTAATTTGATCAACCAACCAAGCGATGCTTAGAGAAAGCGCCATGAAAGGACAGCCATGCCCAGAACGCTCAGTCGTCGATAAAATGTTTTCTTATTGTTGGGAGAACAAAGTTAAAACAATTTGCTCATTTCTGTCAAAACTGTCGCCATGTCTATTAGTTCTTTCGTCATGCAGATAGCTTATTGCGTTATCAAAGTGAAATGACATCTGTTTGGTGACATGCTTTGAAATGCCTGTTTTTATTTTGTGTAAATGCTTGTTACGCACGTCGATTCTCTTGTGCAGGGGAAATATGCCAGGAAAGTGGTGAAAAATTCATTCCAACTCCACTTCTCACCAAACACCGACAGAGCGATGCTGGTAAAAGCTGTTCATTGCATTGAATGTTTTTGCACATACGTTGCTCACTGTTTTGTGAATCAATTTTGAATCAGTTGCTTTTAGTGATACCAGATCCTTTATCCACACTTAAAGATCATATTTAAGACGTTAGTTTCGCTTTTCTCTACATGGCAGTCCCATGTAAATCTACAAAAATAGACGTTGACAGCTGATGATATCACAGAACTAGAAACGCCCGGATGGTGTTGGTAGAACAATTTGTGGTATGTGCATTGATTCTATAGGCCATCGCAACTCGGATCCTAACCAATAAAAGACGTTTGCCCTAATTTGCACTGTCGTACTTACCGCTTTGACTCACTTCACAGTTTAAACCTGCACGAAATGTCCGTTTGCTTTGAAAAAGAAAAGTTCGGGAGTAGAATTCTTCTTGCCCTTCAGAGGGTGGGTGCAGGGTAGCTGCCATGTCCGTCTTAGCTCTTAGGCACCCAAAGTGACAATAATATACTGTAGTAGGTCAAGACCTCGGATTCGAATGAGGAACGCTTGTGGAAACAAGACAACAGTTTATGTAAGCAACTGAACCTTGGTGTATCGAAGGCTGTAATACTGAAAGGACTATCTTTGCAACATCACTGCAAACATCGCATTTTTCCCTGTTCCCTTTGGAGCAAGTAACATTTTTCCGTTTTATCATACATACTTGCTTTGCACTCTCTCAGGAGTGTCACTAGGCAACGGGTCCTATCTCCGCTTGCTTGCACCGGGGTTTCGTGGATAGTTCGCAGTGAATGCTGCATTGGTGGTAAGTCTTCGGCGTTACTTGCACCCACTGCTCAGCACGACGCTGGACAGGCGACAAATATCGTTTTTTCAAGTCTTCGCTGTGGCCCAACTAAGCTTTAATGGCCGGTGCTCAATCCACTGTACCACTTGGTTTTTCACAAAGCCTTCGTATTTTTCAGCGATGAAAGAAGATTCGGTGAAGGAAAATGGCATCGAATCGGACGACAGTTTTTCCGACCTTTACCCAGGTGTGCTTCCTTTCTTTGCCTTTTGTCACGTTAATTTTCAGAAAAAATTGTAAAGAGACGTATAGACACCATGTATTGAATGATTGTATTTTACGACCTTTCCTGCTCATTCCATGATCTCAGTAGCATTAAACAATGTCATCCTTTAAACTCTGCTGATCCAACATTGTTCAACAACTAATAATGCTGGTCTTTGAGAACCGTGTCTACAATCGTAACTGATTAGTGAATGAAAGTCTGCAGTCATTGACATGCTGCGTTCGAACAGCGGTAAATGAAGGTGCTGTTTGTAACTTGCCCACTTAAATTGAGATTTCCCAGGAGCGTTGAGTAAAAATAATCCGACGATCCGTACAAACTCCCCTAAAATGATAGAAACTCAAAGGTTGGATGATTGGCAATCATTCAACCAAGACGTCGGTTTTATTTTTTCAAGAGCAACACAGAAAAGATGTTGCATAAGTTAAGCAAAGCCGTCTGGAAGAAGCACGCTATTGTTCAGCCCTTAAATGTTGATGGTTTAGTGCAAGACTCTCAACGTTTTTGTCAGAGGCCCAACAAACAATGTGGCAGAACAATTCCAGGGCCGGACAACTTACGTAATGTGATCGTTACAGGATATGTTACATTCTACCAAATCAACAAATTTTTCGTAAAAATATTATTTTTTAATTATTGACAAAATGTCTTCATGGCCGGATGGAATGGCCCGAGGGCCGTAGTGTCAGCTGGGTGTCTTTTTTCGGTGAGACATTTCGGTCATTCGTCCTGTATTAACCTTAAAACCAGGGTTGCGGAGCCGGAGTCGTAAGGAGTCGGAGTTTTTTGGGTGGAGTCGGATTCCTAACAACACTGGGAGTCAGAGTCGGATTTTTTGTCTGACTCCGATCCCGGATGTCCAATTTGATTATTTTTTACATCACACTCTTTAATTGGGAATTCCTGTTGCAATGGTACAATTTCTTTTGAAACTTTTGTTGAAACATATTTGTTGCTGTGCACGACGATTTGCATTGATTTAACAGCCAATTTTCATTCCCTCTATGTTAAGGAGTCGGAAATTTTGGAAATGTTGGTGTCGGAGTCGGATATTTTACCTCCTACTCCGCAACCCTAATTAAAATTTGTCGTAACAGCGTTCACTTAGCCTACCTTTTCAGACATGAGCCCATTGACTAAATTGAAAAATTCGGTCTATGACCGAAAAAATAAACCCAGATCTGGAAACCCCCGGTTTAGTGCATTGATAGCTTCCCAAGTCTTGTGTTGACACTAGTTTATCGGTGATGTCACTCTCTCCAAGGTTGAATGATTTCCCTTCGTAGGCTCGGTATGCGGCTCTCTGTGGTCGCGGCTATTAGCATGATGAATTAGATATCGTACCATTGCATGCATACATATGCTAATCATGCAATCGCTTGATTACATTTACTTCTTACCCCCCAAAAAACGAAAGAATGTATAGCAATGTAACAAACAAAAAAACTGAGCAGGTACTCAAGTAAGGTGTTCCGCTCAGATACATGTTGACGATGTCTTTGCAGCTGCGATGTTCACATGACGTTAGTGAATGGGACCCAAGCATCCCATAACCTGTGTTTGCTGAAATGTATAGCATGACGACCTTAATTCGCAAAACATTGTTCAAAATGCTGGCAAGGTTCTTTCCATTAAGCTACCTAATCATGTTAAAAAATAATAAAAATGCGAACAATAGCGTTGAGGGACTGGTAGACTGCTCACTCGACGGCGCTTGGTTTTTCGCAGCATTAGAGACATGGCGAAAGTTACTGCAATGTCTCACACTCTGCATGTGATGATAAGTGGTCTGTCCGTAAATCTCCTTTGTGGATTTATTTCAGCGGAATATTTTGAACGGCTGACTTTGTCGTCGGCTGATGAAAACGAAGCGCAAGTCAAGTCAAAGCCGAAGAAGAAAAAAAAGGTGTCGAGAACGATCGCACAAGCAGACCCGAAAAAGAAACGAAAATCAACTGCCAAAGATCAGAGCACCAGACCGAAAAAGTCACGTTTGTCGAAATCGAAAGTTGGCAAAACTAAAAACAGTGGCTTGATTGTGTTTTAGTGTGTTTTCCGTTTTTGCCAGTAACTTCACAGTGGCATTAAAATAAGGTTTTGCTTTCAAACCGATAACTTGTTGCAATGGGGCTTCTGCGGAAAAGTTCTTTCCGACAGTACGCGCTAACTGATGTTTCTGTCCTGTTTTGTTAAATACCAACAAATGGTGAAAATCTGCACCAAAGATCTATTATCTGCTATTGAGGTAAGGAGTAGTTGGTCACTCTGTCACACGAATGTAGTGGTTGCATGATGAATGACACTGAGAACATGGAGTCGAATATTCAAATTGAAAAATGCATGCAAGACAGAAATCGAATGCAAGTAAAGACAAACCGGCTTCAAGAAAAAGCGAATCGTTGACGCTGAGGTATACCGTACTGTTTATTTGATCTCAGTTTCGTCATTCCCGGTTGCAGGAAGTTGAGAAAGTTATAGCTTCTCAAATCATAGCCACGCAGTCGAACGCGATCCAGTCAAACGCCGCGAAACTTTTCCAAACTTGAACTAAAGCCTGGCAGGTACCTGCTTTGCATGGTGCATTTACCTGAACAGGAGATTCGAAGATGCTTCGCATGAAGCGTAAGTCGGATGTGGAAGCGTAGTTCTGCTATAAACAAAACACGATAATATCCAAATTTCAAGGTAAAGGTTCAGCAAAACAAAATTTACAGCAATTTAAGTTTGGTATGTACAGTTCGCTACGCAGCGCATTAGCATCTCATGTCAAGTCATGTTTGCGCTGTAAGTACACAGCAATAGAACACATTTCAATAAACAAAGCCCAAAACAAACAGCACAGGCCGGGCGAAAGACGGCCAAAGCAGTCACTCAATCAAGCCCAGCCCACACTTGATGACTGTCAAATTCAACAGCACAGGTGAAGCACAAAACATGAGTTCAAAACAAAATAAAAACAATGTACTGAAAACAAGCACCGGTGCAAAAGAGTACTGAAAACGTGTACTGAAAACAAGCACCGGTGCAAAAGAGCTGATTGATTCAAACATCGTAATATTACAGGCAAACTAAGATTAGGATATGCCTATTAGGTGCAAATGGTTTATCTGCCATGAGTCATCTCATTAAAATGAGCAATCCAAAGGTTCACAAGCGGACGTTAAAAAATAAATGTTCACTTTAAAACAACAACGTTCTACAGCATGTGCGAAATGGGATAACTTCAAAGTACATTGTTAAATTGTTCAAACGAAGGTTAAGTGGCTTAAACCCCCAAACAGAGCTCCAAGCTCCCCAAATTGCATTATGAAGCACAATAAATCAATCACTATAAATCAAAGTTTTTATCAAATTTCAGAATGTCAAGCCCCCCTGAACAAACGTAAAGTCCCCTATTGAAAACTTTCTGGCGACGGTTCTGTTTCAGTGTACCATGGATCAGAGTTTCCCAAACGGGTCTATGACGGTTGCATTGATGGTCAGTGAAGATGTGACAAAAAGTAAGAAAAGTCGAATGTGTTGCACATTGTAAGTACACTGTCAAAGATATCGCATTAATTCGTAATTGAATTTCAGTGTTATTGATTTTTCGTTTTATGTTATCTTTCCGCACCAGTGGGGCGGAGAAATTGATGCGACCCAAGTTAGGGTCCGAGAAAAAAGATTCGCAAATGGTGGTCCGCGGCCAACAACGTTCGGGAAGCCCTGCCGTAGACAGTGCTGCGGTTTAGGCAAGACAGTTTTCTTACGTTCGTACTGTAAATTAATGATTTCCGTCAGATTTCTGTACAGGCTGCTGAATTGTTCCAAACCAAGAGTTCCCAGCCTGGGGTACATTTGCCTAACTGAAGGGCATGGGCGTTCGCAGGGGGTGGCAAAACGAGCATTTCCCCCCTGGAACTTGGGCCTAAGAACCAAAATTTTGTGGAAAACATGAAGCCAGCAGCTCAATTTCGATTAATTGATTTAATTCTTGCAATAACAGTTTATTTGCCGGTAAGACACTCATTGCACAAGAGACAGGTATGCGGTGCTGGTGTCATGCGGTTCACTCATATTTGCACCATTGCGTGGCCGAACTTGCGAGCGGATTCTTCTGCTGTTCGTCTTTCTTGCGCAACAATAACATGGTTCGCTTCAAGTTACGACAGCAAACGTTTTGCTGCTTGCTGTCAACGCAGATATCTTGGCAGATAATGCAGCGAGACGATGACTGCTGACAGCGGTAAGCCACGCAGTTTCACACTGTGAAAAGATGCTAGTGTGAATCTATAGCAGCTATGTCCAACCCGCGGGCCGCGTGCGGCCCAGTTAGGTGTTCGCTGTAACAAAAGCATCCTACATACTGACAACTTGTCCTTATTTTGATAATCTTGAATTTGACATTTATAATGCAGGTGGTCCTCAGTGCCACTTATCACGTCTATTACCATTGCAGTTAGGATTCGAACGCTCTCAGTAAATTAGCTTAAGCTAAATTTAGTTTGCTAAGATCAGTGTAAGCCATTCCATGTGCGGCCCTCAGTATTATGTCATTCAATGTGCGGCCCTGGCCAACACGACATAATTTTTGGCTCAGTAAGCCATTTGGGTTGGACGTAGCTGATCTATAGCAATGCATCCACAAGTGTGAAATATCCATTGCTAGTGTGAAACTGTGACCAATGTGCCTGAGTGAATAGCTTAATCCAGCGTCAGAGCCGTATTCCATAACCCCCAATTGGGGGTGCCCGAAATTCAGTCCCGTCACCAAAATCAAGACTCGCTTGGGTTGACAACAGAGATCTTATTAAACTTTAATATTAAATTTCAAACGAAAAACAAAGTCTTGGAATCAAAAGCTCAACAGTCACTGCGTTTCTCAACGACAAGCTCACACCAGAGCAATGTAAAGAATTACAAAAAATTATGAACCTTGATCCAAAGCTTTGTAGAAAAGTATTCATCTATCGAGGTTAATTTGGACCCAGTCCAAATGCCATTTGGACCCCATCCAAAATTTAAACATATAATAAATGTCATTTCTATAAATAAAAGACCCATCAAAACGTGACAAACTTGTCGCTGAATATATCAAAACCAAGAACAAAATTCAGAATGATTTTCGCTCAGAACGATTAGGTGAACAATCAACGTATGAAGATTTTGGAAAAATATTCAAGCCAATAACTGAACAACAACAACAAAAGTCATTTGTTTCAAAGTTTGCCCCACTCCAAGAACCGATTGAAAATATGCCAGCGCAGCAAGCATTGCCTTAGGACATGCCTAAACCAGATTTGGAAGAACCACAAGCTGAAGCGTTGCCAGCGTCTGATGATGGACCTATGAATGTTGGACTAATTGCATGTATTTTAAAAAATCAACAAACAAAAAACAGTGGGACGAATCATTTGGGCCAAAAGTAGACGACAATGAAAATTTGAGGCTTTGTGATGCAGAATTTAAAACTGATGGAAATGATATGATAATCAATGGTAAAAGATATAGGGGAACAGAAGGTCTTTGGGAGCTTGTGACGATGAAAAAAACAAAAACGATTGCTTATGATGGTGAAGACATTAAAAAATATAAAGAAATTACGGTTGAAACAGGGGCTACGAGGAATAGAAAAAATCCACAAAAACCAGCTTCAAACAAGGGACAAAAGTGGGAAATTTTCATAAGACCAATTTGGGAGAAACATGTGAAAGCACCAAAGCGAAACGTCAACAGAAAAAAACAAGGATTAGGCTTTCGCCCAAGTGACCCAAACGCTTTGTGTGAACGGTTGGAATTGTTGATGGCTTCGAAACAAGCAGGAAACACTGGTCTTCGGAATGAAATTGTGAGCATTTGTGATGAACTTTTGAGACAAAAAATTTTGTCTCGTGATACTCATAAAAACTTAATGCTGACATTAAATGAAGATGTTAATTATTAAACGTGGATATCAAAGAAAATATAAAGTCGGCGGCTCTGGGATTTTTTCAAAGCTCAAAGACTTTTTGTCAGGATTCATCAGTAAAAAGCAAGTTGTTGACACAGCTTTGAACATCGCTCGAAGTGCTGGGCAAAAGGCTGGACAAAAAGCAATTGATTTTGCGAGTTCAAAGTTGACTCCGAAATCACAACAAATTTTATCAAAACTTGTGTCTTCAACACCTGCGCTTGCGCCTCAAGGGGCAACACCACAGAAGGCACAGCAGGTGACAACAAATTTGAACAACTTGATAGCTGGGTCGGGACAGCGAGCGATCAAGATTCAAGGCCTTGTCAGACGGTTGAACAAATAATACATATAATAAATGGACAATTTTGAAGCAATCATGTATGTTTATGAAAGGCTAGCTAAACCCCTCAAATACAAAATCTTTAAACTAAAAAGAGAAATTGAAGAACTCAAATATTTCAACAGGGAATTGAGTTATAAACTACCTGATTTTCAAAGTGAAAACAAAAAAACGCCTATAATAATGGACATTCTTAACATTACTGAAAAAAAACAAATCGATGAAGCAGTTGAAGAGTATGAATATCACAGTTATGAACCAATCACCGGCATAAATTTGAGCAATCCTGGTGAGGTTCGAATTAATATTGAAACGCAGGGCTTGTTCACACACCCGAGTGAAAGTTATCTGGTTTTCGACGGTAAGTTGGTAAAAAACGCTGACGACGCTGTTTACGCCAATGCTGACGTCATCACCCTAACAAACAATGCCATGATGCATCTTTTCAGCAACATAAAATACCAACTTTCAGGACAAGAGATTGAAAGTCTGTTTCACCCTGGACAAGCAACAACGATGCTTGGGTTATTGAAATTTCCAGATGATTTTCAAAAAAGCACAGGCCTGAACCAATTGTGGTTTAAAGATTCAGGCACAGACGCTTCAATTGCTGGAAATAATCAGAATAATGGTTTTCTAATCCGGCATGATTATATCATTCAAATGCCAGACCCAAAAGGCACATTTTCATTCAGAGTTTCGCTGAAACACATCTTTGGGTTCTGTGATGACTATGAGAAAGTCGTTTACGGCTTCAAGCATCAACTCACTCTCGTAAGAAAGGGTGATAATGACGCGATTTTTAGAGCCGCTGATGCTGCAAAGGTTGTTTTGTCAAAACTGTCTTGGCATATGCCTCATGTGCTTCCAAATGATCAAGCAAAACTTGCACTCTACAAAATAATTGAATCAAAATCAAGTCTCCCAGTTGGTTACCGAATGATTCAATGCGACTCTATTTCAGTCCCGCAAACGAGAAATTTCACCTAGCGATTGTCAGTGAAATCAGCCCCGGAGAAGCCTCGCTGGATAATCGTGGCGTTTCAGACCGATAAATCAAGAGATCAACAACACAACCCATCAATTTTTGACCACTGTAATCTCACCAACATGTTTGTGATGCTGAATAGTCGGCGATACCCTGATATTGATTATGATAACACCAACTTTACACAACAAAAATTTTCAAGGGTTTATGGAGATGCCGCAGCATTCCGAACAAAGTTTACAATGTAGAAGAGTTGATTTCTTCCCCAAATACAACCCCATCAGATTACAAGGAATTGTTCCCATTGTTTGTCTTTGATGTGACAAAACAGAGCGAAAAACTCAAAAACTCGGTGACTGACATCCAGATAGAAGCATAGTTTTCAGAAAACGTAGCAGCAAACACAGAAGCTTTCGCTGTTGTCATTAGTGATAAAAGTCTCATTTTCCAGAGTGATGGGCAGAAAATGCGTGTTGAATATTAAGTTAAAAAAATTTATCATAATATAAATGAAAATCTCGAGACCAACGATGATTTCAGTATTGAAAGAAAATACCAGAGGGCTCACTCATATGAATCGGAAACAAATGTGGAAAATCATAGAAGAAAAAGGGCTGGTTGATCAAGCTCTTGAACTTGAAAAAGGTGTGAAACGAAAACCTGGTTCTGGAAGAATTGCTAGAAAATCAGTTGAGGTTGTTGACCTTGACACAAACGAAACAAAATTCCCAAGTTTATCAGAAGCTTCCACGTACTTTGGGAAAACTAAAATTTATTTCATATACAACAATGGAAGAGTTTGGGAGAATAAAAAAATTACAATAATTTATCATTAATTTGTTATTTCCACAAGAATTCTCTCTCCCATTCACGGGAGAGAAAATTTTTTGTTGGATGTTGATAAAAATTTTAAGTTAATAAAAATTTCACCCTATAATAAATGAAAGACGAAACATTGCAAAACTTGATAAAACTTGTCGGCGAAGGATTTTTGTGAGAACTCTTCGGGAAAGAGAAAACTCTCAAACAATTGTTGTGGTTAAAATTAACCCCAACATACCATTACAAGAAAAACAATGATGTATGGAGAAAAAAATACTCCTCTGTCATTTCGGAAAGAACTGAAGAAAATAACTGTCTGGATCGTTTGCAGCACAGAATGAATGTTGCAGAAAACTCTAAGTGTGAATAAAATACTAACCTTTTCCATTACTAACAGTCATAGTCACGTGTTAAGGAATAGAAGCCACCATAAAATTAGGAACAATAGTTAGGGATTAAGAGATTAACAAATATTAAGGCTCTGTGACAACCCATGAAAATGGAGACCTACCAAAGAAAAGAATGATTAACAAGTTCGCCGCAAAGAGTGGGAAACCTATTTAATGTTGTTCCCATGACATACAGGAAAAGCGTGCAATTGTTGTATGGACGCTTGCAGCATAACCTGTAGTGTTTGCAAAGGCAGTTGTGTTAATTCACATAACACATACCATATAAAGCATATATGGGAAGTTCTCCCAAGTGTTGTGTGCATGCATTGGAACATTTCGCAATAGTCAGAGTATATTGTGCAACCATTGCATGACGTCCCATTCTTATGAAAACGAGTAGCGGGTCACAGTTCTACTCAAAAAGAGAAGTAAAAGCTTCTCTAAAAGGAGTCGAGAGAAAACTCGAGGTCAGAGTTCTACTCAAAAAGAGAAGTAAAAGCTTCTCCGAAAGGAGTTGAAGGAAAATTTCAGGTCAAAGTTCTACTCAAAAAGAAACATAGAAGCTCCTCAAAAAGAGAAATTCAGGTCAAAGTTCTACTCAAAGATAAAGTAAATTCATGTGATTTAATATACATAAAGAAATCTAAAGAGTAGGATGGATCACGAGATGACCATAACAAAAACAAACAAAGAAATGAACGTTTCGACCAGGTTCGGAATTTTTGCTTACCCAAATTTTGATTTTTCGAAAAATCAGTTGAGCGGTTTCAACCGAATAGCGAACTTGTGGGGCCTGGTGAATTCGTGAGCCAGGATACGCTTGTAGCTATACTAAACGGGACTGACCTTCCAGGCACGAAGGTTTCAGTACGATCTGCTAAGGCTGAATTTTGGTTAAGGTTGTATGCTGATATTATAGTTAGACTCTGTCAGAATTTGTGTAGTAACGAAGCTCTGCCAAAATTTTACTTAACTTTGGACTTTAACAAAATTCTGATATGTCAGATGTAACTAGGGAATAGAGTCCTGTCAAAATTTTCTAAGATTTCGGACTTTAACAAAATTTAGGGCATTTTAAAGCCAAAAAGGAAACAAAGTTCTGGCCAAATTTTTCATGATTTTGTACTTAGAAAAATCCCAGACAATGGGGGGTCATTATGTTAGGATCATAATCATGCGTTCATCTTCATCTATTTTTGGTCGTATGTTCGTACCTTGATGGTTAATAAAACATGTATCCCCTCATAAACGGGTATAATGGTCCTGTCACTGGCAGCTAGGGTTGGTGACATTGACTATTGCCTTAGTGTTGTAGTCTTCCATAGGACCCAGCCTCGAGGACCCTGTCTAGTAAAGTAAAGATAAACGTTAGAATTCATAAAGCGTTTGGCATAACTTGTGTTGCACCGAGTCTCTCGTGGACGGGTACACTGAGCTAGGTTATTGGATCCAGCGAGGGGCGTCGGCCGCAAAACAATTAAGAGCTGAGGCAAGACTTCGGGGCTTCAATGACATTTCAAAACTCAAGAAATCACAATTTAAAAATTTGCTTTCAAAACCACAAGACTTGGATCAATTGAGAAAACGAATTCTATTGGTGACAGCAAAGAAACTTGGAATCAAAACTGCCACAAAGCTCAAAAAGACACAACTCATCAACGAAATTGATGATAAGGTGTTAAAATTGGTGGAGGAAAAACAGTCTTCCTTCACGGGTTTCACAAATCAATTCACACTTGAACCAAGCGGCAATGTGACATTTGCCAGAATCATTTTTGACTGCTGTGAAACGAAAGGCACTCGCAAAAATTCAAACGCAAACCAAAGTGAAAACCATCTTGAGAGCAAATATGGAAAAAACAGATCTCAAGACTGGTGAAAGCCTTGTGGAAGAACATCAATTCAGATCAAAAAATGAAATTGTTCTTGAATCAACAAACAAGAATGAATTGTGGAGTCTCTTGGCAGAACAAATCCTCGAGGACCTTGCAAAATTTCAGATGAATGGGAGTGGGTGGACATTTCACTCAATTGTGGCACTTGATATTCACATTATTGGATATGAGCCATTGAACGGAAGTTCTTGGGTTCCTCTTCCGAATTTCTAGCGAGCAAGAAGGTGCTCATCAACATGAAGAACACTGATAACCAATGCTTCAAATGGTGTATCGCAAGAGCTTTGAATCCAGCTAAAACGGAAATTGAAAAAAACGAGATCGGATCACACACTTGAGAAAACAAGCAGAGTCTCTCAATTTCAAAGGAATAGAGTTTCCGATGAGTTTGCAAGCAATTGACAAGTTTGAGAGACTCAATCCAGAGATATCTGTGAATGTATTTGGATTTGATAACATCTCAAAAGTTTATCCTTTGAGAATATCAAAATTCAAAAGACAAAAAGAAATTGATTTGATGCTTCTTGAGAACAAGCATTATTGTCTTGTCAAAAATTTGTCGAGACTAATGTCAATGCAAACTTCAAAACATCATGGGGAGATTGTGATTTGTCGGAGATGCCTCAATCATTTTCCAAACGAGAAAGCTTTGGAAAAGCATGAAGAAAATTGTCAGAATCATGATGCAATCAAGATTGTTCTTCCAGAAAAGGATTCAATCTTGGAGTTCAAAAACCACAAGCATTCGATGAGAGTGCCAATTGTGGTTTATGCCGACTTTGAGTCATTCACAAAACCGATTGACTCATGTCAACCGGATCCTGACAAAAGCTTCACGAAAGCTTACCAAAAGCATGAACCGTCTGGATTTTGCTTTCATGTAAAGTGTCTTGACAAATCTTCAGAACCAATCTTGTTTACAAAAACAAGAGAGGAAGAAAATGTTGCTGACATCTTCGTGGACATGCTTGAGAAGGAAATTGACCGAGTTTGGTCGTCTGAAGTGAAAGTGATGATCTTGACAGAAGAAGAGAAGACAAATTTTGAGAAAGCAAGAGAGTGCTGGATTTGTAAGAACCCATTTGAGGATGGTGAAAAGAAAGTGCGAGACCATTGTAACTATTCCGGCAAATTCAGAGGAGTGGCTCATAATAAATATAACCTACTTTTCAGAAAACCGAAACATGTGCCAGTGATATTTCATAACCTTTCAGGTTACGACTCACACCTCTTCATCAAGAATCTTGGGAAAACACACGGTCAGATTGACTGTATCCCGAACAATGAGGAGAAATATATAAGTTGCTCGAAAAGTGTTAACAACGAAAACAATAAAAGTCAAATACAAAATTCGCTTTATTGATAGTTTCAAGTTTATGTCAAGCAGTCTTGACAAACTTGTAAACAATCTCCAACCGGATCAGTTCAAAAACCTGGAGAAACAATTCAATGACATTAAATTGTTGGTGCGAAAGGGAGTCTTTCCATATGATTGGTTTGACTCTCTGGAAAAACTGTCTGAAAGAAATCTTCCACCAAAGGAATCATTTTATTCAAAGTTGAATGACTGTGATATCACAGAAAAGACTTTGAACATGCACTGAACGTGTGGAAACATTTCAAGATGACAACTTTCCGAGAATATCATGATCTGTATCTCAATACAGACGTTCTTCTGCTTGCAGATGTCTTTGAAAATTTCAGAAATGTTTGCATGAAGAACTATGAATTGGATCCAGCATGGTATTACACCGCGCCTGGGTTGGTTGGAATGCTTGTCTGAAACAGACGGGGGTTCAACTTGAACTTCATTCTGATCCAGATATGCTTCTGATGATGGAGCAAGGCATTCGTGGACGAGTCTCAATGATTTCAAAACGATATGCAAAAGCCAACAATAAATATATGGGTGAGAAATTCAATCCAAAAGAAAAATCAAAATTCATCCAATATCTTGACGCTAACAATCTCTATGGTTGGGCGATGAGTTTGCCACTGCCTGTGAGAGGTTTCGAGTGGATGACAGATTTGAAAAATTGGAGAGAATTTTATGATCAAGAGGGGAGAGGAGGTACCCTTGAAGTTGACTTGCAATACTCAAAGAAGCTTCATGATTTGCACAATGAATATCCACTCGCTCCAGAGCGGATTGAAATCAATAAAGTCGAGAAACTTATTCCCAACTTGAATGAAAAGAAGAAATATGTTCTTCATCACAAAAATTTGAAACAATATTTGGATCTCGGTTTGAAACTAACAAAGATTTACCGCGGAATCTCCTTTGACGAAAAGGCATGGTTGAAACCATATATTGAGTTCAATACGAACCTTCGTTCCAAGGCGCAAAACGAGTTTGAGAAAGAATTTTTCAAACTCATGAACAACAGCGTCTTTGGCAAGACGATGGAAAATATCCGCAACCGGGTGAATATTCGGTTGGTCAATAACCAAAAGTCTTTGAAAAAATGTGTGGCAAAACCAAACTTTGATCATTGCACTGTATTTGATGAAAATCTTGT
>Ga0210059_1003206_pt1 | contig 26061 bp, 22 predicted proteins | sample Ectturendosymbi2_FD_188042 | JGI IMG/M metagenome (GOLD analysis project Ga0210059, IMG submission 188042) | Ecteinascidia turbinata endosymbiont from Florida, USA - Sample 2 (SPAdes) (version 2) | ecosystem: Host-associated > Tunicates > Ascidians > Unclassified | place: Key West, Florida... | reverse complement strand
TTAGAACTGATACATATGCTTTGACGTTTCATTACAGATCTTCTTTCGTTCAAAATCCATTTAATCTTAATTCTGTGGTTCCCCTTCGGTGCTCTAAACACGTGTCTTGTCAGCTTAATTGTTAACTCGCTACGGCTACTGACCCACCCGTCCTCACCTGAATATCGTAGGTAGACACTAGAGTCCTGCGTGGGGCGTGTTAACCCGCGCGAGCTGTGGGTACCCGCATTTGCGGGGCAGGAACCCGCAGATTTACGCGTGCGGGTGCGGGGCGGGCGCGGGATAAAATATTCTTCGTGCGGGTAACTGGATGTTGACTCAGTGCATGTGAAAGTGACATGAGCAAAAATTTAATGCTACATAGAGGTTGTGGTACGTAGGTATAAAGCAGCTATGCCAACCGAAATGCCTTATTGGGCCAAAAATGGTCGGTATCTTCGTGAGGGCCGCACATTGAATTGGTTTGCTTTCATCTTTGCATAATTAATAAATTTAGCTAAAACCTACTGAGAGCATCTTCAATACTAACTGCAATGGCAATGGCTGCATGGCACTTTTATTCTTTTAATCACTCCCAAACTGTGATGTCATTGGCAAATTTAGTGCTGCTGCTAACGAAAGAACAAGGGTAGTTAGAAATCAGTTTAGTGCGGAGGAACACATGAGTGAGAATCAAAAAACTAGAAATCAGTTTTGCACCCAGTCACGTGATCGGACACGTGGAAACCTAGCAATGCGTGAAACATGATAAACAGGCACGAACAACCACTGCATCGAAAATGTCGAATTTGACATTACAAAAATGAAGTCAGACTGTCGTTGTATTGTATATAAAAAGCTTACTGGGCCGCATGCAGACCTCGGGTTTGACATAGCTGGTGTAAAGACATTTTCCAGTGGTGGCTAGACCACAGATCGGAGTTTCAAGATCCCAGTGAAATACGTTCGGCGTAATGGCAACCAGCGCTTCTAATGAACGAGATTTTACATAGTGTCGATGATCATGTCGTGAATAGCAGTTACGAGAAAATTTTAAAAAATCACTCAGTGAACGACGTACTTTTTCAATAGTGCTCTGAGAAAGAAGCGCTGAAGTTTGACTAGGTTTCACTGTTTCAAACTTTCGTTGGTTTTGAAATAAACCACTGAATAAATTGCCATGAATTGCGACGAAACACGTTGCATGAGTTTTTAGTGGTTTTCCGTGACAGGTTTGGGACGGAAACAGTGCGGGGCGGATTGGGAGGGCCTGCGGGTTAAAATTCTGCGAGTGCGGGGCGGGAGAGGCCAAGATTTTTCAAATTCCTGCGGATGCGGGGCGGGAGCGGACAAAAAATTTCAACCAGCGCAGGAATCTAGTAGACACATCGTTGGAAAGTGGACGGCAAGTCAGTTTCTGGTCTGTCTTTGCAGACAGACGTCGCCGAGTCACAAAACGAAAACTTCAACACTTGACACTCATTTTCGGGCGTTAGAAACTACTTGTGCGGTGCGAGGTGGACGCGACGTTACATAACTGCTCAACGATTAACAAACAGGACAATGAACCGCTTAGCTTTTTTTCTTCAAGCAATACGAGATTACCTTTCCATGTTTGCCCCATCGGTTTTGTTTTTGTCGAAATGGATGACGTCCTCGAACGACTGTTTGTACCACGATGTGACCATATTCGTTGAAGGCATTGCAAGCAATGAATCCGGAAGTCTATTCATTTCCTGTAGATTACGCGTTCACTTCAGACTGATTACTTGAACGAGAAAAATTTCGAATCGTTCAAAAGCAATAGCCAACTCAAACCATTTGTCGGCGCATAATCGGAAGAAAATATTCCGAAAAACAAGCAGTTACATTGCGCATGAACGAAAGTTCCGGGTAAAGACAATGCCCACGAACACGACGACAAACTATACCGTGCAGCAAACATGCGCAATTACAATCGACAAACCTTCATCATATTGGCCAGTCGTGTTGGCAATTCCTGGCGAAGCCAAAGGAACGATGATTTTTCATCGCCAGATTTTTGAGCTGCAGTACAGTAGATTAAGGTTAGTAGTATTAAAGTTGTAAGCCAATGCGGTTTGCCATGTTGGAATGATACCATCACAATGTTACCACCATTGCTCTGTTTGCTACAAAGCTCTTCCACGACAAGATAAACCAAATCAATTATTTGAAAACGCAAGTAACCAGTCGTCGCTAAGGTTAAATATTACTATTTATAAGCACAGTTGCTTAACAAGACAACACTAATTCTGCGGTCACAGCAGGTCTTCGCTGCAAATGGATGTGTAGCAAACACAGCTCATACAGCACTGTGACATCTACGATCTAATTTCTAACCAGAACGCAATACACAAAACTCACCAAAGTCTAGAAACTGTCGCAACGATAATGGACTGGGTGAGTATTTGCTGTAATGGTCTATCATTCGTTGAAGAGACTTTTCAGATGAAGGAGATGCACTCTTCAAATGAGGGTACAACAGGCGACTCACCAGACGCATTTTACACTGTGCCACAAAACATTTCATTGCAGGATCTCAATAACGATTAACTTCATTTTTCAGTTACACAAACAATAGCACAAGTGCCAGAAAACAAACATTTCGAAAGATATACCTTTCAAACCGCAAAGATATTCTTGGTCCACATTACATTCGTAACAGCACACTTGGCATAAGTCAAAAATATACATGTTCTTATTCCAAACAGTTCGCAGCACTGCGTGTTTCACGCAAACGCAAAAGCTTGCAGGCAAGCATGAGCAGTGGTATAGATAGGAAGGTTATCGCCAAACCAAACCCTATTATCTGTTTTATGGCAGTGTTTCCTCTTTATTCACTAGATGTGATGTACCCCAAATAAAAAATTGTAAATGCAAAGGCATCACGATCTGCTTCATGGAGAGGCAACGCAACGTTTTGTTATTCAAAACGAATCAAGTTTTAATGATTTTTCAAAGACTGGGTTGCAGCTGTATATCTGATTCATCAACAACATAAGATTTCTTTACTTGGGTATTTCGCAACAATGGCATTAGACAGCAAGTCATGTTATGGGTTGGTACAGATCCATAGAATAGCATGGTCCAGGCATTTCACTTAAGTTTTGAGGTGGAAACACTACTTTGCAACAATGTTTGGGTCCATGTTTACCCCCACCACATCTAAACACAATGGGAATTAGGAAACATGTTAAGTGGCAAGAAACTGTCATCGCTCCAATACAGAAGTATGATCCAGGTTTTGGCTGGATGTATACAACATAATCTGAAACAAAAACTGCAGGCCATGTGAAATGTGCCACAGTCCACACTTTGGACAGAATGGACACTGGTTGTAGAAAATCAAAACAGAAGCGACAAAAATGAAATGCAACTTTTCTCAGTTTGTTTCATGACAAGACTATAGGAGTAAATAGTACATCAAGCCCTGCCTTTTTAATAACTATAGCAGCAATATGTGGTTCATGAAAATAGTGTCTACACCTCTTACATATTTACATGCTGAATCTGGGAATGATGCAATGAAGGTCATTGATACATACAGTTATACACCACTTGTAACTTTAATATTTTAAATTGTACCTTTTTTTCCAATCTCCACAAAAAGAAGTTCCAATTGAAAGCAGATAGTCAAGTAAAACTCTAAAATCTAAAATTACAACTAAATATACCACTGCAACAAAAATGTTTACATGAATCAGAACTTTTGATATGAAGTACTGGACAGTTACATGTGCTCTTCATATGTACTTCTGCCACAACCTAGAAATTCTTCCACTTCTTTCTGCTACTTATGTTATTTTATGGCAGTTGCCACCCAGTTCAATTTAAAACAATTTGAAGTTCTGCTTGGGGTTATTATTTCATTTTGTTTGCTTGCTGATGATTTACCCATCTACAGTAGTTAAGTAGGTTTCTTCATTGCATTGTTTTTAACCACATTACACGCAATTTACCTTTGCAAAAAATATTTGTCTGTTTGGGCTTCTGAAACGGTAGTAAATAAACAAAATAAACATTAACACCAGAAGAAAGGCTTGTCTGCTCTTGCTGCTTGTTCATAATTCTTGTTTCAGTGTCAATATTTCACTAGTAAGATTTTCCTTACGGCATTTTTGCAGGACTGAAGATGTGTATAAATACACAAAACTAGTTTCCTTGTTAAATAAATTATGATGGATTCACTTGCACCACTCCCGTGGCTTACAATTATTAAAAGATAGATATCTGCTAGTTCAATTCATTGCAGATGTATGAAAGCAGAACCAACCAGGTAGATTCCTCAGAAGCTCGCTGCAAGGCTAGAACTTAATTTGTTGAATTGTTTGTGGACAGTTAATTCAATTCACTTTCAACTCCTACAGGTATTACAAAGAAAACCACAAACACAAGTACCATATCAATATAACACATTTGAGTGCAATTCAGTGCTATTACTAGATAAAAATTTCAAACTTGGGAAATTTAGATTTCAGTTTAAGAAAAACATTTGTTAATAGGAATTTTTGCAGATTCAATCCTATAGATGTGAATTCCTATGATGCACTTGTCTAGTCCCTGCCATATTTACACCTATGGAATATAGCAATGCCATTTCAACTATTTTTGCATGTACCAATGTACCAAAGAAGTAGTTATTCATTCTTAAGTATCTATATACTTTTTGTCTTGCAACTTTGTTCAAACAAAAGCAAAATTGGCTGGCTTAAAAAATCATTCTCCAAACAAAACACTGAAACATCAAAATAAAACATTTACTAAGAGCCAACTGTGCTTGGAAGATGTATCTGACACAATGGAAATGTTATAAGTAACACACCACTCAATTGGTAGTCAAACTGTTGACTAAATATCCTTACATAATTTTTAGCCTCTATATATCATTACAGGCAAATAGTGCTTACATTACGCAACATATGGAAGCTTGTTAAACATCTTTACAGTATCATGCTTAAAAATTGAGGTTTAGAAAAACACTTAGCTGCATAATATTCAAAATTGAAATACAGTAGAATTCCAATTATCTGAAATAACTAGGACTGGGTTTGTTCAGATAATCTAGTTTTTCAGCTGGTAATGATTCTTGGTAAATGTGTTGGCAATGATCAACCACTGAATCTGTTCTGCATGTATACTGTTATGTAAAAACAGGTAGGATAATTGGTGTCCAGAGATTTGGAATTGTGTATCAATCAATTTAATTTTACATTTTTGAGTACTTACGAGACTGATCTACAAACATGCATAAGTAGACAGGACATTTCTCAGCTCTGTGTGCAGAGCTGAGATTCACATGCACCATGTGTAAAAATGGATGAACATGTAATGTATATGATTGAATGCAGTGGCGCATCTAGCCTGGAAAAAGGGGTCTTGTTGCTGAAGGGCAGCTTTTCATATTACTTTTCAGCGTAAAACCACACTTTCTCTTAAGACTAGAAATCAACCGATGAATTTTGCGATGTTGCCAAAGTATCATATCGGCAAAATTTGCCGACATACAGCATATCGGCAATATTCGCTCATTAAAGCCCCTACGCTAGTTTTCTGCATGAGTGTTCGGAAACCCAAGTTGCTACTTCGGCTATGATTAATTAATGCAAATTCTCTGAACTGTTCCTTACGACGCGCAGCCCTCCGACAATCATCCCAGTACGCCTGTCTATGACATAACATTTGCTCCCAGGTTTTGTGCGGTAAGCAGAATGTTACCTGCAAACAAAGCCATGTGGTGTTTGATTATCTTAGTGACCCAGGTTTGCACAGAATTCCCTGTTATACGCTTCTTCATCGCACTGAAATATTGTCTTTCAACTGTGGTTTGAGCGTTGCAAAATATCGGCATCGGTTAGCGGCAATGAAAATTAAAAACATCCGTATTGGCCCAAAAAAGCCTTATCGATCAAGGTCTACCTAAAATCCAATCAAACTTGACTAGTAGCCTAGCGCAACCAACTCTTTACTGTAGAATAGATGGTGGTATTGATCTCATTGGCAAATTTCGAAATTATCATTGCTTTTAGTCACAGTGCATTTATTACATCACAATCGGTGTTTGTTCCTACAAACATGGTGCTGAAAAGATACTTAGCTTGTCGAACATTCAGCAAATGTCAGCCATACAGCAATGAGAGCTGTTTATCCATACGTACAGTGGCGTAACAAGAGGTTTGAGCCAGGAGGGGGGCAAAGCTTAGCTGAAGGGGGCCCACTAGCCATAACTCAGAAAAAGGTTAAGAAATGATAGTGAATCTCTAGATGTCGTGGATTTCCAAACTAGATTGAAAAAAAGAAAACACACCGAAAAACACAAAAAAAACAACAAATTAAAGAATACTAAATATCAAAATGTCAATTAAAGGGGACCCAGTTTTTACATTTAGCTTGCCAGGGAAGGAGGCTTGCCCCCCGTCAGTTACCCCACTGCAGTGTATATGCACTTATAAAATCAAAGCTGACAATCAGCTGCACAACTGCGTCTGTGGAGCGCTGTCTATCAAAGATGGCGGTGTTATAAACATACTTGCGGAATCACTGTGGAGAAGAGCGATTGAGCTGCAATTGCTCTGATGATTTTACATCATAATGTAAAACTGACTTGCTCGAAATCAATATAGGACTTTTTGCACAGAAAACATTGTCGATTGCTCAATTTTAAAAAGGCTATTTTCAAAATACAACGCTTGATTGATATTTTGTTCAGATAATGCGACCACAATTTCTGAGGCTAGCTGTTGCACCTTTCATTATGAGAAATTCCTAGTAAAAATATAGCTTCAGTTGAAACGAACCAAGATTACTTGGCTTGACGCTGAGGTAGGCCTAAACTTATTTCATTTAGTGTTAACTTCGTAGGTGTAAACAGCAGATAAAATTTAGGCCGAAACTGCAAAAAAAGAAAAAAAACGTCCCGATTAGACACTGTGTCCTCTCATCATGAAGCAAAATAATGCAAAACAGCTCTGCATGTGCATGGTAATGTACCAGCTTCTGACAGCTTTGCTTGCATTGGAGCTGGCACTGCCAGAGGAAGAAATTCCGAAACAAGTGCGTTCGACACAATATCAAGTTAAAGTGTTCAAAAATGTTAATTGTTTCATGTCATTGCGCAGGCCCAATTTAGACAAGGCAGGGACATTGTTGTTTGGTAATGGTACCATGCAACGTAGAAGGGAAATGTAGGCCGTTGCCCGTTCCAAACCACCCGCATTAGAGACCTGCAATGACAGCGTTTGATATTTTATTATCAGCTTTAATGCTGAGTAGCCTACCTGCGGTACAAAGGGGCCTGTCATGACAGCCAAACAGACCCCCTGGATGCGCCCCTGATTGAATGTGAGATTACATTATGTACATTATTATAGAGTAACATGGGGTCAATATCAGATAGTGTTAATAATTGTCCTAAACAACTCCAAAAAGCAGAGCAGATGCACCAACAAATAATTAAAAACACTTTTATTGCTTTGTGTAAATTAGCAACCCTGAGTGAACTATTCTTCAGCAGGTGAGGCAAAATACACAAGCAAAACAATGTATGTCATTGGCTACATAACCTAGGAAAAAAGGATGCCAAGGTGCACATCATGGATGCAAAGTTACACAGCTACTTTGTTTTAACATGCTGCATTTTTTTTAACCACATCACATGTGATTCCTTCATGAAATAAGCAAAGCTATATGTCTCAAGCAATTTTTTTTCTTGGGATCGGTTTCTGTTTTCTTTCAACAGACCTACAGCAAAAGATTAACACATTTTTCAAAGTGCATTATTGGATTTTTCAAAGTTTAGGCCAACACTGATATCATACCATCGGTCATCATGATCTAACACTGCATTGAAAGAAATGGCATATTTCATGTAAAAACTTGAATAACATATATTTTGTTATCAGTCAAATGTGTCTGATCTTTACACTGCTAGTAAGTAGATTATATGAAGACACTCAGAAAAAAACTATGCGAGCATAGCACTCATGTTAATGACAGCCTCTAATATAATTTGACAATGATCAAAGATCAGATATGATCAGAGATCAGAATGATCAAAGATCAGAATTATCAAAGATCAGAGAATGATCAAAGATCAGATGTGAGGTGCTCAACTGCTGGAAGTGGCCGCAAGATCTTGTATTGGAATGCCACAAATGTCCATTAGTGAAACGTTTCAAACCACATTCCTGGCATCCAAACAGATGTTTGGTGCCACCATCCAGTTCAGTTAAGGAGCAAAAATGGAAGGGATATTAAATAATCTCAGTCTGGCCGCTTACAACTGCCGGGGTTACAAGTCTTCCATGCCTGATGTGCAAAAATTGCTAAATGATTACCAGATTATTTTTCTTCAAGAGACATGGTTGGCAAAACAACAACTTGAAAATTTATCCTGTTAGGTGTGTCACATTTTGCATATGGGAGGGCAGACTATGACTTCAATGATGGCCTAGTTTTTGGTTATGGTGGAACTGCCATATATTGGTCTAAAAATCTTAAAGCTTCATCTTTTTCAAATTGTGATGGCTCCATAATAGGCTTAAGAGTGTTTTTAAAAAAATCAGAGTTGTGTTTAATTATTGTGTGCCTACCATACTGTAGTAGAGCTAATACTGATGGATTTTCAGCATATTTGGGCAAAATGAAACAATCATGTGAGGAGCTGCAATGCCCAAATATTTGTTTTGTGGGGGATTTCAATGCTGGGTCCACAAATACAGGTTTGTTAGAAGACTTTTGTATGGAAAATGATTTTATCATTTCTGATTATGCACTACTACCCCAGGATACATTCACATACATTAGTGATGCACACAACACAACTTCTTGGATTGACAGTTTTGTCTCATCTTTTGCAGTGCATCAAGGAATGTTCAATATGGATGTGCTAACCGAGTGCATACTTTCTGATCATCGGGCTGTTGCAGTCAGCATTTAGTGCTCACACCTTCCTGAACTTGATGATGAGGTGATGGAGCACCAGCCAAGTCGAATTGAATGGCTTAAGGTTACAGCCCAAGAAAGAGAGGACTATTACCAAGAAAGCAAAAACCTACTTGATCAACGGCAATTGCCCACAGAGGTTAGGCACTTTCAAAACTTTAATTGTACAGATGAGAAGCATCTGGAAGAAATAGAAAACTTGTATGCAGAGCTGACCAGTGCTCTGCTCGCTGCTGCATCTTCTGCAATTAAAACAACAGGTAAAAAGAATGAAGATAAATTTAACATTCCTTGTTCGGAACTCGATGGCCAAATCAAAACATCAAATTGCAAAGGCAGCCTTCCGGCTATGGCTAAAATGCAGTAGACCAAAGACTGGTGGCATATACAGGAACATGGCTAACATAAAAAAATATTTCAAATATTCATTGCGGCAATGCCGCAAAGATGTTGAAATACATAAGGCCAATGGCCTAGCAGCTGCACTACAGGCTGATAAAAACAAGAAGTCATTTTGGCAAAAGGTCAATAACAAAAACAGATCACCATCACTACCAACATTGGTAGGAGGGGCAAATGGTGGTTCAGAGATTGTTAAAATGTGGAAAGACTATTTCAAGGGGAATATTAAACTCTGAAAACTCTGCCAATGGGTCTGCAGAATCTGTGGAACGCAGCACAGACAGAACTATCTGGGTCGTGAAATCCCCATGTGTTCTTTTGTCTCCTTGACATCACTTCTTCAAAAGCTGCCCTTAAACAAAGCTCCAGGGCCTGATTGTATTTCTGCAGAGCACTTGCTGTATGCAGATGAATCTCTGCATTTTTTTCTTAGTGAACTGTTTAATACGTGTATTGTTCATGGGTACATACCCAATTCCTGTTTAAACACAACAATAGTTCCCATATGCAAAAACAAGAATGGGAATATGTCTGACACTTCAAATTACAGACCAGTCGCAGTAGCTACAGTGGTGTCAAAGCTGCTTGAGCACTTTTTTTATCTAACATCTCTCCTTTCCTTGGTACCACAGACAATCAGTTTTGTTTTAAGGCTGGTCATAGTTCTGATCAATGTACATTTTTGTTAAAACAAACTGCTTCATACTTTGTAACCCATGGTTCATGTGCGCATGCTGTGTTTTAGATGCCTCAAAAGCATTCGATCGAGTACTACACATGAAATTATTTGAGATACTAATTCAAAGAAAGATGCTAATGTGTTTTGTGCGCCTACTGAAACATTGGTACAAGGAACAAACGATGCAAATAAAATGGGGCAAGCATTTTTTGTGTCTTATGGGGTTAGACAAGGGGGAGTACTGAGTCCATACCTGTTTGCTGTTTATTTAGATGATTTGTCCAATGAACTAAACATTTGACCTTATCAGCACTAGGCTAGCTGCTTGAAACACCGCTTGAGACATGTCTTCTGGCAAATTAAAACAACAAAATATGCACTTTGAAGAGCTGCTAGCAGAAGTAAAATCAAATGGTAATAAGACAATAGAAGTTCTCAAGGAATTACAAGAGATAAAAACATTTCAGCAATTTTTGTCCGATCAATATGAAGACACAAAAAAGAGGTTGCAGGAATCTGAAGGACATGTTGGTGAGCTTCAAAAGCAGAATGCAGATCTATCAGAGCAGGTTCAGTAGCTTCAGCATCAAACTGATCAACTAACTCATCAGATTAACTTGTTGGAGCAATACAGCCGCAGAGATTGTCTTGAATTTCAAGGTATAGCATACAAAGATGGTGAATCCACAGACAACCTTGTCATTCAGTATGCTAAACAGACTGGAATTACAATCTCTGAAAAAGACATAAGCATTTCTCATCGATTGGCACCTGTTGATCCAAGTTCTCATAATAAGGTGCCCAACATCATTGCAAAATTCACAAGCTGCAAAATCAGGGATGCCATCTACAAAAATGGGTCTGTTCTTCATCGACAGAAAAAAGTGTACATCAATGAAAGTTTGTCAAAGCAGAACAAGCGCTTGTTCAGCATTTGTCTTCAATACAAAAAAGCTAACAGATATAAGTACATATGGACAAAAAATGGAAAAACCTTCTTGAAACAAGGTGATGAATCTGATGTGATTGTTATAAGTAAAGAAAGAGATTTGCTGCAGTACAATATTACTGATGGTGTTGAGTAGTTTTTGGTAAAGTTTGCTTTTTTTAGTTCTTCTTATGTTATGTATTTAAAAATGAACAACAGATCTTTGATATGTCGCCATGCTGATGCAAATACTAATTACGTTACTGGTGTGTACAATAGTTCTCATCATCCGTTATTTTTTCTTCATGCTAATGTTACAAGTTTAAACAAAAATACGGATAAATTGGAAGATCTTTTACGCTTACTGCCCACCTCTCCACACATTATAGCAGTCACTGAAACTAAACTGAAATCCAATAATTCTGTGTCAACAAATATACCTGGCTATAGGTTCGTTTATCAAAATTCCCATACTAACAGTGGAGGAGTTAGCATGTATGTGAAACAAGGAATCTTCTTTACTGTTAGAAATGATACAAACCTAAATAACTCACTAGTTGAAGACATCTGGATTGATGCCAAACTAAATGGAAGTAATTCATCAACTATAGTAAGTGTAATATATTTTCATCCACACTCATCTCATCAAACATTTCAGGATGAATTGGAATCTCAATTAGAAAGTTTAAATCTGTCAAACAAAAGTCTTTATAATGGGAAATTTTTATATCAACTTGCTCCAAAACTCATAACCTGTTGTAAATTACTTGAGATCCTTAACATCTTTGGGTTTTATATCCCTTATTGATTGCCCAACGCGTTTTATGATGAATCAAACACCATCTTTGCTTGACCATGTTTATACAAACAAGCATGATAAAAAAATTATCTGGCACAATTGCTTTCCCCATTAGTGATCATCATCCCACCTATGCTTCAATTGAAAATGGTTTCAAAAAGTGTCAAAGACCTCCAATATACAAAAGGTATAACCACAATTTTCAACTAGATGATTACATTACAGACCTATCAGTTGCTATGCAGGAACTGCTGTATAACCAAGATCCAAATACTCATTTCAATGCTTTTTTGAATAAATTTCTTGCTTGCATCAACAAACATTCTCCAATGAAAAAAAACTCTACAAAGCAAAACCACCAATCTAAACCTTGGTTAACAAAACATCTGCTTATGGAAATACAAAAGAAGCACAGGCATTATAGGAAATTTCATAAAAATCCTCAAAACTTAGATATCAAACATAAACTTAAGTCACTCTGTAATGCCATTACACATGAAAAAGAAAAGTTAAAAAAGCAATATTTTGGACAACAATTCAATATCCACCAATCTAACCCTGCCCAAACTTGGAATTTGGCAAACAAACTAATGGGCAAGTCATATACAAAATATATGCCAAATTTAATTACATGCCCACTTACACAAAACCAATCATCTGACCTACAACAAATCAGCAACATATTCAATCAATACTTCGCATCAGTTGGCTAAAAAAATACAGCAAAGCGATTACAATTACTTTACAAACAAGTACATTAGTGAATCTGTGTTTAAACAGCCAGTTTGTCCTGAAGAAATCTTGTTTCACATAGATACGCTATACAATAAAAATCTAATCACACCTATGATATCCCTGTCCATATTATCAAACTAAGTAAATATACAATAGCTCCTGTTTTAACAACCATTTTCAATAATTGCATCGCTGAAGGAATATACCCAGATGCTCTAAAAGTAGCTAAAAGTTATCCCTATACATAAGAGTGGTGATACTTTACATCCATCTAATTATAGACCCATTTCCATACTTCCACATTTCCCAAAAATTTTTGAAAAAATTTTGTTAAATGACTTGCAATAATTTCTTGATAAAAACATCTTGTGCCAAAATCAATTTGGTTTCAGGAAAGGTTTTTCCACTGTTCATGCTTTGATGTCTCTAAGTGACATAATAACCTCAAAAAGAAAAGGAAATCTTTATACATGCGCCATTTTTTAGATCTGAAGAAAGCATTTGATAGAATGGATCACAGTATCCTTATGAAAAAAATATATTATTTTGGAATTAGGGGTAATGCACAAAATCTTTTCGCAAGCTATTTATCAAATCGTAAACAGTTTGTGACAACTTACACATGTAAATCCGATAAAGAATATATAACTTGTGAGATACCTCAGGGGAGTGTTTTAGGTCCTACTCTTTTCCTAATTTATATAAATGACCTTCCAGATTGTCCCGCAATGCAAACACTCTTATTTGCTGATGATACAGCCCTAATTATGTCAGGTCCAAATATACTTCATTTACAAAAGACCATTAATGTTGAAGTTAAAAATGTTCAAAAATGGCTCATGCAGAACAAATTAACACTTAACTTGAATAAAACTGTTTGTTATTCCATCCAGCCAAAGAAAAACAAAGTCATAATTGTTTGCTAAATTTTGATGGTAACATGTTAATGCAGACAAATGAATCAAAGTATTTGGGAGTTTTTATTGATGCAAAATTGAACCGGAAAGCTCATATTTTACATCTAACATCATCAGTTGCACAAAGTGTTGGAGTCCGATATAAAATTAGACAATACCTTTCAAAAAATCTTCTAAAAATACTATATAATGCTCTCATTAAATCAAAACTATCGTATGCAATAACTCTCTGGGCTTAAGCCTATAAAAGTGACTTACATAAAGTCAATGTCTTAAATAACCGTGCAGTTCTTTGTATAACATTCGCAATTACACATACAAATTTAAACAGCTTATATAAAAATCACAGAATATTAAAACTCAATGACCTACAACGTTATGAATTGGAAAGCATATGTTTAAGTTACACAACAATGAAACTCCTTTACTGATTGGAAATTACCAACTTGTTCGTGATAGGTATAATTATAACAAAAGGCACTCAGCAAAAGATAATTATTTAATTCCTTTAAGACACCGTTTCATGTACTTATGGCCTAAAATTTGGAACTCCATACCAATAACTATTAAAAACAAAACATTTATCCAATTTCAAAAGCTTTACTATGATTACCTATTTAACACACACAATGACATTGGCTTAGGAAACTGGTTGAAAACAAAATACTGTGTATATGTGCTGGATAGGTTTTCAATTAGGCAATTGACTAATGCATTAGTAATAATATTTAGTCTGACTGCTTTGAAACTTACATTTTGTTTTTATTTATATCTGAATTTTAACGTCCAGTCTAGGTTTATGTACACTGAAGCTTGTTGGACAAGTGTCTCATTTTTCATTTATTTGTTTGATTGTTGACTTTGCGTTACTACAATGGGTTGGTCAGGCGTAGGTACTGTGTCATGTTGTCAAGGCCTTGCAAGGCTTGCCTGTGTGGGAACCGTGTTTCCAAACACAATTTGGAATGGACTTTCAATGGTGAAAGTGTTTCCAAAAATTATTTACGTGAAGACTGTTGACAGCCGAATAACTGTCTTTACTATGTCAAGTATTTGTTGTGTGGTATAAAGGTTGGCTGTGAGCCACTGTGGTGGTTTTTCCTAGGCGGCCTCGTGTTGGCATATTGATTCTTTGCGATATTGATTCGAGAAGTACCATGTATTTTAGAGCGGTGGTCCTGCTGTGGGGATGGCTGATTCATAGGCTGAGGGATACAGATTGCTACAATGCAAACAGGATTTACTTTGATCGAAATCAAGGTGAGATTTTTTGACTTGTTCAACATTTGGTGTTGTTTATTTAGTGCAACATCTCTGTTGATATTTGCATTTGTTGTTTTTTTTTGTTTTTTTGTTGTTGTTTATTTTGCTATGGTGTTTCATTTGTATTTTGTGGTTTTGCATGAACTTGTGGGGGCAGTGACTTAAATGACAGCTACGGCCGTCGCTTCCTGTCCCTGTATTCCTGATGAAGTATTCTGTGCTTGGTCGGGATACAGAAATAAACTGAATTGAACTAAACAACATTAAAGCAGGGTGTTATATTGGTAAAGTCTTATTAAATCACTTGATGTTTGCTGATGATATTTGTGTTTTGCCCAAGTGTACGTTGGTTGCAAAAAATCTAGATGTGTGCCAGGCGTATGCAGAATCGCATGGGATTATTTTCAACTGCAACAAAACTGTTAGCATGACGTTTAAGGCTAAAAGTGCGAAAAGCACTGCCACTCCATTGTTGAAATTGGGTGGTTAATACATAAATACTGTTGACCAATACTAATATCTGGGGATTTTAGTGGATACTGAGCTCTCAGATGACAAAGACATTCAGAGACAACTGCGTTATCAAAATTGTGCAGCAAACAAGCTGTGAGCCTCCTTTTCCCGTTGTTCAAATGCAGTTAAAAACATACTTTTTTGTTCCTTTTGTACACCTGTGTATGCATCACAATTATGGTGTAATTTCAGGAAGACTTGCATGCAGAGATTGTGTGTGGCATATAATTTTGGATGCAGAGCTCTATACAACCTACCCCGGAGAGCGAGTGTTAGTAGCCACCAGGTTCAATGCAGCATTCCTGCCTTTGAGACTCTGTTATGAAAATACACGTACCTGTTTCTCAAAAAATTATGAAAATACACGTACCTGCCGTCAGATTGTTTGTATTCGTCCCTATTCTTTGAACACTATAATCGCATTGTACTCTGTGAATGAGTAATTGAACTTTGCTGTATCCGTTTGATCGATGACATGTCATGCCACAATGCTTTCGCATTTTACCTAGACTCGACCAATTTAGGAATTGGCGCCCTACTCCGCAGTAGTTTGTAACAAGTGTTACGTGTAAGCTAACTTTAATGTTAAGAATGTGTCCGTAACCCTATGGTTCTGTCTTCAATGCAGTTGCAAAAAGTGTCTGTAACCCTGTGATTCCGCCGGCTTCAAGGCCTTGTACTACGTGCTGTTTTGTCTGTTTTTATCGACATGCGTTCTGCAGAGTGTGTGTGTTCATACTATGGACTTCATGTCTGTTCACAAACAAATAACTTAAATTAATAGGAAGGATAAATGAATTCATGACCTCAGCCTTAATGTTGACATTGACAATGCTCAGAATTAAGCTGAAATGCATGACCATGGAATTTTGTATATTATTATTACTTTATTTGCCTTGAAGTTGCTTTTCATATAGGTAAATCTAAGGTTAGTATCACTGCAATTTATTTGAGACTTTTGGGGCAAAAAGATCTCATTTGCCTGGCTTTGCTCTAAAACAAGGGTCTCAAACTCAAATTGCTCTGAGGGCCAAATTAGGACTTAAGTAACCCAATAGCCGCATTATGACAATGAAGCAACAATGGCAGTACCTGAACCTTAACAGAAAAAGCTTTTACATCTAATTTCCTGCCAAAGGTGGTGTGTGTTATAGGCAAATCATTTCTAGCAGTCTCTTAAAAGCAACTTGTTCACTCACTGGCTGAGTATATGTTTAAACATTGGTGATAAATTTTGAAAATTCTTAACACGTTGAGAGCCGGCCTACGATACATTCGTACCTAGATTTCGGCCTAAAAAAGAGCAGTTTTCGGTTGCCTTACCAACGCCATAGCTCCTCCGCAGATTGCACTAGAGAGCTGTTCAATGGCTCAAACGTATGGGCCAGTCTAATAAATTGCACTCGAAAAAAAATTTTGTTGCCTGGCCTAGGGCCCAACCGATAGGCCGAGGCCGAAGTGTTTCGCTGAAATTTTCATTGGAAACTAGGCTCGAGTCCGAGTCTTTCAAGCCTTTGATCGACTTTCTAGCGTTTCTGGTTCAAAAGTTATGATCTAAAATAAACAAATTAATTAATTATCTAATTAGTCAAATATTTTTACTAACTTTCATCCCAACTTATGAACCCGAAACCCCAGCAGGTCATCCAAAGTATCAAAAGACTCGGATTGTAGCTTAGTTTCCAGTGAAAACTTCAGCGAAATACTACCACCTAACGGTTGGCGCCCAGGGCCAGGCAAAGTGGGCCAAGGTGGCCTAAAAGTCCTCCACTTATGACATCACTCACAACAAACCTGCAACCCCCAAGCAAAAAAATTTTTTTCGAGTGTAATCTACTAGACTGGCCGCGTTTTTTGATACTTTCACCAGGTCTGTGAAGCATACCAGACCGGAGAAATTCACGCGCAAAGCCACGTGCGTTTAGGCGTTTTTTTCCCGAAAATCCCCGAATCCTAGCGGAAGCCAAGGTGTTAAGCATCGCGAGCTGTTAAAAAATGCCATCAGTGGCCCAACATGTTTAGGACCCACGCTCTAGAATATAATTTATTGCAAATGAAAGCATTTTTTAAAACCTGTCATCCAAACATATGCTAGCTTAGTGAAATTTTTCTTTTTTGTTGCCTCCACCGCCAGTCCATTATATAATTGAAGGTCTTTTATGACAAGAATTCTTGTATGACAAGCAAATATTTGGCACATAAAAGCAAAAAATTGTATACATCTATGGACCAATTTCAAACTTTGGAGTTCCACTAAAAAGCATAACTTGCCTTGGTTATTGGCTACCAAAAGAAACTCAAAATTGCTGCATACAGTAAAATATTTTTGCAAATGCAGAATTGCTGTGGGCAGAAAGATGTTGTGGAAAACCTCATTACAAATGCAAATTATACTACTTTTTCCATTATCTAATTCGCAATGTGTTGCATTTTATGTGAAACCCCTGATTGGGTGGCATGATTAACATTTTTGCCTTCCAACTTCCAAGTCTACTATGCCCCATGCTGTCCATATGGACAATCATATGGACAATCATGGTACTTCATCATGATCTATGAGTAACTGTGGATACTGTTCAAAATTGTTTTCACGATATTCTTACGCACTTTCAGTTTCAATACCCACATCTTCATCGTAATATCATAACATGCCTAGTGCATGGCTTTCTGCTTTCTAATCCCAACTTGCATTGCTTCTTACTTAGCTCTCATCTTGTGCATAACTATTACACAACAGTTCGAGGGCCAGACATCTTATGTAATGTGATTGTTTCAAGAGATGTTACATTCTACCAAATCAATAAATTTTTTTTAAATATCTTATTAGAAGTCTTTCACTATTGACAAAATAGCTTCACAAAATAATAAAATAGACAAATAGCACTATTGACAAAACAAAAATGAAATGGCTTCACGAGTCGAATCTGGACCATGGGTTCTAGTATGGGGACCCTTGCACTAGATTAATAGTTTTGTCTGTACTACGATGCACTTGGATCGCAGGTCCTTTATGAAAGATGAAGACTTTGAAGTCATCTTAAAAAACAAATACTAGCAAAGGTTGTGGTCACTGAGTTGCCTAGTCATGGCGAAACTATGGTTTGCATCTCCCAAGGAGTAGTAAAGAAAGACGTCGCCAATGTGTTAGGACCTGGGCAGAATTGAGAAATGTTTCTTGCAGGCTATTCGGTTCCCTTATACCTACAGTTGAGAAACTGTCTGATATGGATGAAGAGCTCACCTTTCCTTGAAAGAAAAAACTTGATCCATGCAAGTCAAGCATTTTTATTCCAGGCCAGTATAAGGATGGAAATAATGCTGGATAAAGGACATTCTATCTTTCTTAAAACTGCAGAAGTCTTGATAAGCAGTCCAAAGAAACAATTTTAGTAGTTTACCAAGTCCTCCGTCCTGCATGGGGCTGGTTCACCCACACAGGTTGTGGGTAGCCACATTTGCAGGGTGGGCGTGAGAACCTGCAGATTTATGCATGCAGGTGTGGGGCAGGTGCGGGACAAGAAAATCTTTCTGCGGGTTACTGAATGTTGACTCAATGCATGCGAAAGTGACCCGAGTAAGAAAAATGATGTTGCAGAAAATTGTGATACAAAGGTTTAGAGCAGCTATGCCAACCAAAATGCCTTACTCAGCCAAAAATTATGTCAATATATTTGTGAGGGCTGCACATTAAATGGCTCACTTTCATCTTCGCAAACAAAAATTTAGTTTCAAGCTACTGGAAGCATTTGAATACTAACCGCGATGGTAACGGCTATATGGTACTTGTAATCACTCCCGAACTGTGATGCCATAGACAAATTAGTGCTATTGGAAGAATAAGGGCACTGCAGTAACTAGTTAGAAATCAGTTTAGTGCAGAGGAGCACATGAGCAAAAACCAGAAAACTAGAACTCAGTTTTACACTGATGTGTCATTGAACACAAGGAAATCTACATGGAACATGATATACAGGCACTAAAGAACATTGCATGGAAAATGTCAAATTTGAGAATATAAAAATAAATTCAGGTTGTTGTTGTCCTGTATATACAGCACACAATAATGAAAAGCTTACTGGGCTGCATGCCGGTGGCGGGTTTGACATAGCTGGTGTAGCAACATTTTCAAGTGGTGGGGAAACCTTACCTTAGATTGGAGGCAAACGAAGCGACATCCGCCTCCAGGACCTCACAGACATTGACTTCAGTTTAATTCCTAGGCCCACAATGCATGCAAAGACGAGGTGGGGTGTCTATGACATGACATCAGTTATATCTGTGAAAAAAGTGGGTAGTTCAGATAAGTCTTTACATTTTGTGTATCTATACCCTTTTTTTTCTTAGGACTAAATACTTCTCTCATTTACGAAACATATTTTGTTTTTCATGAACCCAACACTTGTTGGTTAATCTTTGCTGCTAATATTACTGTAATCTGACCATGCCCTTGTTTCTTCAACATCATTTGGCAATAACATGCATCTGGTTGCACATAACTCATCCATGGAACTCACCCCATTATGGACCAGTGGTAAATTGTTATTTCTTCACGATTTACATGTACAAACATTCTTTTCTGCCCTTGCTGCTTGTGTTTGTAATGAAATGTTATGTTTCTTATTGCATTGCTCTCTGCCTCGTGACCCTTATTGTTGTTCGCTTCCTTCACCTATCCATGTGCTTGCTTCAACTGCCCATCTATACATGCCTCAACTCTTCACCCACTGCTTGCCCACCATCATCTGTGTTAAGTTGATATATATTGCGTATGTACTATAAAACAATTTTATACTAGGGGTGGCCAACCTATGGCACATGCGTCAAACTTGGCGCATTGTATGCCTGTATTCGTAATAAGGTAAGCCTTCCCAATATTTTTATTGATTTTTGTTTCGTACAAATCCCTTATGAGATGCCTGTTATCATCTTGAAACAAACTTTCAAGATGAAACTGAAACTCTTCATTTCGTGGTTAGAAAATGCTGATATCAGCTTGTCTTCGTATTTGAAGAAGCAGATTGAATGTTCTGCTGATAATGGCAATTTGAGAAAATACACTAAAAATCAAGTTATTGCAAGACTCATTTGAAATCATTTTCGTGATTTTGTTAAGGAAGAAGACTGTATTTTGGCATTAATAAACCCATTCTCACTTGGTGAAAGAAGGATAATGAAAATGCCAAGTAACAAATAAATGGAACATCTTGACTTCAAAAAACAAAATTAATAAATTGAAAACTAGATTTGAAGTGCTTTTTTCAGTCCCTTTCTTACAACATGATTAATTTCTGGTGATTCATACCTGGTGAAAATTTCCCAGAACTAAGAAAAATCGCTCAAAGTTATATGTGTGTTGTTTTGAAACAACGTACACATGCATATAAGCATATTAATCCATGACATTGATCAAAGCAAAACGAGGTCACACCTTACTGATTCAAAATTGAAGAATTTTCTGCTGCTCTCAGTAACAAATTTAGCTCCAAACATTGAAAACCTGGTGAAATGTTTGATAAAGTCTTATTTAAAAAGTAATAAGTTTCATGTTTATTTGCTGCTTTACCAGATATTACATTTGTATTTGATTATATTACCTGGTAAATCACTAATGATATGAAGTAACATTGCTACAAGATACATCCGACGGTGTGGCGCAAATTGGCGCATGGTGTGCAATAGATTGGTCACCCCTGTTTTATACCTTTTCTTTTTTTAATTGTGTTACCATTTGCCCTTTGTGTATTATTTCTGTAAATATTCTTTGTCATTTTGTTTTTCCTACATACCGTTTATGTGAGAACTTTGTGCCTGATTCTTTCCCATTGTTTCGTCCGATGGCTCTCTGTATTTGGGTTTTTATGATCCTTTTGGGTAGTCCAATATTGTATTACTTCTTCACGATTTGTACATGGATAAAACATTGTTTTTTGCTCTTGCTAAGTGCTTTTGTTCTGAAATCTCATGTTAACTGCATTTTGCTCTCTGCCTCAAACCTTATTGTTGCTTACCTTTTTCTCGGCTCTCACTTTGGCGACTTTAGTTTAGGTAGTAGTGACTGGCACTGTTCCCTCTAAGGCGAAAAAAAACGGCACTTTCGGCACCTTTTTTGGACGCCAGCCGACAAAAATTTTGAAAATCGGCACGTGCAGTTTTTCGACGCAATTTCCTTCTCTGGAGAAAATTTCACAACATACAATTTAAATATTTTTTCAAAGATGTACGGGACATATTTTCACGATTGAAGCTGTTCTCAGGACACATCATACAGAAAGTTCAGACGCATTTTGGGAATTCTCCACTTGCAAGGTTTATAAAGAAGTTCTGGGCGCATTTTCCTGATATTTGCATCTCAAATCAAAGCTGTTCGCCATGAAGTTCAGATGCATTTCTTGAGTTATCTGCCTCCAAAGTTTACAAAATTGTTTTGGGCACATTTTTGAGATTTTCACTTTGCAAGTAAAAGAAAAAAAGTTCTGCGCGCATTTTCTCTATTTTTGCGTCCAAAAATGAAGGTACTTCCCGTGAAGTTCAGACGCATTTTGGAAGTTCTCTGCCTGCACGTTTTACAGGAAAACTTCTTGGCGAAATTTCACAAGTTATGCATCCAAAACCGAAGCGGTTTGCTGTGATGTTCAGACGCATCTTGGAAGTCCTCTGCCTTGCAAGGTTTGCAAAAAAGTTCTGGGCGCATTATCACGATATATGTGTCGATAAACGAAGGTATTTCCCGTGAAGTTCAGATGCATCTTGGAAGTTTTCGCCTTGCAAGGTTTACACAAAAAGTTCTGGGTGCATTTCCTTGATTTCTGTGTCCAAAAGCGAAGCTGTTTGCTGTGAAGTTCAAACCCAATTTTGACGTTTTCACCTTGCATGCTTTATATAAAATGCTCTGGACGCATTTTCACAATTTATGCGTTCAAAAACGAAGCTGTTTGCCGTGAAGTTCAGATGCATTTTGGAAGTTCTCTGCCTGCAAGTTTTACAGAAAAGGTTCTGGGCGCAATTCCACAATTTGTGAGTCCAAAAATGAAGCGGTTTGCTGTGAAGTTCAGACGCATTTTGGAAGTTCTCTGCCTGCGAGTTTTACAGAAAAAGTTCTGGGCGCAATTCCACGATTTGTGTGTCCAAAAACGAAGCTGTTTGCTGTGAAATTGAGACACATTCTGGAAGTTATCTGCCTGCAAGATTTACAGAGAAGGTTGTGGGTGCAATTCCACGATTTATGTCCAAAAACGAAGCTGTTTGTCGTGGAATTCAGGCGCATTCTGAAAGTTCTCTGCCTGCAAATTTTACAAAAAATGTTCCGAGCACAATTCCACGATTTGTGCGTCCAAAAACAAAGCTGTTTGCTGTGAAATTCAGACGCATTTTCGAAGTTCTCTGCCTGCGAGTTTTACAGCAAAAGTTCTGGACACAATTCCACGATTTGTGCATCCAAGAACGAATCTGTTTGCCGTGAAATTCAGATGCATTTTGAAAGTTCTCTGCTTGCAAGTTTTACGAAAATGTTGTGGGTGCAATTCCACAAATTTTATGTTGAAAAATGAAGTTGTTTGCTGTGAAATTCAGGTGAATTTTGGAGTTCTCGCTTTGCGAGGTTTATGAAAAATATTCAGGGCGTATTATCATGATTTGTGCGTCCAAAAATTGAACTGTTGGCCGTGATGTTCAGACGCATTATGGAACTTCTCCGCCTCCAAGGTTTACAGAGAAAGTTCTGGACAAATTTTCACGATTGATGTGTCCAAAAATAAAGCTGTTTGCTGTGAAGTACAGACACATTTTGCAAGTTTCTGCTTGCAAGATTGATAAAAAAGTTGTGGGCGCATTTTCACGATTTATGTGTCGCGTAAACAAACGTTCTTGACTTCAACATTTTGTAAAAATGCTTTGGCCACGTTTTATAATTTTCCACGCCCATAAATCTTTGCTGGGTTGTTCGGGCACAGTGCGAAGTTCTCGATTTTTACATTTGATAAGAATGCTTTGAATCTGAACATATTGGACTGGCAAGTGCACCCACAAATTGTGACGTGCGAGTGTGACTTTATGCGAAGGAATTTCAAAAAAGTCTTGGATTGGCACCTCAAGACATGTTTTGTAATATCTGAACTGCGAAAGAATGAACAGATTTTGTGAAATTTGACCTGATGTAAGGTGCCTGGCAAAATTAAGCTGAGTCGTTCATAGAGGCCTTTAACCTAACTTGTTGTGTTTTGAGTATAGTGCACCTTTGAAAGACAGTAAAATTTGTTTTTCGTCCGGCTTATCACGACTGTTATCAAGTTCCAGGTTCAGGTCATATTGCATCACATGGCTGGTAAATGGCTGAGGCCATAAAGTTTGAAAATTTTCATAAAATTTCATGATCATTTGTGATGTATCAAATATGAAAGTAAACAAGCCTGCAAGCAGCGGGAAGAAGCAATGATCATTGATAATTATAATTAATATATAAGCTTGGCGAGATATAGGTACGCCGCACTTATTTTAAACAAACAGTTAACTTGCACATGCAGTAAATTCCTAGTGATGTCAGTGTTAGTTTGCGCAATTAGGCTAAAAAAACTGTTAAACTGTGTCCATCAAGTTAGTGTAAATGGTCGAAAAGCTGGAAGAAGAGGCTTCCATCAATCAATTTTGACATATCATAATCATATAAAACAGTGGTTCTTAATCTTTTTTGTATGTTTTACCCTTTTAACAAAGATGATTATCAGATTTACCCCCAATATATAATGGTGTTCATTTATTAAAAAACGACAGAAACACATTACATCGGCTATTTTTAATGCGACGGATGCCCTTGCTTTTTGGCAACAAGTTGTTCAATGTCTGGTAAAGTAGTAGATTCTACTACTTTCTACATTCACAACTGTTGAAACCTATTTGTTTGTCCCCGAACCGTTGTGAAACTCAGATAAGCAAAAATTATCAAACTTCAGAATAGACTTCTTTTACCGTAGTGTAATATCACCTTTTGCAATAAAATTATTTTTACTACCGTTTAGTTCTCATTGCTCAACGCAAAATATCAGTTTCAGCAACTCCGGTTACGACATCAAACCTCCGCAACCCAGCTCTGCTCTTCACAGAGCTCCGCCTTTTAGCACAGGGTACCTTTGTGTTGCAAAACTTTGATGCAGACGTATTGCGGACTCACAGACACCACTGGCAACAGCCCTGAAACTGTTTTTTTGCTTTGCAAGCTTCTTAAATCTTGCCTTAGTTATAAATTTTCCACATCTGTTGCAGTCCTATTTTCACTACTGCCTTTACTTTCGAGGCTGCCGTCAGGCATTAAAAATGAAATTGTAACAAAAACAGACCAATTTTGCACAGCCCAACTGCATGTCCAAAACTTGCTAAAAAAAGCAATCGCATTATTTTGTGATTGCTGGACAGTTCTCACACGGAACAGAGATAAGGGAATAGTGCATTGTTACATAAGATAGCAATGCTGATCCTAATACATAAAACTCTGGGTCGAAGTCCAACACATAAATCCTGAAGTTCAATGCAGTGCGAAGCATTGTTTAGTTTAAAGTTTTTTTAATCTCTGTTTCTACTTCAATAGACACCGAAAAGGGGTGCATTTGTATCAGAGGGACGTCCATTTAAAGGGGCATCATAGATGTTTGAGGGGTAGTCGCTCCAACTGCCCCTCTGGATCCACCACTGCCTTAGCATTAGGTTAGCGTTAATGTTAGTGCTACGGTTAGGGTTTACCTTTTACATTTAAAACGTTTCTACCAACTCATACTGTACTCTCATCATCACGCCAGGCACTACTCTTTCTGTCACGTTACAGGTGCCAGTCGAATACGGTTTCAAATAAAAAGATCCACAAGCGGTTCTGTAGTCACTCCCTTCATTTAGAATTTAACATCAACAAACATTATTATTAGGGCAACTAGCCTAGGCTACTGTAATTTTTTGTTTCAACAAGTAGTAAAAAGTAGGCCAACAGTAGTACACAAATACATTAAACCACTTGACTGTCAATAGACTTCACCCATACACAGTACTTTCCTGTACGGTTCTTGCTCAAACGCTGCATAACTAGATACAGTACTTTGTACAGCGTTATTGGTCACGTACAGAAGTGAGAAGTTCCTTGAAACAGCTGGGTCATATAAACACCACAATCACAGGGTTGCCAGATTGAAAATCAGAAAAAATGCCAAATGAGGTTAAAAAAGTGCCAAAAAATGCCAAACACATCCTGAAAAACGCCAAAAAAATGCCAAAGCATCTTTAACAAAATCAGTACTTTTACGTATTATGCTGCGTTTGCTACGCAGCATAATTTTACTGTGTGCTTAATATAACAGCATAACTCGTCACTGGGGCCAGCCAGTAGGCCTGAAGGTTTCTTTCCCAAAAGTAAATGGTGAAGTTGCTACTTGAAAAGGTTAAACTCTCCAGGGCTATCCACAAACATAACTCCAAAGTCTTTTCTGCTTCTTCCTTCTTCCAGCTTCCACAACATGGTATTTGATAGTGCTGCATGGTTTGCTGTATCACTCTGTGTCTGAATCAGACACAAAGTCAGAAAGGCTACAACCAAGATGAATTAATAGTAAACAGATCAATGACAATAATGTTGAATACACCTGTATAAAAATAATTCACTATAAGCCTAAGTCGAACCGCGTTAAACTAAATGACAATCCACCTTTACTGTAAACAAAACGGCTGCCACCGATATCGTACCTCGAACTCGAACACTTCGTAATCGAATTCGTTTCGTTCCTTGCACACTTCGCACCCGAATTACCGAATACCCGGAATTACCGAATACCGGTAAGATTTCGATGGAAACGTCTGTTGTTGTTTCTATCTTTCTATTTCTAAGTGTAAGTGAGTAACAGAGTTGCCAGAT
>Ga0210059_1003205_pt1 | contig 26068 bp, 20 predicted proteins | sample Ectturendosymbi2_FD_188042 | JGI IMG/M metagenome (GOLD analysis project Ga0210059, IMG submission 188042) | Ecteinascidia turbinata endosymbiont from Florida, USA - Sample 2 (SPAdes) (version 2) | ecosystem: Host-associated > Tunicates > Ascidians > Unclassified | place: Key West, Florida... | reverse complement strand
AAAATGCGATTATAGTGTTCAAAATATAGTGACGAGTACAAACAATCTGACTACATTAAAGCACGTAACCATACGTTGTTAGATTTTCTGCATCTTTCGAGAAACAGGTGCTTGTATTTACGTAGCAGAGCCTCAAAGGTAGGAATGTTACATTGAACATGGTGGCTAGTAACACTCGCTCTCCAGGGCAGGTTGTGTAGAGCTCTGCAACCAAAATTATATGCCACCCGCAATCTTGACACTGCAAGTGCCTCCATGCATATTATTTATCTATTATGCTATGTAGCAGGTGTCAGAACTGCAGTATTTGTGACAGTTTATGCTCAAATTTCTTTTCTTGGTTTTTCCATGTTTTCGTTGTACCAAACGACGTTTTGAAAGCTGCGAGTGTTGATAAAAGGTAGAACGTCTACATGCCTAGTGTAGACCTACATGATTCAGGGGTTTAGTGGGGCACACCTTTTTCACGTTTTGTTTTAAAATGAGTTTAAAGCTGTTTCAAACTGGCTATTTTTGGATGCGTTCGTACACCTTTTTGTTAGCACTACATCCCCATAGACGTACGAGGCGGGGGGTCGGGGAAAGCGGTCGCCCCCCCGCTTGAAAAATTTCAGGGCAAGCGCAATTGCTCAAAAATCCTTAATGGTACAAAATATTTCATCACAGTGAAAAATTCCAGGGCACACTCTGTTTTTCAGGGCAAGCGCAAGTTGTTCAAAATCCTGAATGATAAATAATATTCCAATACAGTGAGAAATTTCGGGTCAACTCTGTTTTTCAGGGCAAGCGCAAGTTGCTCAAAATCCTGAAAGATAAAAAACATATATTCAATACAGTGAAATCAGGGCACACTCTGTTTTTCAGGGCAAGCGCAAGTTGCTCAAAAATCCTGAACGGTGAAAAAATTTTCAGTACAGTGTATACTCACTTGGGGGTAATCAGTGTAATTTGGGCTAGTCTAGTGTATTGTATAGTCTGAACCAAAGTCGTGAATGGTTATAATGACTTTGATCTGGACCAAGCCCTCTTTTTCTGTAAAAATCGAACAGTTGGATGTCGGTAGTTTAACAGCTTGATATAAGACTTCGGTAACTCTTTCTTTGTTCGTTTTAGAGTTTGCGCTGGGTAGAGATGCAGTGTATTAAGATGATAGATTTTTTTGATTAACAGGAGTTTTAGAAGCGGGCCGCACGTACGTGCGGATTGCTTGCTGCTTGGCCTCTTTGAGTGCACGTCTTTAAGAGCCTTGCTCAAGCGCACAGCAATAATGACTCAGGCAGGTGCAGGGAGTCAGACCCTTCGATCTGTAACCGTAGCTTTTAAAACATTGCGTTGCACCATTGACGTCGCGTACATATTTCCATCAGTAAAAACAATTACCATAAACTTTCTTGTCTGGCAGAAAACAACACGCAAGGAACTTCACCCCCTTGTGTTAACAAGCAAGGGAACTACAGAACTTGCCTATAACGGCACCCTCTAGGGGATTGCATAATGCACGTTATTGCCGAATTGACGTTACAAGCGAATTGAAATGCATGTAAAAGATGCCATCGGGACCGAACAAAATGTAACGTTATAGGCGAAATGACGTTACAGACGTAACCGTTATAAACGAATTCAACTGCATAGAGCTGATTTACAAGAGGTTTCAGGCCCCCTTCGGATTAGACTAAAAAAGTGAGTTTCACGGCAAATTGTTTATTTTTAGGGCAAATTGTTATTTTCAGGGCAAATTTTTTCCGCCCCCCCAGTAAAATACCTTCCCGTACGCCTATGTACATCCCTGACATGGTTCGACTTCCAGCTGTTAATGGGAACGATTGATTGATTGTTTCAGTGACCAGTAGAATGTATGTATTTATTTTATATCATCTCGTGCTTTGTTGTGATTCTTGTGAGAAATTAGACGGAGTTTCTTTCGTACCAGTGTCTTCACTTTAAATGCTGATACGAATAAAATTGGTTCAGTTTTGTTGTTTATGACAAAATATTGTTATGTTTTTCAAAAAAGTTAACAGTGCATTAGGCAAACATCGAACATAGTTTTTACTGAACCTACTGCGGCAAACAGGCATCAAGTACTGGTGCGTAGTCAGAAAAATATCTTGAAGCCAGGCCCGTAACCAGCTTGGGACACCAAGGTGGGCGAAGAGTTTTCTGAGAGAGGCCGAAAATTTTTAAACTATGTCCAATACTTTCCAACTACGTCTAACATATTTTCCAGGGGGGGCGAAAGAAATTATAAGGGACTTTTCCTCCCTAGTCATGGGCCTGCTTAAAGCATAGGCGAAATTTTTTTCATGTTGTTTTCTTTGTTGTTTCCTGAGAAAAGCGCATAACCAAACAAATGCTCTTAGTTTTGTGTGGATACTTTTTCTGGAAAAAGTCATCGTTTTTGCAAATTTGACAAAGGCGCTGGAGTCTTCCTGCCCTGCTTGACTACCCATGGCACGTAGCATACCTGTACAATCACAAATTTTATGTGATCAGACTGAAAACAGACAACTGGCAATGTGCTGCCCAGTTAATCGCTGAATATTAACAGAATAATTTATTTTAAACATACAATAAAACAAAAAAATTGTCCCCCTAAAAATGTATTGCGTCCCCCAAACCTTCTGGCTACGGGCCTGCCTTGCCACCCTTCTGACGCCCATGATTGTATGACGTGGAAACTCGTGAGTCAGCCGATGTCCCATGTAATTGTGGTCTGATTGAAAGGGCTTAAAGGATACAGATAAAAAAAGAAAATGATACAGTTGTCGTAATATCAAACAACGCAACGATTATTTGGCAATAATGGCTATTTGCAAAAACAACATCTGTGTTGATTGTATGAGACAACCTGAAGTCTGCATTTGTACAGTGATGTATCAAACAGAGCAACTTCGCTGTCAGGTTATCTGGAACAATCTTGCTATCATCAGATCCACAACAACTCTATCAGGATCTCATTAAAAAGGCTTTCACCGACCGTTTAGCAGAACACTTTGAATGTGAGACTTCGGTAGCGAATTTTGTACACGTGAATAGACGTAAGCGAAAAAATGAGTGACGTAACTCGAAATATTAAGCAATATTTCTGGAATAAGATTTATCTAACAGCAATGTTTCAATAACCGTAAACGCTAGCGTCTTTCAACACGTTTGAGAAATGTTTGGATTTTTGACAATCCAAAAGATCTTTTGGCTATGTTCAACCTATTACGTAAAACCTTTGTAGCTACGTTAAACTTACATCGTAATTTAAATTGTTTGATGAGACTTTGCTAAATTTAACTGACTTCATTGAAACATAAGATGGAATTAAACTGTAAACACAAGCGCAAAAACTTATTGACCACGCTTTTAGAGTAGCGATAAGCGCTACACGGGGAAAGTGTCCCCGAATTGACAGCAATAGACATCACATGCCATGATCACTCTATGCTGTGCTGGGATGCGCGGGATTTTATACTTCTCAGCTAGCTCAGATATTTATCTGTGGTGACTACCGCGCCGAACCTTGTAATGGCCCTATTGCCATTACATTACTCCCTCCTTTTAGTGTTTTCTTCCCCCGTCTTGGCCGAAGGTTCGTAGGGCCTCTTATTAATGCCTTGCGCTCAACTAGGGCTTCATGACTTCGCTTCGCCATTCACAATCTCCAGTGAATGTTCGCACCTGCCGGAAGTCATCAAGCGCCAATTGCAACGCAATGCCCCACATTGGGCGCCAATTTTAGAGTAGCGATAAGCGCTATGCGGGGAAAGCGTCCGAATTGACAGCAATAGAGATCACATGCCATGATCACTCTATGCTGTATTGGGATGCGCGGGATTTTATATTTCTCAGCTAGCTCAGATATTTATCTGTGGTGACTACCGCGCCGAACCTTGTAATGGCCCTATTGCCATTACAACGCTTAGCTGCATGTAAAGATAGTTTAGCACTGCACGTAATTAAATACGTACAAATCACGGACTTTGCAAAGTACAATAACTATCTGCGGAATTTGAAGACCAAATGAGAAAAAAATTCAAATTTGGTTTCATTTTAGTCACATGCTCTTTGCCAATAAGACAGACGGCAAGCTCAGGGAAGGATAAGGTCGCCTCGGGCCCCTCTTTTTCAGATGTACCGTCCCCCCCCTTGAGATCTTTGCACCATTGCTTAGTTAAAAGTTATGTACCATTTCAATGCCATATCTAAAGAAGCTCTGAAGCAAGTCATGTTTTTCGAAATAGGCTAAAGCAAAAATTATGGGAAAATGTGCCATAGAAGACACAGGGGCGTAACGAGGGGGAGGCAAGGGGGACACAATTCCATGGGCCCCGAATCATTGTGGGGGGCGCCGAAAAGTCACAACAATGTTACAAGTACTTTCTTCAACACAGTGTATTTGCTTCCGAAAGACGTCAGGATCGAACATGGGGGCGCCAAACTCGCTTCTTGCCCCGGGAGCCGTCTAACCTTGTGACGCCCCTGTGGGGGCAGCTTTCAATTGTGTAGCTGCGAAACTTTGGAAATTTTTGTTTATTTCGTATGTATCGTATGCTCTTGAATTTAGCTCATAAATTGAAATGTGAAACAAATGTAACTCTTTTATCCACGTAATACCACATCTACCTTTCGCAATGGCGATGTTTTGGGACCCCTTTATGAGATCTTGCCCATAAATTTTAATATCCACCCTGTGCAAGTTATCTCAGTATCTGTAAGTAAGGACAGTGTCAATTCCCTCAGCACTTGCAAAATAAAAAACATCTTGTTAAATTACGTTAGATTTTGCTGCTGACTCTTCTCGTTGCAGTCAAATGATTTCAAATAGTTTACTGTAGGATAGGGTGGCAATTAACATCAAGTGAAAGTTGAAACATTGAGCTTATGAACAGCAGGTCGGAGTCTAATATCTTGAAAAGACTGATTTTTACTCGCCTGCAAGGAAAAGAGAAATCGATGAAAACGTTAGGCTCCACATAATTGTGATTGAACTGTCACAATACATGTCACCACAAATAAATATCTAGAACAGTGGTTGTCAAAGTTTGTTTTCATATTCCCCCCTTGCAAACCCAAACACTGTCAATTCGTCCCCAACAAAAATCACAAATGATACTTGCAAAAATTTCACACTACCCACTGTGAAGAAACAAGAGAGGATTATGAACCAAACAGACCTGTTATAACATCAGACAGTTAAAGCGGTTTGTACCTGCAAGTTACTGTGATTTCTACCTGACAGGCGCATGTTCTGCTTGACCATGGAGCTGGTTGGCAATTGCAGCTTCACCCTTTCCACCACTAATGGCAAATGGGATAAGTTACCTAGCCTCAAGATTGGCGTCCTACAGGGATCTGGACTGGCACCCCTTCTCTTGAACATCTACACCTCATATCCTCACAGGTGTCCGACCTGCTGAGCTTCGTCCCAAAGGAGTCGCACTGTCTCTAGCTCGCTGGGTCATGGAGTATGGACACCTGCTCCACTCAGCGCTCATGTTCACCCAGTGCAAATGCACGACGTCTCAAATTGAGAAACCCATTTGTCCTTGTCGCAAAACAACTAATAATTTCATCTGACAACAATGGAAGTGCCGCGCACTAGCCGGATCACCGATGGAACGTAGAGCGTTTGGACAAGTACAACCCTACAAGACTCCGCACTTTCATCCCCGACATCAGCATCCACCCTCCTGGAATGACCCTTCCAAGAATAGCGTGGGTCCGGCTTAACTGCCTCCGCACTGGTGTCGGACCTATCTGCTCCTGCTTACACAAATGGGACATGACCTACTTTGCGGCTTGTGAATGTTGCGCAGAAGAGCAAACCGTGGACCATGTTGTCCTCCGATGTCCAATCCATCGACCTCCTCACCCAGAGACGGATTTACGCATAGGCCATGGCCTAGGGCTCCGCGCAACTCCTTCCTATGGCGACTCATTATTAACCTAAAAATTGCAAAACTGCGCAGAAGCATTACTTCACAATTTACTTCGAAACGAGCGAAAATGCAAACATCTAGACTTTTATCTGTGCAGTAACAACACAATAATATTTTTTGCCACGCAGTATAAGGATGACAATGCTGCTTAACATCGGAGTTCTGCATTGTCTGGCGATCTTACGTTGTTGCGAGCCTTTTGTCAGTGGATGAGTGGAAGACTGTACGCCAAGTTAGAAGTGCAGATTGGGTGAAAGGCTTGATGCTGAGGAACATGGCTGGGCGCGAAAAAGATGCAGGCCGTCTGTATGACAGTGGTTACAAACAGTAGTGTAGCCAAACCAAAATTTTTTGGGAGGCCAAATGGATTATGACTGAAAGAGAGCTATCTCATGCAGAAGTGGCAAAGATGGGATTTTTGCCAAGGACCAGATGGCGTGACCACATATCCGACCAGATGGCGTGCCTACATATTCTATTTGAATAAGACAGGGGATAGTGTTGTAATAGTGTGTGTAATAACCTAACTTAATACTGTATCAAACAATTTGCAACTTGCTGCTGATTACTGATCTATTGATATTGGACATAAAGAAACCAAACATGATGGGCTGAGGCTACATGGAGAAAATCAAGTTCAAAAGAAGAAAAATTCAATCAACTCTGGCAAGGCATCAAAGAATTGAAAGAAACAATGCTCATCCAGAATGAAAAACTGGACAAGCTAACTAATATCACACAAAATCTTGAGAACAAGCTAAACGGAATACAGCAAAAGATGGTTGAATATGAAAATAAGTTGAATCAGCTTGAAGAAGAAAAAGAACAACTACACGATGAGATGGTTCAGAAAACAAATCTGCTTGTAAGTCAGTTTTAGCGCCATCAAGCGTATACTCTATACTACAGCAAAGTATACATCCTCGTCTTCTTTCGTGCATTTGTTTTTTTCTCTTTCCTGCGATGCATGTTAAAAGTCTAGCGTTTTGCGTGTGGGAGTGAAGACGTTACACTATACAACACAAACAAGACCTTGCTTGGTCCCGTCTTGGTGTGGAGCCAGCAGAACTACCGAGGTCGCTGAAAACGATGAGTTATTTTGGTTACTTCATGGGCTCCTGCCCCCGCGACCCACCCTAGAGGAAAAACGGGTACAGAAATGGAATAATAAAATCAAAGTTAAACAACCGAGATTTTTACACGTGTGAAAACTTTAAATACGAGTAAGAACAGTGAAAGTCTGAATTCAGTGTTCTCAGCATAGACCCCGGAACAAAAATTTAAGACACGCATTCCACGAAGGGCTACCAGTTTGATACAAACACTTCCGAAAAAAAATTTGCTAAATTTGTCTTCAACTATGTTATCATTAATAAAGATTAATGATATTCATCGATGTGAAGACACTGATCATTAGTGCAACCAATTTTTTACCAAAAATTTTAAATTTTGACTTTGTAATTTACAAATTTGACCTATACAATTTCTGCGTTTGCCACTGCAAAATAATTCAGCCTTAGGTATTGAGTTTAACTGAGAAACATATTCATGCACTTGTTACTTCAAAATAAAAAAAAACTGGTTGTTCAACTTTGGGGATGATATATTGATAAGTACATCCATAACCAAGTAGAGTCAACCCTGCACAATGGATTGAGCTTTTGCCAAACCAAGCACTGAAAGACCACGTTTCTTGCCTTACAACGCCGGCCCTACATGATATTCAATCGTCCAGTAGTGGGCAAAACAACATTACGTCCAAAATTGCAACAAACCCATTATTATTACAGAATTGTAAAAGCATATCAACATCTGTTGCTTTAGTTCCAGTAAAATATCGATAGAGAAAAAGGTGTGCTGCAAGGAAAGCTTGACCTAACCACAAATTTTGACCTCATGATTAATTGACTTTTTTTTGACCTAATAGCTTGGGATTCCCTCATGGTATGAGCGTGAAATTCGGTTTGTGGACGTTCCATAAACTTTAAAAACGGCAGAAAATTTTTGACTTTCGGTTGCCCCACTATCATGTTTATGCTATTGTCAGAACAACGGGCACCAGGTTGGTGATCCCTATTTTAGATACTAATTACATGTTCAGCCTCAAAGTTTTATTCACATCAAACAGTTTAATTTCAAATTTCACAGCAAACCAAATGCTTCCAGAAACTTTGACGTTGTTCAAAGTGATGTGCAACGGTTAGACTACAGTAAGTAACGGCATGACAATGGCCTGGTAGCTGCGCGCAGATCTTATTACAAAAACAGCTATATGCCTTTCCATTATTACGTCACCAGTGACCACCAGCAATACACATCATAAGCGTCAGGATTCTGACACAGAACACGAGTCACAATTTCTATGTTCAGGAATTTGTTTTTATTTGGTGGAATGTGTCTTCCGGATTCGGACTGAAGTTGCAAGGCTGCAACGTAACCGCTAACGATCAACCTGAGGCGTTGTGGGATTTCACGTTTCTTGCTCGGGTTCGGGGAGGAGGAAAACATCGTGGTACAGGAGCAAAGCAGGCTTTGAATTCATATTTAACACATTTGCAAGTACAGTGGAAGAATGCATGCCAGTCACATCGACCATCCCGCTATTTCTTGGTCTATGGCAGGGGTCACCAACCTTTTTGAAACTACGAGCTACTTCTTGTGTACCGATTAATGCGAAGGGCTACTAGTTTGATACAATCTTCTGAAATAAAAATGTTGCTCCATTTACCTTCAATTATTTTAGAATTGATATTCGTTAATGTGAAAACAATGATCATGCTAACGTTATTTTTAGAACAGGCCCGCGGGCGACCTACTTGGTCCTTAAGGGCGACCTGGTGCCCGCGGGCACCACGGTGGTGACCCCTGGTCTATGGGCATCACCAAACAGGAAGGCTGGTAACTTTCCGGTAGCAACTGCTTAGCTGCGGGTAGTCCTATAAAAACCCAGATACTGTGATTGTGACTTGTACAATTTCTGTGAAATAACACTTGTGCTCTATATGTATTCAAACCTCTTTCACGTGACTAACAGAAAGGAAGTGATCGTGATAACACGTGAAAGCCTTAGGAATGCGAGTGTGATTAAATCTAACGTGAGCACCACGCCAACACGACCATTTTGAGTGCCGTGGAGGTCGTGTTAACACTGCAGCTTTCACTGCAGTTTGAAACCCTTGTACATGAGCGCTATAGACAACCTGCAAGCGAAATGAACCAATAACTGATTACATGGGCCAAAACGAAGCTATAAAAAACATACATATCGGCAGAAGAATGAATAACAATTGCCTTTGAGCCAACTACAACAAAATAAGCAACCGCTTATTTTTTGATAATGTGGTGATTGCTTGCAGCGGGATTTTTTCACTGGAGAAGTATTTCGTATTACAATAATAATTGAAAACACATTTATGGCATTTAGCAGTAATTCATGTTCGAAATTAAAAACGATAAAGCTTTTTTTTTAACAAAACACTTCCCGCCGCGACCTTTGCATTTACCACTATTTACGATAAATACATCGTTTGCAAGAAAAGTCTCAGGAGCATGTCTTTTGCCTACTTCGATCTTGTTGTTCCACTAATTCGTTGGCGCATTCCAACCTACACCAAGCATTTGAATAGTCGGTAAGTAAAACATATACAGTTTTTGCTCCCTCCGAACAGTACTTCGAAAAATATGCGTTTTCCGAAAACGTCACAGTTGTTTTGTGAAGAATGTGCCACGAAAATGCATCGAATGGAGTAGCTGGTTTAACGTGTGAGATTTACACAAGCCATATAAATGTACCCATTGCAGTTGGCAGCACAGTCCCAAGGACAACTCCGTACACCAATGCAAGGTAACATCACACGAAACAACCTTCAGAAAACAAGCAGTTGTAGCACGAAATGTATGATGCAAAGTTCAATGAATTACTCTGAATTATCATAAAACGGCTAACAACTCAGGTGGCGGGTCAAGGACACAACGTCGTGTAAGTCAGGCTGCACTGCGTCTAACGGCTCGGTGACGCTTCTTTGCAAAATCGGGGGCGCCAACTGGCTCACAGCAGTGGCCGTATTCATGGAGCTGTAATCGTTTTGCCCAACAGGCACTTGCCTAGGAATGTCGGCCGAATCGTCATTAACGCTGCTCGTTGATGGCACTGAGATGCAATCTGCTGCGCTGCTGCTGTCAGTCATGCGCACATCGTCGACCGATACGGACGCAGCAGACGGTTCAGCTGGAACGTCACTTTGCAAACCAGCCACGCCCTTTTTGTTCGCAGTGGCCACGTCGCGCTTTATTCTTCTTTTGCGCGATGTTCTGTGTCGCTGGAACTGTACTTGATTCGCGAAATCAACCACGTAAACTGAACCAGCTATGAGCACATCGACCGACGCGGCCCCACTGGAATAAGCCGCTTCAATTTCGCTGCATGTACGCTCATCGTATTGCCACCAGCCGTTGTGTCCTTCATAGAACCATACAAACCTATCAAATAAAGAGTTGATAAAGTTGAAACAGGTAGACATTAAATATCAGGCACAACATGCCAACCAAAACATCATCGTGACCACGCTTGATTGATTTAAATCATGATTTGAATCAAACACTAAAAATAAAAAATCATGTCGTTTTAGAGCTTTGTGACACATTTAATTATCATTCTATAGCAGGGGTGGCCAAAACTGCTCTGCAAATGCATTAATTGGTAGAAGCATCAGTATATCTTGTTATACGACTAAGTTTACTGAAAGCACACCATAAAACAATAAATCTAATCAAGTGTACTTCTCTTTCTCCACCAATGAAATTGAAAATATGAAAACCATTAATTGAAATCTCTTGTTTCCTGGATGAATCCCACTGTAATTACAGTTCTACTTATATTTAGATCAGGGGCGTAATGATGTTAGATGGCGCCTGTGGAAAGAAGCAAGTTTGGCACCCCATGTTTGAACCTGAGGTCTTTCGGAAGCAAATGTACTGTATTGAAGAAAGTACTTGTGACAATGTTGGGACTTTTGGCACCCCCATAGTGATTTGGCGCCCAGGGCATTTTGCACCCCTTGCACCCACTCGTTATATCCCTGATGCGGATAAATTACAAGCAGCGAAACATTTGACCAATGATGGGAGAAAAATTAGTTCAAAACCCATAATGATAGGCGACGTAATGTTGACAGTGTAACACCATCTCACGTTTCACTTACAGGATGGCCTTCAGAAGAAATTAAGCATAGGGCACAAGTCAAAAGTTTCACTTTGTTGGTAAAACTGCTTTTCTCTCAACATCACTAAGAAGAGACACTGAAGATGAAAAAACAAACCTACAGCATTCTGATGCACACTAGCTCTTTTCTTAGTCATAGACCCAATTGTTTCAAATGACCAAAAAATAAATAAATAAAAAAATTTTAAATGAAAAAAATTTTTAATTTTAAATCAAAAAATTTTTAAATTTCGAAATTTCAAATGACCCCCAAAAAAAATCAATTTGTCATAATGTCTCAAAATATAAGGGTAGTTTTATATCGTTACGGCAAGTTTTAATAATCTCATGGGATAAAAAATAGGTTCCTGATTAATTGAAAACACGCGTTATATGTTGATAAAGCCCACAAAAAAAGATGGCATATCCATAAGACATACATTTTTGGACTGCAAATACACACGAGAAGCTTGTTCTGGTATGCATTTTGTGAAAATCATTATCTATTGCATGAAGTTCATTACAATTGCCATTACTAACCGCAGGTAACAGTTATTTAAAAATAAGTATAAGTGAGGTTGCCACTGTTAACATTTTCACATTTTTCCCATTTTGTCATTACCAATGAAATGATAACCACATAGCATTAGTTTCAGTACATCTTTGTAACTCTTCACATCGCCAAAAACTTTCAGTGTGAAGAGAAACAAACTGTATATATATATGTGCTTTTTAACACTTTGAGAGCTGGGGTACGATATATTCGTACTTTGAAATAGGCTTAAAACCAGCAGTTGTCAGTTGCCTTACCAACGCCATACCTCCTTCGCCAATTGCGCTAGAGAGCTGTTCAAGGGCTCAAATGAATCAACCGGTCTTCTAGTCAGCACTCGAAAAAAATTTTTTGGTTGGGGGTTGCGGATTTCTTGTGGGTGACGTCATAAGTGAAGTAGTTTTTGGGCCATTTTGGCTCATGTTGCCTGGCCTAGGGCCCAACCGCTTATGCCAAAGTATTTCGCTGAAGTTTTCATTCGAACTAGGCTCGAGTCCGAGTCTTTCAGCCTTTGATCAACTTTCTAGCGTTTCTGGTTCAAAAGTTATGATCTTAAATAAAAAAATTAATTAATTATCTAATTAACTAATTAGTCAAATATTTTTATTACCTTAGATCATTACATTTGAGCCAGAAACCCTAGCAGGTCATCCAAAGTACCAAAAGACTCGGATTGTAGCATAGTTTCCAATAAAAACTTCAGCGAAATACTACCATCTAACGGTTGGCACCCAGGCCCAAGTGAAGTGGGCCAAGGTGGCCAAAAAGTTCTCCACTTATGACATCACTCAAAAAAAACCTGCACCTCCAACCAAAAAATTTTTTTTCAAGTGCCAACTACAAGACTTGTTGCGTCTTTTGACACTTCAACCAGGTCCCTAACCCATACAGGAGCGGAGATATTCCCACGCAAAGCCACATGTGATCCAGCTGTTTTTTTGCGAACCGCTTTAATTAACCCGGACGTCAAAGTGTTTCAAATGGAACACTGTATTTAGCCTGTGAGCTTCCTTAGGTTAGCACAAATTTTTCTCAAGTGAAAAGTGACCCACGTGCCAGAAAATGTTGCACTCTATTATGAAACAATGGATGAGTGCTTACTATACTCCAGTAAGCACTCTTTTCTCGTTGAAAGCATCCAGCCAATCTTTTTTATCTGTATTACAAAGAGAACACAAACTTACCTGGTATCAGTCTCACTTCCACCTGCACTTGTTTCAGATTTCTTGAAAAGGAATGGCTTTTTTATAAAATCCCTGGGAATAGATGCCCTGCAAAGAGCACACCTCTTGCTTTGTAAAGCAGTTCCTTTAGCACAAAGGAAACAAAAAACATGGGAGCATGGGAGCTGTACAGGCTGCATGCATTGCTGCAAACAAATAGCACATTCAAGCAACTGTTCAGCTTCACCAGCCATTTGAGAGTTCAGTGTTTGCACAATCCAAGAATAATATAGTGTTCTCTGTTCAAGTGTTCAATTGTCATAAGACTGTTAACAGATAATTGTCTTTGATCAAATGCAAAACAACAATTTGTTTTGAGAACTTTCAGTTATTCTGCTTGCGTCCTTTGCCTCGAAGTACTCTTTGACGTTCCATTTCTTCTTTAAAATCTTTGTGTTCATCACTATAACATAATATTCAGCAAAAAATATTACATTTTGTTAAAGCATGTAAGGCTAATCCATTAAATACTCAAGAGACGAGCAATAAGCAATTTCTATTAGACAGCAAGGCATGTCACCCAGAAAAAGTCACATGGATTTGTTCACCACTTGCAGAATCTTTGTGACAATTGGTAATTTTAACATCAAAAGGAAAATAAACATTACAACCACCATTAGAATCCTGCATGGAGCGGGTTAAACCACACAGATAGTAAATACCCGCAATTGCAGGGCAGGTGAGGGAATCCACATAGCTATGCATGTAGGTCAGGCACGGGATAAGAAATTCTTTGTGTAAGTGATGGATGTTGACCCAGTGCACATGAAGGTGACATGAGCAAGAAATCCAATGCTACAGAGAGCTTGCGGTACAAGGGTTACAAGGGTTTTGTAGCAACATTCTCAAGTGGTTGCGATACCACAGATGGGCGTTTCCAACTCTCAGCAATTTCGCAAGAAAAACATTCTACATGATGGCAACTAGCACTGCTAGTGAACAAGTGTTTAGTATGGCTGGGCATGTCATCAATAGCAAAAGACCAAATTTAAAGAGTTCGTCAATGAATAACATACCATTTGCCAACAGTGCTTTTAAAGTGAGAACAAAGCGTTCAAGGTTAACCAAAACATTTTACATTTTACTTTACAGTGTTTTTAAGAGCCTGTTAGCTTTGAAATGACCCACTGAATAAATTGCCACTAGCAATGAAACATGTTACATGAGTTTACAGTTGTTTCAGACACATAGTGACAGGTGCAGGTATGGGATGGACGCGAGGTTGAAGTCTAAAGGTGCAGGTAAGAAGTCTGTGAGTGCGGGGCGGGTAAGATTTCTCTATTTCCCACGGGGGTGGGGCAGGTTTAAATCTTGCAGGTGCAGGACAGAAGTGGGCAAGAATTTCAACTCATGCAGGACTCTGAATATAACAAAACCATGGCCAAACACTAAGTCACAAGGATGCCACATCTGAACTATACACATATTTGACAAAGCCAGCATTCCAGAAAGTCTTGCAAGGTGTGCAGTTTTATTTTCACTCCTGAGAAATTTGGTAAGGATTGGTTGCAACGATTTTAATATAAACTTGCTTTTGAACATTCTCCTCAGCCACTTTCAGCATAACCCAAAGCATGTCAGAATGAAAAATATACTCTGTCTTCTGGGTGTGGTAATCATATCAAAATGAAGTGTACTAAAAAATCTCAGAGATATCATATTTTGTCATCAGAAAAATCAAACCAATTGTGGTATCAAGCAGATTCAGCTGCTTTGCCTATGTGGGGGTACTTTGACACTTACAGTAATTGTGTGCAAGTGCAGTCAGAATCCATGCAGAGTTATGAAACACAGAATGGTGGGCGGATTCCTCAAAAACCCTACAGTACTTTACTTACCCCAATGCAACTGATGTTTTGTAAACTCAAGCCTGTTAATATGGATATTAAGACTTTTTGTTGCCTATCCAAATACTACGCAAAGATCAGTAGCTCAGAGGCCTATGACACAAAAAAGCACTGATCGTCAAATCACATAAAAATGACTTTTATTGTATACTCACACAAACAACCCCAAATTTCTCAAGTTGCTCATTAAATCATTGATGTCTTGACTTGGTCGGTAATACTGAGTAAAAGCTTTTCTTTTGTAGAATGGTTCACACTTCAATATTCGAATGATTTTGTAAGCAGGTTTTTCAAGCAGAGGATCAGGTTCACAAAAAATACGAGCAGTCAAACGAGCCATGTTTTGAGCATATTGAGAGTTTATACCTTTCATTCTCTACTGAAATGAAGCCTGAATCTTTCAAAGAAGATAAATTTTTCTTTGGAACATAAGGATTCTTAAAACTATGCAATGCATCACAAAAACTACAAATGTGAAGCACACTTGTCAGTTGCCATACTTATTACTTATATTTATATTATATATAATCAAGCTTGTTTGTTAGTCACAAACTTTTTAAATTTTGCAATGCTAATTTTACATATTTGAAAAAAGCTTGTCAGTCTCAAAATTCCTTGCAATACTGTCTGAAGTGATCTCAGTATTATACTGTTTAACACGTTGGGAGACGATGTACAACTATATCGTACTTTGAAATAATGCACTGAGTCAGTTAATTTCCCACCATTTTACAACTCCACAACCCGCCAGTCGATTTTGCTAGAGAGCTATCCAAACCCTCAAAAGACTCGGCAAGTCTTCTAGTTGGCAATGAGAAAAAAATGTTTAGGTTTTGGGTTTCAGTTTTTGTGGATGACATCATAAATGGGGTATGTGTAGGCTGTTTTGGCTGAGGCTATTAGGCCCCAACCGCAAGGTGGTAGTATTTCACTTAAGTTTTTAGTGGAAACTAAGCCAAAATTCAAGTCTTTTGAGCCTTTGATTGGTTTTCTAGGGTTTCAAGTTCAAAAGTTGGGCAAAATTGTAAACCAATTTTTGGTAAATTTATCAATTTTTGGTAAAATTTATTAGTGTCACTGCCCTGGTGCTTTTTTCGCTGAGACATTTTGGTCATATATCCAGGGCCAGATTTAGGTGATGCGAGGCCCCTAGGCTAATTCACTTGTGAGGCCCCATCTCCCTGTTACAAGGGAAAAAATGGAAAAGCGCTAAGCCAAAATATAAGATACTGACGCTCTAAAAGTACAGTCAATAAATAATTTGTAAATCTTTACTACAGTGTCCCATGATCACTGCGCTTGTTACTTACAACACAAAAACATTCAATGACATGGAATTGTGGAAATTGTGCTTGGCTGGCGGGAAGACGATTGTTAATTTCAACAAGAAAACCAACCAAAAACATCACGGTTATATTTTTGACAAAGCACATGGCTTGCATTAAGTTTCACATCTCTTTTTTCTTATCTGTGCTCAACAGTTGCATCCAAAATATACAATTTCCTAGAAACCAAACACACTGTACATATGTGTGGAGGCATAAATACATTAAAGCACAAGGGCGTGAAGACCACGTTGCGACTCGCTTACCCTGGCTGCAAAAATCTCGCACGCATGAGCAAAAAAACGTCAACTAAAACACACCTTATGGCTACAATTGTTAGTATCACAATTCACATGTTTGTTACTTTTTCAGACTGCAAAGAATCGAATGCAATGAAACCATCACGCAAAAGGATGTGAGGTTGAAACTTCCCATATGCTATGATTATCGAAATATGTATTAAGAAATAAAAAGCTGCAATCATCAAATCAAATAAAGCTGAACAGAGCACAGTAAATAATTAAAAAGGTTTTGTCCTGGCCTTTTTCATAACAAAATCATCTAGGTATTCATTAAAATTTCTTTGCCGAAGTTCATCACTTTTAATGCACTGAATGTTTAGTGTGGACAACCTATCCTGGAACATTCTGACTCTTTCATTTTAATTCTTTTGAATCTTGAAAAAGCCCTTCCTCCTGAGCAGTTAGTGACCATCAAGCTAAGAAATAAGGGTCCATGTGATTAGATAAACCAAGAACCACTAATCTAAGGCATCAGACCCAAACATGGTCTGATAATTTCTTGCTTTTGTTTACTCTTTGACTCCTTGGGGTAGAGTTCTATGACTGTCATTTGGCAAAGTGACTTTTGCTTGTTATTTAAGCTCATCAAAATCATCTCTGATTCGGTTAGCATGGGGACAGCACAAACTTGCACAAGTACTCAACATCTGTGTGATTTCTGACTGGCATTGTTAACACTTTGGCTGACAGTCTACAAATATATTGTACTTGGAAATCAGGGAAAAACCAGGGTATTTCGGTTGACTTACCAACCACATAGCTCCCCAACCGATTGTGCTAGAGAGCTGTTCGAAAGACTTGGCAGGTCTTCAAGTCTGCAATGAAAAAAAACTTTTTGGTGTTGGGTTTCATTTTTTTGTGAGTGACATCATAAGTAATGTAGGTTTCCGGCCATTTTTGGCTGCTGGTACCTGACCTGGGCCCAACCATTAGACGGAAGTATTTCTCTGGAAACTAGGCTAAAATCCACATCTTTTGAGACCTTGATTGGCTTTCTACCGTTTCTGGTTCCAAAGTTACGATCTAAAATAAACAAAGTAATTATAAAATTATGGCATTAATTACTTTGTTTTTATAGATCATTACTTTTAAACCAGAAGCCCCAGCATGTCCATCAAAGTATCAAAAGACTTGGATTTTAGCCTAGTTATTAATAAAAACATGAGCAAAATACTACCATCTAGCGGTTTGGGCCTAGGGCCAGACGAAGTGGGCTGAAAAGGCCTAAAACAACTCCATTTATGATGTCACTCACAAAAAACCTGAAACCCAAAACCAAAAAATTTTTTATCATTGCAGACACGAAGACTTGCCGAATCTTTTGAGGGTTTGAACAGCTCTCTAACGCAATCGTCGGCGAAGATAACCTTGTGGAAAAACATTTGCAAACTTCTAGATTTTAGCCATAGTCAACAATGGATGCCGGGGTGTTAAAGAAAATTAAAATGAAAAAAATCACATCTAAAATACTAAAGGAGCTTTTAGTAATACAAACGCTAACAAAACTGCTGTATTGCTCAAGCTCAAAAAAAACAACCATGTTTTTAGTATAGAGAGGGACGAAACGAGAAGGGGGGTACTATTCCCTGATCGCCAAGTCACCATGGGGGTGCCAAATCACTATGCAAAAAAGTTCCAACAATGTCACAAATACTTTCTTCAATACATTACTGAGTATATTTGCTTCCGAAATACTTCAGTTTCGAACATAAGGGCGCTAAACTTGCTTCTTGCTCTCAGCACCATCTAACCTTGTTACGCCTCTGACTGTAGGATACTGCTAGCCTTAGCCTTACAAATATCTCTTTTCTGTAGTATAACCTTACGCTTTGATCGTGTGCATATCAAACACGAACAACCACAAGTTCTTTCACCTGATTCATATGTAACAATCGGCACGATTCACCAAATCCAGGATGTAGCCAATATGCTTTGATTATGACGACAATGTAGTCGGCATGTGGCTTGACCAATGGTCACATTGATATTCGTGGAAACTTGTTGGAAGCGTTATCAACACGAAACCGGATTAGGTGAATAAAACTAATTTTCATAAATAATTAAGACATAAATTGTTGGCGAATATTTATCGAACTGCCTGGCAATTGACTCTATGCATACCACAGTTTGCTAGAAGCCTCCTTGGATCTTGAGGCCCTAGGCTTAAGCCTACAGTACATAGCCTATTGGTAAATCTGGCCCTGCATATGTCTCATAATAATATTAAAACTTGTCGCAATAGTATTCACTATTTTATATATTCAGATATTATGACCAAATTGACTGAAAGAAATGGAGTTTATGACAAAAAGACTAGATCAATGTTGATTTGTAACCATGCCGAATTAAGTTTTCTCACAGTAAATAATATTTGCTTTGTTATGTTAAGAACGTTGCTAAAAAATGAGTTCCACTTCTGTTGCCCCTTAGCCCCCCCCTGCCTGGATCCGCCTATGACAGTACTCTTAAATTGTCACCTAATGCCACTTCACATTAAAATTAATCCGTAATGACACAAATGTGACCATAGAAACAAAAAAAGCTGTTCAAACCTACGGCGCACAGTTTCAGGATTAAGACCTTCTTAGCGTTGCATCACAAAAAGAAAAAGATAGTGTCTGAACAACCTCATCCAATTTTCGCCTTGAAGACTGATTTTGTGACACATGAGATGTAAAACTAAATTGGAGACGTTCACACCACCATCATTGTTGGTCAAGTGGTAAGTCTAAGTGACTAATGCTGCTGTGCAAGGGGTTGCCAGTTCAGGTCACACCTTGGTTGTATTGGTATTTTTGATAGTGCACAAGACACTTTTGATATTCTCACACAAGATTGTAGTTTGGAAGTTTTGTAACTGCTGGAACCACTATTGCTGGTAAACTTTTGAAAAGGACATGGGTTTAGATTTAGGGTTAAAGTTTTGGATTAGGGTTTAGGTTTATCGTTTAGAGTTTTGGCTAATGGTTGCGTCTAGGGTTATCGTTTCCCATTTGCCTTTAGGGTTTAGTGACTAGTGTTTAAGGTTAGGGTTAGCATTTAACGGTTTACTGTTGAGGTTTAGGGTTACAAAAAAATTAATGGCCAATTTAATCCTTTATTCTGAGAAACAATTAATTCACAAAGGTCAACAATTTCACTTGATATGGTTTTTTAGTCTTTCTAATGTGGAAACCAGATATGGTCATTTAGACACTGCCAAAACAAGACCTAATCTTTGCTGCTGGCTGTCCCTACAACATGGCAACACAGTATTTAATATGGTAGTGACTATAGGTCCGTTGGCAGACCTTCATTTTTTAGAAATTATTTGTCTGCCACCCCTCACGTGACAATCATCCAGATAAAATGCTGAGTTTGTCACACTACTGACATGGTGAATGTAACCAAGTGAAAGTGTGTTTGGCTGCTGTGCAAGTGGTTGTCAGTTCAGCTCTCACTAGACCATTGTTGCTTTTGCTTACGTAGTAGTGGTTACACTTCTGATGGGACCAGTTTTTGTTTACTTTTTTAAAAAGTTTCCAAAACTTTTGGGTTTACGTTTACAGTTTGGGTTTAGGGGTTAGGTTTAAGGATTAGAGGCTTAGGTATTAAAGGTTTAGGGATTAAAGGTTTAGGGACTAAAGGTTTATGGCTTCTGTTTAGGGTTTGGTTTACGGGGTTGGTTTAAGGCAGTGGTTCCCAACCTGTGGGCCACAGACAGATTTTAGGTGGGGCATGGTACCATTTTGCATAATTCAAATTCACTGAGTGGTGGTATGAAGCACCTCCGGTGACCTGAAATTATGCTGCCAACAGAATATCGTTCGTTAAGCCGATTTTCTGTTAAGGTTTTCATCTATCTGTGTGTTCTGAATTGCCAAATATCTGGGGCTAGTTTTAGAATATATGATAGTAAGCTCAGATGCAAGCATCGGGAAGTATGTAGCAATTAATATCAATTCTCTGCGATCAAGGAAAAAGCATAATAGTATCCACTATCGAAAATAACCATTTTGTTTGCCGCCTGGCATATCTTGCTGACATATTTCAACAACTCAACAAAGTTAATCTGAAACTACAAGTACAAGGAAGGACAATCTTTGATTTTATTGATACCCTCAGCGCATTCGTGGAAAAACTTGACAATTGATAGCGAAAGGTTCAAGCAGGAAATTTTGCTATGTCCGAGATGGTGCCACAGCGGCTGGTGATGAAGTGAATGTTGATACAGCATTGGAATTAGTTCAAGACCTTGGAGGGCTTCGTGAGGGATTTGTGCTGTACTTTACATAAATCATCATAACAATTTGGATTTGGTGAAATATATTTTTGTTGTTCCAGTCGAGAATGTTGCAGTATGCAAGCAAGATGATTAACCTTCAAAACGATTCTGGGGCCATATACGTTTTCGAAACTAATAAAATTTGGAATTTTTGGCTAAAAGTGGGATAACACTAAACGGAGGGCCGGCGGGCCATGTTGCCAATTGAAAAACATGAATTTTCCGTGGACTGGCGAGCTGCACAGAAGGGCGGGCCGGCAGGCTGCACTACAGGACAGGCCAGTGGGCTGCATATTAAGGCAAGCCGGCGGGCTGTACATTAAGCTGGGTTGCCGAAATGGGCGGGCCAGAGGGCTGCCCTTTTCTGCAGTCCGCCTCGCCATTTTCCGCAGCCCGCCGGACCGCCTTTTTGTGCAGGCCGCCGGCCTGCCCTTCTGTCTTCTGTGCAGCCTGTCGAAAGTTAACGTTTTTCAGGAAACACGGCCCTCCAGCCCGCCCGGCCCCCCAATTAGTGTTATCCCCAAAAGTGTCTGATATTTATCCAAATGTTGGAAAAGGAACATGAAGCGGAACTCCCCAGTTGTTGAAGTTACTTCTCTTCCATTGTTTACCCTTCTGCACGTGAAAACAAAAAATTGAAACCGACTCAATTTTACCCTAGAAGATGATATTAGATGCGCTCTTTCCACAATGTAGTCAAGAATTGACAACCTGGTCGAAAACGTCACACAAGAGCACAAATCACACTGAAGTTTATCTCGCAGTCTGCTTAGTGTTGATGATGCTAAAATTTAGTAAATCGATGTGGATGTATTATCATAAAGTCCTTATTTTGTTTGCTCATATTAGTACTTAAATGAAGACTTGAGTAGATTTTTCTATTGTTCTGTGATAGTGGGCCATGACGTTCTGCTGAAAGCGACAAGTGGGCCACGGCATAAAAAAGGTTGGGAACCACTTGTTTAAGGTTTTCATTTAGGGTTTTGGTTGAGCACACTAGTAGCAAGCACACTGCTGGCTACCGCACACTTGTTTACATTAGTGTCACATGATAGGTAGCCTAGCAGACAAATGAATTTTAAAAAATGAAGGTCTGCTAGCGGACCTACACTCCACAGCAACTCCACTTAACACTGCCTGCTAATATATGTACCTTGTTAGATGCTACCCTGATCTCCTTCTAATTAGTTTCTGAAAAAATTTCAGGTAGTAACTTACAATTAGGTTGCTCTCTTCAGGTCAACAAAGTAACAAAGGAAAATATTCATTGAGGTGAGATAGCCTACTGTACACCATGACTACAAACGTCACACATAGATACTAAGATAGTGACAATTGTTTTTGGTGAGTACAATACAACAAATGCTCCACCAAGCATAAAATTTGCCAAATCAAAAACTAGATAAAAGAAAAAACATAACATATGCATACAGATACAGCAACAAGCAGTAGCTGCTAGCTATAGTAAGGAATGGCACAGGCGTTACATTGATTAGCAGTTCAGTTTTGAACTGTTCTAGAAGTAGAAAGGTCAACATTAAAAAAAGCTAGATTTTCCGCTCTTGTTTCGTGTTCCTAACAGCAGTTCATGGGTCATTTTTTCCAATTCTTGTTCAGTCAGTGTCAACATTTTGCTAGGCCTAGTAAGTTTTCTTACTGCTTGCAGGACTGAAGATCTGTCAAATACACGAAGGTAGTTTAACTGCGAATCAATAAAATTGCAATGTAATCACTTTTCTTGCGTACGTCACTACTCAACTGTGGTCGTGTTCCTAACAGCATTTCATGGGTCATTTTTTCCAATTCTTGTTCAGTCAGTGTCAACATTTTGCTAGGCCTAGTAAGTTTTCTTACTGCTTGCAGGACTGAAGATCTGTCAAATACACGAAGGTAGTTCAACTGGGAATTAATAAAATTGCAATGTTGTAATCACTTTTCTTGCGTACGTCACTACTGTGGCTTACAACTAGGCCTATTGTAGGCGTTGAGTACAGTAACAGTCAGAGAGTTAGGCCAAATTTCCACAAAGGAGACTCTCTCAGACTCATCTCATGATGCCGCGAGATATACTCATATTGCATTTATGCAGTAGTTACGCTGCACCACAGCATTCAAGTCACAGCTCCCACTGGCTAACTACGACCGACGTTAAGGTGAAGGTGAAGGACAAGTGCAGTTTTCACACCACAATCATCCTGGCAGAATACTCGCCCAACCACAACAATGATCATGCCAAACAGTGTTTCACATCCAAAAACGTTATTGGCATTACACAACCACACATATGAATACATTTCAAAACACTTTCCTCTAAAAGAGGACAAAATGCAAGGCATCAAAATTTATTGACATTTTGTCCTGAATCCGAATATTATAATCAAAATGGGAACTTTGACCCACAACACTCAGCAAAATTGATTGATGTGACCCATGTCTTAGCTTTTCATTTAATGCGAAAACAAAAAGATTTTCTGTGTTCGCTCTGCCCCAACCCAAGACGGAGAATGTGTACTTCGTTGATTGCCCATCATCACAAAAGGTCAACTATCGTGTGGTTGACAGCCAATGTTGTGGATTGTTACGTTGCCCGAACAACTGCGCTATGCAGCTCGTTGGGTGAATCGATCAGTTTTGGGTGCATAGAATCCTGCTTTGTGGGGCAGATGCTGTGCGAAAAAAAATAAAAATATCTTAATCCAGTGAAAAATTTTAGAGAAACCCTGTTTTTCAGGGCAAGCGCAAGTTGTTCAAAATTCTGAATAATAAAAAATATATATTCAATATAGTGAATTCAGGGCACACTCTGTGTTTCAGGGCAAGCGCAAGTTGTTCAAAAATCCTGAATGTAAAAAGTATATTTAATACAATGAAAATTTTCAGGGCAAGCGCAAGTTGCTCAAAAATCCTGAATGTAAAAAACAGTGATGGAATCTCGAGACTTGGTCTCGGTCTCGAGACGTGTCTCGAGACCTGTTTTCTTGAGTCTCGGTCTTGGTCTCGGTCTCGAACGTCTCAGGTCTCGTCTCGGTCTCAATCTCGAACGATTTCGGTCTCGGTCTCGAGTCCTTGGTCTCGAGACTTTGCGCATGAGTTATTTGTTTGAGTCTTGCAAAAAGCAGTGGTTTCTAGTTAATTGTCGACTAGCCGTGTTGTGATTGTGAAAATGAACGTTTGTGAAAATGAACGTTTGCAGTATTTAGCCGTTTGCACAAATTTCGGATGATTTTTATAATCTTGATATTTGGCGATGTGTCTTTTATTTTGTTACTGCGTTATTCAAGGAGTTAGTTTTAATTACCATCATAGAAATGTGAGGTCTCGGTCTCGAACTTCCAGGTCTCGGTCTCGGCTTTTATGACAAAGTCTCGGTCTCGTCTCGAAATCTGAGCCAGGTCTTGGTCTCAGTCTTGGAGGTTACGGTCTCGACTACATCACTGGACTAAAAAAGTATATTTCGTACAGTGAAAAATTTCAGAGCAAACTCTGTTTTTCAGGACAAGTGCAGAGTTGCTCAAAAATCATGAACGGTAAGAAATAGATCCAATACAGTGAAAAATTTCAGGGCAAACTCTGTTTTCAGGGTAAGCGCAAGTTGCTCAAAAATCCTGAACAGTGAAAAAATTTTCAATACAGTGTATTCAGTGTACATTCACTTGGGGGTGATCCGTATAATATGGGCTAGTGTGTAATTTGAACCAAAGTCGTGACTGGTTATAATGACTTTGATCTGGATCAAGCTCTCATTTTTTTATGCCAGGTTTTCAACCCTTCTGTTGTCTCTTGCAGCATTGATCTTTCACATCAAATTTTAGCTGACTGGCCGAGGTAGGGAAATCTTGAAGTTAGGTTCTTGAATGTAGTGTGTAATTTAGACCAACCCTGGTGGCGGTTTGTGTAATATGAACCACGGTTACAAATGACAATACTTGTATCAAGTACAGTACTTCGAAAGTGTTTTACAGGCTACATATATAGGAACATCGTACAGTACTGTACACGGTACAATCACAGTATACGAATACGAAACAATACGTATAGGCACACTGGCACATGCATTTTGAGTGCGGTTTCGTTTCCCGAGGTGCAATCTGTAGTAGAAGCGAGCCGCACAGACATGCAGATTGCTAGACCCCTTTGAGTGCGCCGTGCGCGTCTTTAAGTGCCATGCTCAAGCGCACAGCAACGATAACACGGGCAGATGCAGTGAGTCAGACCCTTCGATCCGGAACTGTCGCTTTTATTCTTTGCGTTGCACCATTGAAGTGGCATAGATATTTGCATCAGTAAAGGCGATTACCGTAAAGTTTCTTGTCTGGGAGAACACAACATGCAACGAACTTCACCCCCTTGAGTTAACAAGCAAGGTAACTACAGAATTTGCCTATAACGGTACCTCTAGGGGATTGCATAAAGAACGTTATTGCCGACTGACGTTACAAGCGCATTGAAATACATATAAAAGATGCCATCGGGATCGAAAAAAATGTAACGTTATATAGGCGAATTGACGTTACAGAGAAGCCGTTATAGGTGAATTCAACTGTATAAAAACAGATTTACAAGAAGTTTCAGGCTTCATTCGGATTAAACTAAAAAAGTTAGTTTCAGGTCAAATCGTTATGTTCAGGGGAAATGTTTTCCGCCCCCCAGTAAAATGCCTTCCCGTACGCCTATGTTTTCGCATATTATCAAAAGCTAAGACATGGGTCACATCAATCAATTTTGCTGAGTGTTATGGGTCACAGTTCCCATTTTGATGATTATATTCGGATTCAGGACAAAATGTCAATAAATTTTGATGCCTCGCATTTTGCCCTATTTTAGGGGAAAGTGTTATGAAATGTATTTATATGTGTGGTTGTGTAATGCCAAGAACGTTTTTGGAAGTGAAACACTGTTTGGCGTGATCATTGCTGTGGTTGGGCGAGTATTCTGCCAGGATGATTGTTGTGATTTTTGGGAGTGCTTTTTATGTGCTTTTTCATAATATTTCGGGTTTACGTTTAAATTAGGGTTGATTTTCGGGGTTTAGGTTTTGGCTTTAGGTTTTACTTAGTTTTTGGGTTTAAGATGAAAGGCTTTTGTTTTATCTGTTTGTCTTAAATTATTTGACATGTAAAACACAAAATCCCACAAAACACAAAAAAGACCAGTTACATTTGTGAAATAAATGGGTAGTCTACATAGTTATGCTATAACTTTTTGTGAAACTATACCTTAGAACTAAATAATTCTCTAACATACTAAACCCTTTTTTTGTTGTTTTTTTTTCATGTACGTAATACTTATTGAAATCAATAATGATTATATACTGCTAATAATACTGTAACCTGCTCACATCCTTTACTCTTCAACTTCATTCGGTGACACCATGCATCTGGTTGGGAACAACTCATCCATGCAACCCACCCAATTATGGTCTGTGGG
>Ga0210059_1003204_pt1 | contig 26070 bp, 14 predicted proteins | sample Ectturendosymbi2_FD_188042 | JGI IMG/M metagenome (GOLD analysis project Ga0210059, IMG submission 188042) | Ecteinascidia turbinata endosymbiont from Florida, USA - Sample 2 (SPAdes) (version 2) | ecosystem: Host-associated > Tunicates > Ascidians > Unclassified | place: Key West, Florida... | reverse complement strand
ACGAAATGCCGCTACCCTCCGACTCGTCTTGAAGTACGCGCTGACGGAACATTTCAATAATAACTTAGTACGCCTGAAAACAAGACCTCGTCTCAAATCGCGAAAGCCGTTTGCACAATCGGTGATTGAACTGATGGATTCTTTTGCGGGGCATGAGTCTATCGCACAGTGGACTCAACACCAGTGGCTCGAGGAGTGGAAGAAGTCAGGGGTGCCACCTCATTCCCTTCCACCAGCCAAATTGGGAAACCCCGACCTTGGTCTCAGCCGCCCTGCGTGGTGTAAACTGAACCACCTCAGAACGCGAGTCGGACGCTTCCGGAAATCACTATACCGATGGGAAGATGGCACCGGACCCTTGGTGTCCGTGCGGTTCTGGAGAAGCTGAAACCGCGGAACATATCATAAGTGAACGTTGTGACTCTTTCGGGATGCCTGGAGCGAATGCAGATTTTGCTTCAACCCTACCTTCTCTGTGCGCCTGGTTAGAAGAAAATGATCTTGCAGTTAGTCATACACACGACGACGAAGAAGCATTACAAAGTTGCACAACCTGCAAAATAAAACAAGTTTTTGGAAGCAGGAGTAATAAATCTTGCGGAAAAACAACAACGTTTATCTTTCACAATAGCACAACTCGGTGTCTATCAACAACAGAAAATCGCAAATCTGTGCTTCTAAAAGAGATTAGTGCATTGGTATCTTCATCAAAAACAAGTTCATGTACCAATAACTGAGATACACCTTTGTTCGAAACACAATCCCACCAAATGATATACTGTTTCGAGCAAACACTTGGTTTTGCCAAACTCAAGGGAAGGCTTTGTGTCAAGAAGTTCCACAAATCTTTGTTTGTGGAAGAGTGTAGTGTATGCTTGTAAACATACACGCAGGGGTGGACCGCATGGGCCTAGACCCCAACTTTTTTTCTGAGGGTGCTTTGTCCTCCATTTTTAAATTTCGAGTTTTACATAAATAAGTTTAAAAAGTACCAATGCCAGATGCTGCAGCAGAGCCGTCGTTTTCGTGTCTTCAATGGCTGAAGAACTACTTGACAAACAAACGTTGCCAAGAGCACTTGAACCACAGGATGTTTTTGCACATTCACTAACACTTAACATATCAGGTTGATTTCATAACAATACCGCAAGAATTCATAGCAGTAAATGATTGCAGAATTAACTTTTTTGGAAAGAAGTTTGTGTGTAGCACAGCAAGTAACTTATCTTGTTACTATGGAGCGTTCACATATTCCGTCATCAGAATTTTAGATATATATTTTTACTCCAACCCCATCATCACATTGAAAGCCCCTCTCACCCTTATCTGATGATGTAATATTTGGACGACCCCTTAGCTTTGTACATGTTGTGTTTGTGTACTTACTTGTGAGTGAATTTTATGTAAGACTAAGAACAACTAGTTACATTGATGTGCTCAAGTCAGTGTAGCGTAGATAGATAGGATGTAGCGTAGATAGGGGTCGTTTAGAGCTTATGAAACATTGCATAAGATTCCTTAATCATTCTGACAAAAGTTAATGACGTCATATTCCAATGATCATGACGTCATAGCTTCCAATTCAAGTTACAAAAATTTCCATAGTTTTTTTGACTTGCACTTGTTCCCCCCATTTTGGTAAAGGTTCATCCACCACATACACGTCTTACTTTGGTGATGCTACAGAAATTTTGGAGTTCACAAATAATGGTTTGGGGCAAAATACCTATGATCTATATAACAATTGGATTGTTTGGTGGTTCGTTTAAGGCAGGGGTTCCCAGCCTGTGGTACGCGTACCACTAGTCTAATGGTACGAGAAGGACTTCCAGGGGTACGCGAGTAACTTCCATTTTTTCACAAAAACCTGGATTCACAGCTTTCTAGTTTACGTATCGCGCTTTGTTTCTATATAAATAAAGTTTTCTGTAGCCTGCTATTCCTATTGTATCGCAACAATATGACTTTCGATGCGCTGTTAGCAAATTTGCGCCACGCATCGACCAATTGGTGGAAGGTAAACAAAAAAAATCTCATTAAATTTAGTTGTGGTCTTTTGTTATTATTGTAATGTATATTATTCTTCTGAATAAACTAAGATTCGATCAATTTAGTTGTTCTGGAAGAAATGCTCCGCGTTTTCAATAAGGAGTGCCCAAGTGGTACTAGATCGTAAAAAGGTTGGGAACCCCGGGTTTAAGTTTTTAGGGAGATTTGAGATGCTATACAGTCCACTCAACAGCAATATTTTTGGCATTTTAATCATCATGGCTGGCAGATGTGTACCGCAGCCGCAGCCAGTGCTTCGAGTGGCCACACCTTTGCCTCTATGGTCTTTTCTGATAAAGTGTATACTGTACTGTGGCCAAGCTTTTCTTGCTCGATCCCTGTCAAAAAGATCCATAGACTGCATTGTTACGCACTGAAACAGCTGCGCATCTAAGTAAGCAAGTTGCCTCTTCCCCCATTAAACGAAAAAATAAACCATATATCCAACGGCTGTATATTAGCACACTTGTCACTGAAGTTTTCTAAATATGAACATTTGGTGTTTTGATAAACCAAGGTTTTCGTCTAAATAAACTGGGTCAGCTCTGGAATTGATATTGAAAGCAAATGTCCTTAAGGTGGCGGTAAAGCGCTTCTCAAATATGTTTCTATTCACGTGTTTGGCTCAGACACGGTCCATATCGCACTACTGTATTTAGAAGAACACAAGGATAAAGAAATGCTTATACATAATGCATCACAGGGTTGGTGTTAGTTGGTATACGCGTAGTCAATACTGAAAACGGACGAACACTGAAACAAGGCACCGGTAACTACCGCATTCTGTCATCGTCGTACAGAAACGTCACACAATGGGAGAAATGGAGATTTGTAAAGTGCATATGGGCCAATTGAAGTCAGCGGATAAAAAAGTTGGGTGAAGATGCTCATCGTTGAAAAAAAGCATACACATTTTTTCTTGTGAAAGCATTAAATGTCTTGAGGAAAAATCTCTATTGCATTTCACAGTAATGGTATCGGCTGTAAGACAACCAGGCCGCAAAATATTTGGTCAATCACAAGTAATACAACCGCTTTGTGCTTTGAACAGGACTTCTTTGATTAATTTTAAGCAATGCTGCTTTGATTTATATTCGTGAGTGTCTTGCAGTTAATTTTTCTCTAAATTATAAAACATACAAAGCGTTTCTCATCTGAAAATAACAGAGTTTACATGATTTTTGTACTGTTTCACTTCAAAGCTGGTAGATTTTGTGTGATATATCGAACCAAGAATTTCCACGGTGTAGATAAGATTTTAACAAACTTCGCTTTACCCACAGTTTCAAACGTTGCTATCATATGATTAATCAATCGACTTGAAATCAGCGGGTTGAAGATCTATTGTTCGATTGTTAGCTTGCATTTTTCAATTTTATTGGGACAGCACAGCATTTCCGTAACTTCATGTGCACTACAAGAGGTAAGTTTTGCCCAACAGTTGGTAGTTGTTTCGTAATCGGAAGAAACGAAAAAGCAAACAAGTAGTTGCTCCGTGCCAACGAGCTTTGGTTTCAACTACGTTATCTCTGGATTCGTTTTATAGTAGATCCTTGGAAGTAAGTTTTGCAAGCTACTCAAAATCTTCTAGAGTCAAAGTGTAGCCAACTTTGCTGCTTCGAACATTCCAACCAGTTTTGTATTTGTAGAAAATCATGACAAATTTGGGAAGTTTACGTTGCTGCTCAAGCCTACACGTCTTACTTTAGCTTGGAAATCTTTATAATTGTTTAATTTAACGAACATATCGCGGAGACTAGCAGTAAAATGAAATGTACTTTGACATTTGTAGAATGGGACAAAATTTTAATATCCACAGCAAAATACTGGAAGGTGTGCAAATTTAGGCAGCAGCTCAGTCACTAAGCCGTTTTCCAAAAACGTGCACATTTGGTTCCTTTCCCTTGCATGGAAACGACTTTTGTGTGCACAACATTTCATTCTATCTGCGAATAGCATTGCCAGCTGAAGTTAAAGCTGCAAACCTGGTGTAGCACAGAATGAAAACGGTAAGTCTAACTTTAATTTTTGCAGAATTTTAAATCTTAGATTTGAACTTATATCGATTACCTTGATTCCGGAAAACCCCAAAATAAGATATAATGCCATTGTTTTTAACCTGTTTTGATTAGTGTTTCCAACTCGGGGCAAAATTTTGAAACCCGGGTTTTGGGTAGCTGAGAAAAGAAACCCGGGAAAACCCGTTTTTTTCGGGTGTTGGAATGAATGCGATTTTGAGCGATAAAAACTCAATATCATTGTGAAATTCCTACTTTTTGTATCCTGCGCCACTCGTTAGAGAATTATTAATTAAGTTAAGCACACATTTACAATGGTGTTTACAATACTGACGCATAACAATCTAAGCACACTTTCATCGTTCAGTCGCTTTCTGAGTTTTGTGACAAATAATCCGTGACTGAAAAAGCCCTCTCTGGTTCAACAGATTTGAGATGATTTAGGCTTGATTGTAATCAAGACATGAAACAGTTTTTCAAGGTTATTTGACCTCTTCTTTGTAGCCTCGAAAAGACTCATTTTATTTTTCACAATTTGTGATCGGATCTCTTCTTGTGCCGGGATAGTTTTGTGGTCTTCACGCGAGTGGTGTAGGAGGCGGGGATGCAGGGAATGCAACCGCACCCCCAAAAGTTTTGGTTTGGCGAAAATCCGGGCAAAATCTCTGAGAACCTTCTAAAACGTCTTGAAAATCTGAGCGAAAATGGCGCCCAACATGCTTTGATTTGAAAATAATGGCGCCCGAATTAACATGAAATGCCATGACGCCTCAATTGTCACGAGCAGCTTTTTTTGGAGGTCACATGGCGCGTGAAGAACTATTTTTTGGAGGTCAAGTATTTTTCGGTCAAGTTTGGGACAATCCGGGCAAAATTTATTCGCACCTCCCGAAATTTGCCTGCTTTTACACTTATGCTTCACCCTCATGGATAACAAGGATTCTGTGCTTTGATTTCAAATGGATGATTAGACTTTTGGTGCTTGAACCACCTCATTTGGTATAACGGAGCTCAAATTGCACTTTAGTGTTGGTTGAGTCTTGTTGTATAAGAAACGACTCTAAGCTTCTGGTTTTCTTTAATTACTAACGTCTTTAAACTGAACGTGTATGATTAAAAATCTGCTTAAAGTCGCTTCTAAAGGAAAGCCAAATATTTTGTAGAAAGTCATTGCAAACTGAAAAGAAAACGAATCGATTTTGCAAAGAAACTCAGCTTGTATATGAACTTACACATAACAGCTTATAAAGGAACTAACTAGTAACTACGGAACTGCGGCATAGCTTTGAAGAACTACCACACATAGTTATTATATTAGATTAGCGAAAAGACTAAAGATCGCGTAGACACCTGTTACGTACAAAATGACCTCACGATCCGTCTAAATAGGTCAGTTGAACGAAAATACAAACGGATCAACAACGAACGTACGATGGTCACCGAGCAAAACCCGCACCTCGTGCATCATGATAATATAGTTGAAAGTTCAACGCGCCAATCTGCAACTTCAGAGTTATGAGAATTACTAATATTTGAATGCAACAGCAATACCAGGATTTTTAAAATACCTGGGTTTGGTAGTTGAACAAATCCCGGGTTTCGGGATAGTAGAAAATAGCCAAAAAAACGGGTTTCGGGTTCGGGAAAACCCGGGTTGGAAACACTAGTTTTGATCATTTGAACAAGTGATCTTTATTCTATTTTATTTCCAGTCATATAACTCAAAAGCGTGGAATGTCTAATTTGCTTTCACATTTTTCCTAATGCAATCAGCTACACAACTAGAAAAACTCATACAACAAGGCTTCCCAACCCGCGGCCAAGGCCCGTCGTCAGGATTTAGCAGCAGGGGGGGCCAAAAACCAAAAAGAGGGGCCAAAAACCAGAAGGGGGTGCACATGTTAAAAATACTGTATTGGGTGTATGCAGCAACCAGGGAGCCTACATGAAATGCGGGGGCACAGATTTCAAATGGGGGGCCGGGCACCACTGCCCCCCCGCTGGCGACGGCCCTGCCGCGGCCCCCGAGGTTGTTTTAAGTCGCCCGCGATGTAATAAGTTCGTAAGCAGACTTTTTAAATTTTTAGTATTTTTTTATAGGCTCAAGTATAATTGCCATCAAAACACACCAAAATTATACCTATTGTTTCTGTTATGGGCCTACGACCCAAAAACTTGTATAAAAAAAAACTTTGAAAATATGTCAACTTTTTTAATTTGGTTTAAATATCCGTACCAGCTGGCAACACTGCGTGCAACTATAGGGCTCATTATCACCTCGTGTTGTCGCATAAAACGCATCACAATCAAGGGATTTTCTATGTCACAATAGCTTTTTGTTACGTCACAAAAATCGTTTGTGGCCCGCAACAAATTTCTTCATGTGAAAGTGGCCTTCAACACTAAAAACAATGTTGCCACTTCTGATGTTTTGAGAGAAATTTCTGATGTCTGATGTTTTGGCGACAAATCTGGTGTTGAGCGGGCTGTTGTTGTTGTTTTCCACATTTCTTCTCTGTCTAGGACCTAGGTTGAAAATAAGTTAGATTCATATATATTTTTTAAATTTCTTTCATCAATTTCTCAAGTCTCAACCTCATGTGTGTTTGGCTGTCGTTCCAAACTGAAGGCGCTCCAAACCAAACGCTGCGTTGAGAATAACATTTTATGTTACCCACGAACGACTTCTCCATTTAGTGACGACACTTTTGGACAATGGTTCTTAACCGTTTCTAATCCACGACCCCTTCAAAGTCGTAATCGTCCTTTGCTTCAAGCCTCCTGACATGAAATAAGTTGTAAACAAAAAGACATATGTATTTGTTGGTGAATTTATTGATCAAACTTTCCATGTTGTAGAGCGCGTAAAAGCTCGCGCTCCCCTATAAATTTATTGACGCCCCCTGGAAGGCGTACCCCCGGTTAAAAACCACTGCTTTAGGAGTAGGACAATGAGGTTCAGCGCGCTTTGTTAGATATTGGTAATGGAAATATTTAGATCAGGGGTTCTTAAAGTATTGCCGCATTACCCCAGGGGGTATTGAGATTAGATATTGGGGGTTTTCAACAGGGGTATTCAACAATCAATGTATTAACACCCAATCAGGAATCATTACATTCGTTCTAGCAAACTTGCAACACTGTACCCACATGAAGTAGAAAATTATTGTCGATGAATGTGATCCAGCCTTTGAATTGACCTTTTTCCTCACGACTCTAGTGACTATTTATTTACCAGTTCTGTTTTGTTTCTTACATTTTTCTTTGTTATTAAACTGTTGAAAAGGGGTATCCAGATTGACAAAAATTTGATTTTGGGGTATTGAGGCGTTGAAACTTTAAGGACCACTGATTTCGCTTGTATGAAACTGTAATGCAAAAATCTGATGTTATCTGATGTTGAAGAAGGCAACAATCTGACGTTGACGAAACTGACCCCAGTGGCAACACTGACCAAAAAGGTTGGGCAGGTCTGTCATACAACTTTTGTGTTTTAGAGCATGTGTGTCGTTCGCGAGTGACCCGTGCTGCTGGGACCGGCACTTTTATGATTGACCCTCACGTACATTAAATAGGACTTAACCGTGTGATATTTGCTCCCTCTTCATAGATCAAAATTTTGCAGAAGCTAAGCGATGCTTGCTTTTTGAGACAAAGGCTATTATATGACGTTGCTGTTGACCATGTGGTCAAGATTTAAAAATAGTTACATCTGTTGCACTGAGCCAATCCGTGTGCTTGCTCAATGTGCTTTGATGTCATTTAAAGTGTTTTGCTACTCCGACCATGACATCCTATAGCTTTCTGACAGCAAACAGCCATGCTTATGATATTTTAAATTGCTCATGTTTTTTTAACTAACAAAAACACATAAGGAAAAACAGCTCGGATAAAAACAACCCAAATTTTGAGTGGACAAATCAGTGCATTTCTCGGTCTTGTGCTTTGTTGCACCACTGCGTCGGTGCCAAGTGGACAACGGCAGTAAGCTTATGTTTCATTGCAAAAGATATTTTACGCACGGGTGGTTGATAGCTAGAAACACATTAGAATAAAAGTGAAACTTTTAAAAATCAATAATGATTTATTCAAGTTATGATGTATCAATAAAACTGCAGTACTTATCAGTAAAACTCCACGATTTTGTAGATATTTGGTGTTTTGTATGATAGTTTGGATATACCTGAAGCTTTCATTTTCTGCCTAGTCGCTTGATGATACATTACTGCTGTCAGTTTGCTTTCTTTCTCTGATTACCATGAAATATAACGCACAAGTTTTATGACGAAAGACATTGCTAACCTTGGAGCAGGACATGGTTAATGCTAAGAATTTAATCAGCAGCGAGTTGATGCATATTTGTTTACGTTATATTTGTTCACAAAACACACTTTACAGAAATGTATTATTTAAAATTTCGCACAGCCCAACAAGACGTTGCAACAGATTTGCCGTTTCCTGCTTATGCTGGTCTATACTGAATTGTTTCATGAGAGAAGATCTGGGGATGAAAGATGCAGCTTAAGAAAATTACGTTTTTCGTAAAAAAAAACACTTTTCCGTAAAGCCAGTTTCATCGTATTTCTGTAATACCTCAGAACAATGTTGCTCTTATTCTTCAGGCTGACTATACATCGTCTACATACTCTATACCACGAGCTGAATTGTCCTGTTACAGCACAGCGACATAAAGAGATAAACCTCAAAAATAACTCTACGTCTTCGTTTAGCTTTGGAGTGATTGCTGTTCAATGACTGGCAATATTTTTTCGAGAACAGGACCCCAATGCCCATCATGCTTGAGCTAAGCTTCAAATAATGAACACTATCCTTTAACGGCATGCAACGATTGTTTTAACGGTGTGTACCCGTGCAAACCATCTTTACTTTGATCATGCATGACACGCTCTGCTTCATCACTGGACGTTTCAAAGTCCAAAGACTGCTAATTCTTGCTAATGGCGGCAAATATTAGGTTTGTATTTGCTTTTGAGGTTGCTGCAAATAGTGTTTAATGTTCGTCGGGTTGAGGTCACACAGCTTGACGTGTTGCTTAATAATAACTTGAATAGAGTGGAGGAAGCTTTGCTTCAGTCAATCATGATTTATCTGAGTTATGCAGTATAAATGGGTAATAAAACTGTAATATCAGTGCTAACCAACTACGTGAAAGTAAAATGTAATGAGCCATAAAGACCGGTAAATTGCATAATCTTCAATTAAGTGGTATCCTAGCAAATTACTGGTTCAAGTAAATTAATAGAAAACACAATTTTGCTTGGAAATTTTTTTATTGAAAAAACTCAGAAAAATACGCCTTCGAAAATCAAGGCGCAAAATTCTTTTTAAAACACAGTTCTCACAATATAATGACTCCGCCAGTATGTGAGCCCAAATATTGCATAAACGCTGATTTTTGGCAACCCAAGAGAAGTCCTGTATTGACTGGGCAAATGTTAAAAGTTTTGGTCCAGATTTTGGCTTCTTGTAGATGCTTGCCCTAGATCGTGCAAAGGGTCTCCACTTCGATTCTTTTCTATATGTTTGTGATATGTTGCTAGCGTCTTGGTTAGTTTCGCATTGAAGTAGGGGTGAAACTTCACGCCGCCTGCTCTTTGCAAACGGTGGTGAAGAACTATGACCTTTTGTGTTTGGGTTTTTTGCATTTCGATTAAGGAAAGTGGTGTCAGCCTGAAACGCCAAAATGTATTTCCAGCAGGAGAGGGGAGTTCTCACACTTGCTCAAGGAGCATTACTACAAGTTTTTCAGAGGCGCTGATAGGTCACTCGACACTTTGTTTTGAGAAAGACACTGCACTAATAAGATACCACAAAACCTCACCTGGTTGAAGGAATCCTAATTCAAGAACTTATCTGTCAACTGAGTCTATTGCTTAAACAATAACCACCCCATTAAAAAGTTGACCTGTTTGATAATTGCGTAGATTTCCTGGGTGAACGCTCGTGAGTTCCCACATAGATGGGCTGCAATATCGCGGGACGTCCTAAGGCAGGACTGCCGTTGAAAGGTAAACATTTGGCAAGTTATGACGACACTTGTTTTCAACAAAGTACACAGAAATCCATGGCAACACTGAGATCTTCCGGTAATGCCTAAATTGTTTGCCTAAACTTCCAATAGTTTCACCAAAAACATAAAGAGTTTAGCCCTTCCGCGTTTGATTTGAAAACTTCCGACCTAAGACGTGATGAAAAATTGTGCAAAGTAATAATTCACTTAAATTTTTAGTCCAAGTCTGCAAACTTTAAAATATTTTGCGTTCGCGTTTTAGAAAATTTTTAATTTTTTGGAGGTAAGCCTGCCTCTGTTTCAAACCTTGACTTCGTGCAAAGGTTTTTGCACAACTTAAAATTTAGCGTGACCGTTATTATTCAAAAACCATCCGGAACCAATGCTCTGTTTTCATTAGCTCAGAGTGTTGGCAAGTTTTTGATTTTATGCGTTTATTTTTATAAATCTAACCAAAGTCATGTTGTTTTTGCCAAACCACGCACGGCACAGCTCGTTTGTTTATTTGTCAGCTTCCACTTAAACACCTTCTTCGGCATGTAGAAATGCAAAGCGTCGAGCACCAAATGTATCAGTCGACCGAGCCTGCGTTTCTGTTAATTGCGTTCGACGCGTCGCTCTCGCAAACATTTTGAAAAACAGATTGCCACGAGCTCTTGTCCCACAAGCCCTGGTGAGTATAAAACCTGACCTCGCGATATCCCAGAGAACGATGATTGAGTTGTTGCGTCCTGTCCTGGCGTGCCTGTCAAATCATCGCCGTGTTTATGTGATCACGCACCACCGCCCTTGTTCCCACGCATCATGGCAAGTCGATCAGCAATGTGTATATTTCTGTCGAAACCATTTAATAAATATTTTTGCAGATTTATTTTCAAGTCAACCGTGTGTGTGGCGTGTCTGCAATTTTTTAATTTTGCAAAGTAAAGCATTCTATCCAAGCATTCTATCCAATCTTTAGCAGTTGACTTCGGCCCTACTGGTTAAGAAGTTCGAGTGATGAAAACATTCTCAGACTCCGTTGAAGCATCTACTTATAGAAAACCGATTTTTTGCTGAGCAACGTTGCTCATCATTGCGACAGCGTCGGTAACCACACTTCACGAAGGTGGTTTCGCAAAATAAGTGGTCTGCTCCCAAAGGCCAAACACGGCATGCGCCGGTGAACGGAAAAAGCACGCAGGATGGTGACGTGACAAACTGACCTGCAGTACATCCCAACTGCTCAATTGCGACAGGTCCAAGTACCCCAAGCTTTGCCCAGTGCGACTTTCACGCAAAAAAGCTTGTCGTGCTGCCTGAACACTGTCAACGGTACGGCGCCTCACAGGCTGCCTTCAAGCGACTCGTCACTGGGCGTCTCGACAGCGCCTGAATTGAATTCGTCTTTTTGCCTGGTCTGCTTTGCCCACCAGATTTCTCCAGTAGACAAGGGAATAAGTAAAACGACCAGTGCAGCGTTATGCTCGGCGTAACCTTGCATTGACCCGGACGTGACAAACCAAAGACACTCTAGCGAATGCGTACTGTCTTTAACAAAGACCCCATGCGGCAGCAGTGCTATGCTCCGTCGGTTTATTTCAAGATGACCTCACCAAAGAGCCGCATGTTGACTTGTTTGTCGGCAAGCCGGCGTATTAGTAACATTTACCGATTTGTCAAACCGAATTTGGAATGTAATGCAGCGCAAGTAAGTGTGGCAAAACGTAATTGCCATAAAACCGTTGTGTCGCTGTGTTTTCGTTAATGTTGAGTTGGTGTATGAGTTGAATAGATGAAATTAAACTGCATATATTGTGCCTAGAGACAAAAACAAGGAAACCTTAATGAACGTCTGTGCGCACAAATGGTCATTATTCTTTTTGGGCAAAAATCGGCCGGCACTTCAAACTCGCAAAAACTTTACAAACTCATTAGTCTGGTTAAAATATGCCGACTTTTTGATATTAGGCAAAGTACATGCATTACGTTCATTGGAGATCAGCTGGTGGTGTCCAATTACGCATTTGCTATTACCAGATAATTAATCAAATGCTTTTATCAGTTTTGCCGTTTAAATTTTTGGCAGAGGTTTGGAAGAACTGGTAAAAAATTGATGCAGAGGGTCTATCCTAGAGCACAAGGAGTTAGTGCTTACGCGCATATTACCTACATGCTGGTTGGATCAGTGCGCTTGTCCATAATGTTTTCGCTCGCTGTGATGAATGATCTCAGTGGCGACGTTTAAAAGCTCCCTGTGCTAACAAACACATTTCAGGTAAAACTTTCCTACAACAAGATATGTTGCGCGTCGCCTTCTGCACAGACTTTGAAGTAACAAAGCAAGGTTTCGAGCGCGTGTGGTATAGACAAGGATAGTGTTTCCTAAAACATACGAACTGTCAGCGCAAGGCAGCCGAGACAATTTGAAGTAACATTCAATCAAAGTTACCCTAATTATGCGCGGAACGCGTGCAATGCAGAATTCTGTATTCGAAACGACCGGTTTTACTTGATTTGGGTTCGCTTTAATATTGAACACTGTTGAAGATGATGAAGGTATTCCGACGCTGCCTGTTTTGAAAGTCAATCGGAATTATATTTTTTGTAAATTCTTGGGGAAGCCTTTGCGTAAAACAATCACTCCACTAAGCTGTTTTTGCCAGAATCGAGCAATGATTTACGAACTATGAATTTGTTTCAAAACACATGTGCATTACACCGTCTCTAGGCCAGCGTGCGCCACCGCAAGAATGGCTTCGAAAATGATAAATCAGTTGTCGTTCCAGCGCCCGATCTGGCAAGAGCCCTGGCGTTTGGGTGGTAGAATGAATGGCCAGAAGTGCATTTCAAAACTTTTTTAACTTGTGTTGTACCCTTTGAGCGAGCAAAGCAAATCGAGCATGACTAGAAGTACAACCAAGAGTTCACAGCAATTTGAGCACCACTGTGTGCAAATATCACGGCATTTTTGATATGAACAGTTTCGTGCGGAAATTAATGACGGGTTTTAACGCCATCCTGTACTTCCACCATTTGCCAACAATCTCAGGTCCTTGACTGCAACACCGAAAATTTTAATTTACTATTTGTCATATTTTTTCGGTGGCTTGATCAGAATTAAGCAGATACAATGCAGTTTTGTCGAAAACTAAGAAAAGCACCTGGAAACTCTGTTAAAGCAAAACAGTGTCAAGTAATGACAGGGGTGTCGTTCTACCGTCGCTGGTGTAACGATCCAAACACCGCTTCGAGAAAAAGTGCGTGACCACGGTGTGCCCCCAGCGAAGAGTCGACCTCGCTGCCTGCCAGAACTCCATAATGCGCTTGAGCGAGGCAACTTAGGTTGGAACAGCAGTGGATGCGAAGTGAATGACTTGTTGTTATGGGATTCCCAGCCGAAATGTGTTTGCCGTGGCGCTGGCTCGTACAACACTTCACAGTATGGTTGACCTGCTTGCGAGAAAGGATAGGAGGGAAGTGTTCGAGAAATGGAACATGTATCCAGTAATTAGGTAGTGGTCTCCAAGATGTCGGAACTGGACAGTTTTAAGCAAACAAATTACTGCTTGACGGTCGTGCTCCTCGGTGTAGATGGCTTGGCTCGGTCGACGCAGTCTGTTTGCTGAAAGAAGCAAGTAGATTTTGTTTCTGTATGAATCTAGAAAATATCTAACCGATGCGCGTCGCGTTCGGCATATAGTAAATCATTTATTGACATCGTGTGACACAGTTAGATCGAGGATTTGGGAATGTGGATGTGCCTGGCGGGGGAAGCGATAAGTGGTTCAGACTTCATCGTTTGCGTAGTATGTGCCCGCATGTTTGGTGTATATATTTGCCCTCCGCGAACGGGTGCCTTCTAGCTGGAGGCATCAACTGGGTTTTGTTGGCGAAACCCCAACGAAATTAATCATTGCAAACGTCAATATCGCGCGGTCGTCCGGAAAGGTGGCGACCTTGGATAAACAGAAAACTGTCACTTTTCGTCCCGGGCCCGCGCACTGCGGCATCGGCACATACACCGGAACAAAATGCGACGAGTTATTAGCACAACTCTTTGCAAGCAAGCATCAGTGTGTGTAGAGCTCTTTATCCATACGTGCGTCGCGCCACTGCGACATCACAGCTACCGGACTGATGATGGTTGGCCGAGGCATGGAAAATAACTTCGACGCAGTTATGTCTTGATGATGCCATTAAAACGAGGATTTTACGCGCGTGTACTTGAGTTGCTTATTCTGCTACAGCAACAGCAAAACCTCAAGCAAAGCACATCACACTGAGTACGGGTTTTTCGTCTACGGTCACACTGTCAAAGAACTGTCCGCGCGTGCCTTTTCGGAGGTCAAAGCCACCGTCGAGGTCAATAATATCCCGCTACGTTTTTACCTGTCTATCAAACTGATGAATTCAGCGTTAAGATGGTTTAAGATAATTGTTTTCGTTCAGGTGCGCTCGCAGCGGAGTGTGCAAACACTGTGACGTGTGTCTGCGGAATGTATCTCGCGGGTAAATTGCGACCTACCCCGGGTTATCGTCGTTTCACCGGGGCTTACCGAAGTATCGCGACATCTTCGCTGTCAATCGGGGAGCTGGTTACGTGAGCTAATCTAATAAGATGACATGCAACAGGACGTTTGTCAAACTTTGTGCTTCCTGTGTAAAAAAACGCTTTGCAACCCCAGCTGCTTTCTTGCGTAACAGCCTGAAATGCGTCAATGAAATGAAACGAAACACTGTTTTTTGTTTGTTTAAAAATATGCGTATCGATGGTGACCGACTTGTACCAGGCAAAGATTTACAAAAAACTGTTGACATGATTTTTATGAAAAACTGTTTACATGGTTTTTAGGAAAAACTGTTTACATGATTTTCAGGAAAAACTGTTTACATGGTTTTTAGGAAAACCTGTTTACATGGTTTTTAGGAAAAACTGTTTACATGGTTTTTAGGAAAAACTGTTTACATGTTTTTTAGGAAAAACTGTTCGCATGATTTTTAAGAAAAACTGTTTACGTGGGTTTTGGCTACATGCTTTTTATGGTTGCTGTCAATGCAAACGAAGTACAACTTATGCAACCAATAAAAGTTCTTGCATGCACTTCTAGCAAGAAAGAAGACATGCTCAAGCTAGCATTAAGAAAGTGCTCAACACAGCACACAACGTGAGTGAAGATTTAAAGATTTAACCGCAGAGGCTCAGAAGGAGGTTGAATGATCCAAACTGCGTTGCCTGAACATGTTGGTGTTTCGCGGTATCTTCTTACACGCTGTTTAGTTGGATTGCGGCTCAGAAGCCAAGTGGGGTATGTGTTTTGTTTCATGGATAATTGCATTGCAGCAAAAGTGCCTGTGATGGATTTTGTTTTGCTCCGATTTCTGTCAGGCTAACATTTCTAATGTCTGGATATAGATGTGCGCGAGGAACAGGAAACGGATATGCTGCAAAGAATTAGGTGCAGGCTTATCAGAGAGCCAACATTTCCGGGTTGGTTCTTGAATTTTAAGAAGCAGCTTCGTGACCGCTATTGATGCGCTACACTGCTGAACGAAAAATTTCGGTAATGTGATCAAAGGTTTTCAGCAGTGGGCTTGCGCCCACTGCTTGTCGCAAGTGAACGGTTATACAAAATTTTGCTTTGCCTTTATGCCACATTTTTATTACGTGAAACGGTACCGCTTGCGTTTGCTTTACGCAAAGATCTGGTAAAGCTTGTCATTGCGCGTAATGCACCCCGTTTCGGTCACAAGCACTTAACCTCGTTTAAAGTTTGTTTCACCTCATTTTTTCATTTTTTCAGCCCCAACCTCTTGGAGGTTGTGGTTCGCAACACGTAAACTTAAAAAAATATTGTCTGGGTTAAGGATCAAGGAATGTTGTAAGTTTCAAAACAAATTGCTTGTAATATTATGGTTGACACGTGTAGATAGAAGATACTTAAAACAGTCAATGCTCGCCTCAAACAGTCTGTAATAAAATCGCTTAAAATTGTAAAAATCTCTTTTACATACCCGACATTGCTTTCCTCTAACAAACGCAACATATTGCAAGTTTGTTATGTCATTTGTTAAAGCTCATTTTGACGACATGATTGTCTTAGATAACAAAAAGTCAAACACTTCTGTAACTTTTTAACTTCATCATTGTTGGCATGGTAGCATTTCTGCACGTGAAGTTCTGTTTTTTTATTTGTCTGCCCAACTCCTCACAGCGCAAACTGCTTTTCTGGAAAAAAAGGTTACCGTGTACGGCAGTTTGAACGCGAAAAACTCTCACCGAGGCATTGCCTGCTCCTTGAAAAAGGTGCGCGGCGCGACGCCATTTTCCTAATAGAAAAAGCGTCAGCCTTCAGCGCGGATGCGGCGTCGGGCGATACAGGTCGCGATTGTCGAGATCAAAACCCAGTGATGCGTACATACGTGTGTGGTGTGGGATCAGTGCAATAGGAGTATAGCTATGGTAAAGTATAAAAGTGTTCTCGAGTAATGCTTACAAATAGCAGTAGCAACCTGTTGTTCTTGTTGCAGACAGATTGCACAAATCCAAGCCGGAGTGTACGTAAATACGACCTAGGAGTAGTCTAAGTGTAGGAGCATGTTCGGTGGTAATTCATCTCCTGTTAGAATTACGCACTTCACTAGTCCAGCAATTGATCAAAGGCAAAGATCAAGTAAGAGCTCTTCTGCGGAGCACGCCATGCGGAAATGCATTGGAGGCAGAAGCGAAAATCCTCTGACAGACAACGCATGCACGTAAGAAGAGTGATATTTTTCTTTCTTAGACTTCCTCGATAATTAAAACCTTGGATCTTACGGGTTTTGGTGTATGCTTTTTTGCGAAACAATCATTTTACAAGATTCAGGATATTTTCAAAGCTTTTTCGGACTTAGTTGGCATCATTTTATCTTGTGCCAACGAAAAAGCAGACAACTAATTTTTAAACAACACTTTTCAGAATATTTGCAGAATATATTTTTCCACGTAAGAATGTCGGCTCATGAAGCATCTAGCTGTTTCCAAAGGTTTCCATTAAAAAGAAAATTTTAATCAAAGACAAATGGGAATAATTTTCTGTGAAGAAAACTCTTTAAAAACAGTTGATTGCGCTAAAGTTTAAACAAACGTCTTTACATCAAAGATCAATCACAACGGTTTTCAATTTTGTAATAAGACAAGCTAGTATCGTATGAATAAATGGGCAAGGAGGTGAATGAACAGTCATCCACACTCAAGCAATCAGGAAATCACCTCGTAGTCTCGTAGTGGAGTGGCGAAATTAGCATTTTTTGAACACTTGCAGTGGTTTATAAGCACCACCAAGCTTCACAAGCTCAAAACGTCTTGGGAGTTAGCATTATAAAGCAAGGAACAGTGTTCATTTTAAAGTAAGATATTTCTGCAGACTTGAGTTGTAAAAAAAAGAATACGTTCGATTTTGCTTTGAAAATGTGCTTCCTTTGCTTTCATTCTCATTTCAACCGTAGCTTCTTTCTGCTGCACCCAGTTGGAAGTAAGCCTGGCGGTTAGAAAGAAAACGGTTTAATGAAAGAAATGTAAGTTAATCAAGCTCACAGCAGCCGTCAGCGTAAAGTCTCATTAGCAATGTTAAAAGACGTTACTTATGTTTCTCTCTTCATACTGCAAAACTTAAAAGATATTTTGCCATTCCAAGGAACCTAAAATAGAGATGGCTAATTTTTACCTTGATTCTTTATAATTCAACGTTGGTTGAACCCTTGGTTAATTGAGCTTTTGTCGCAATGCAAGAGGGCATTGACGTAACATTCAGAAATCCCTTGCTTACTGTTCAGAGATTAACCACTTAGTCCACTGGTGTAGCATTTGTCTATGAGGTTAATTCTACTATTCAACATGTTTTCTTGCGTTCTCTATGATAACTCCACAAAAATAATTTGAACGTAATGTTCAATCTGGAGGGGACTTTTTTCAAGAAAAGCAAACTTCAGAAATACTTTGCTCCCCGATTTCTAACTTTTTCAATGCCCGGCGCACTCATGGATATTTAACTTTTGTCCTTGTCCTAGTGCCTGTTTCACCAACCTTTACTAAAATACAGGAGAATCACCGCATTAAATAAACCAGCAATAAGTGGCTGGTAAAAAGTGCATCTAAATGACTGAAACAGTTATCTTAGTGAGGTCTGCTTTATTTCTTCTTGCACCCTTTCTTTGAGATCTTTCACCCTTGGAAAATCATTTAGACTTTGAGAACAAATATTAACATTTTGAAACTCTCGTTGCAACCCACTTCAGTTAACTGGCGCAGCGGTAATTCTAACACGTCGGCAGACCATTTAAAAATGAATCGGCACAACGTTTAAAGACTGTTTTTTTGTCTATATTTATTTGAAAGGAGCTAAGAAAGACGTTGAATAGAACAACCTAATTTCAAGGACTTGACAGGATTGGACCCATAGTACGGTTTTTGCTTATTCTGGCTGTGTTTCGTGCGAGTAACGATATCTATTTATGATTGTTTTCGAGCGCGTTCCAAGGCACAAAAGGCTTGAATTCGTTTGAAAATTTTTAGCGCTAAAATTTTTGCGAACCTTTTTTGCCATTCACACTCTCTTCAGCGCAATAGACTAAGAAACTCTCCCGAGTTTGTCACACAAAAAACATTTGTCATTGATTTCGAGCTTGTGCCAAATCCTGTTTTAATTTCTGATGATTTTCGTTTGCTACATGAGGGTGAAATATACCAAGCGAACATTCTTTTCCGCGTATATGAGATGCAAAATGAAGTACTTTTGGTTAGCATTAATTTCACTTCGCGAGTAAAAAATATCAGAACAACTGCAACCGCTGTTTGAGTCCATATCTATTGAACGTGTTTTTTGCGACATAGTGTTCGTTATTGTGAGATGCAGTGTTGTCCAAACCAAACTGTTCATTCCGTTTGCAATCCAAAACCTTTACTGCTTTGACGCAGCTTCGTCTGAGCATGTTTCAATGAGATGACACATGCAGATATTGCTGAAATACATTCAATTCTGGCTTTGAAATGTAAAATAGTCATAAAATCTCCCCCATAAAAACTGTTTCACACTTTTTCTTCATTTTATTTTAGAGGTTTACATTTCGCCAAAGATCGATTGCTGCTCCGGGAGTGGTTTTGTTTGTTTTAGAGATGTTATAGTAAACAAGTAAAAATGGACTACATTCGTTTACTTCATTACAAAGTTTAGTTTTCTGCTTAATCTTACTTTCAATTTTTTAATTAAAATCCCGCTTACCTCATAGAAATGTTTTAATACACAGTGCTTGTGTAGAGGCCATCTGTTTTAGCATTTAAAATGTGGCTTTAGGCTACACCTATTTTCACGTTGATTGCCACATTTCGACAAACTGATGAAATAAAAAGCATTTTTCTAATGAAATAAAAGCATTTTTCTAAAAAAAGCAAGAACATTCCCAAGTTGCTGATTGTTTTTCAGTAAATTTGCCGCGAGTTTCCAATGTTTCTTACATAACCTTAAGAAAAATTTCAGCACGTTTTTAAAATGCTCATAGACCTCAGCAAGAACGACAGTGCTCCGTTTCCTATAATGACAGCGCCCCGACATGACAAAACAATAAAATTCATTGAGTAATTTTATCACAACTGTTTTCACCCAAAATTCTATTTTGGCATCTTCAGGTATCAGGACAGCAATGTGGGATCAAACTTAACCCCTCAATATCAATATCAGCTGCGGGGAAGCGGGATTGATCTTACCGCCTCCACTGGAACACCCGATCACGTTAACGGCGGTAGCAAGCAAGACTTTTCGCCGATGTCGGAGGGAGCGACTACGTCGGGCGAAAGCGACGGCAAAGAGCTTTACGCACACCATAAAACGCCATCCCCGGATTTGCTGTGCGGCGTCACAGGCAGCGGCATACCAGCCCCTTGCGGTAACTCTGACATTGAAATAAACGATCACGACCAAAACCCTTTGTCTTATGATCTGAATCGCTCGTGCCCTTATCAGCCTAACGCTGGCAAAGACAAAGAAGAAAGCATCTACACGCAAGGAGGCATCGCTGCACACAAGGCCGTATTTGATCCGTACGCCACAAGAACCTTCGAAAACTATTCACTGCCCTCCTACACAGAGTGCCAAAGTTCAAAATCATTTTCAACAGTTGCTGCGCTATCAGTTTCAAACCCAGAACCAAACGTAGTCGCCCACACCAGCTACCACACTCGCCCCCAAGCCAGTTACAGCGACTCCGTCGATAGCGCTATCTATCCTCGAAATGCTCTTCCTACCACACCGCACCTGGGTTCATTCAAAAACGGAGCGTTTTCGCTGCATTCGCACAACTCCCCCATTTACAGCGCAAATCAGCAAGGACATTTTAACCCGTTTGGTTCCTCGGCCGCGTACGGCACGCAGTATTCGTGCGACTACACGGGATCGCCGGTGACAGGCGTCAGCAGCTCTCCTTACGCTTACATGGGATCGTCGGACTTGTACTCCGGAGGACCGCCATCTTTTTCCTACGACCCGGGTAATGTGGCGGCTGCCATGAACTATCGTATGCCGATGAACCACCCCTCCACGACATACATGAACGGAATTAACGCTTCCTACGGTGAGTTTCCGTCTTGCTCGCGGTAAAATAAACTAAGAAGTCCGCGTTGGCGCGCAAGCCCATCTTTCCTGAAGTGAAAAGTTAACACATATTTTCAGCCGTAGAAAAGCATTCATGTAAAGCAGATCATTTCGTGAACCCTGTTTCCTGTTATTGCAAGTGCCAATCACCTTGAAACAACTGCCTTTTGGAAGCCAGAGAAAATGCACCCTACCTTGCTGCCTTCAGTTTTCCTGTGATCCTAGATGTTAAGTGCTGCGACATATACTTACCATCAGTGACGTTTGTTCAAAAATGAATTCAGTATTCATTTCAGAAGCATTCCCACGAAATTTTGGAACGAGAGATCTCAAAGTCTTGATTTTGCCTGGTGGCTCCTGACATTTTCGTTTTAGTTTTGTACTTCGTTTCATAACGGTTTCACTTCTTTTCCCGTTTTCGTCGAAAAGATAAATATTCAGAGCTGGTTTGGTTACCACCAACTTCAGTTACGTAGAAAAGGTTCAACAACGTTTGGATCATAAACGTTTGGATCCGTTCCGCAGCATGCCCGAACCGGGTTTGAATATCTGGAATGGTGGTCAAGAATAACCCCAATAATGTGAAGCATGGATAAGGACAGGTTTTTGGTGTTTACCGTCTTTCAAACCAATTTTTCCAGTGTAGCTCAGCAACGTGAACTGACGTCATCCTCCCGACACTTCGCCGATTAGCGGCGACGGATCAACAACGAACGCGGTTTAAATTGAACCTTTCGTACGTGAAGGTCCAGTCAACCTTCAACGGCACAAATAATCTTAGTAACATTGGGCTTCTTCAATTTCTATTTTCCTTTAGGCTTGTGCAAGCTTCAACAGGATGCTGCATTTTTTCAATGCAATTAGCGGAGTGACTAGACAGAAGTCTGCACAGAACTGCTGGCGATGCGTCGTTGATTGATCTTTGCGAATAATGGCCAGGGAGGCGTTATGGTTATGGTTTCTAGATAGAAATCTTTTGTAAACATTACCAGCAACTTCAGTGAAAAGGAACGAGTACGGCATTGTTAATGAGCTCGTAGCAAATACTGCAAAGCACCCGTTTTAACCCGCATGCTCAGCTCGTTGTCGTGTGCCTTTCACCGTCTTCCTAATTCAGCCACACTCACAGGGAGGACGTCTCGTCACTTCGGCTTAAGGCCACAAATTAAGAATCTTTTTTGCGTACGGTGGTGTTAAAACTGATCGATTCTGTCAGTGATGCAAGTACAGTACTGTGTTGCTGCGCTCATTATTGGGAGTATCTGCCACTGGCAAGTACCACGCTCGACGCACCCAGCGCCCGAAGCCAATCGCTTCCCCGAAACGCCGCTCTGGAAACTGAGAAAGAGGCACACAGTCGAGATTTCGAAACGGTTTTGCTTTAATCTGGTGTTGATTCAACTTCCGTTTGCTGCGTTTGAAGCAGATGTGTTTTTCATCAGGGCTTTACCAATTCGGCTATTCAAGCCATGTTCGATTTCTAGAAATTAGGCTGGACTTCAAGTGTGACAACTATTAGTTTTCGTGTTTTACCTCGACAAATGTTAGCCAAACATCAAAGCTCGTTTGTCTGAAAACTTCCGTTTTGCCTGGTTGAAACTGTTGCGTAGTACTGTATTTGCCACGCAACGTTGCGTTGTAACGCTTTATGCTTTTCATAAACATATGCGGAAACAGTGGCGTAAGAATTCCAAGTTGTTCAACAAGGATGTAATAGTGGTTACGGTTCGGTGACGGATTTTTTAAAGAGGTGGCTGCGGTTTTGTTCCCACTGAAAGGCCCTTGGTGCGGTGGTTTGCAGGACGCCTACGTTTGCAGCAGCCACCTAACTTGCGTTTATGAATTCGGGTGCAGCGAGGTGGGTTCACCTTTGATCCCTCTTCGATTTATCAAGGCGTGAAGTGTGGATTAGGATTGTACGCAGTCGGAGGAAAGTCGTCCTCAAAAGTATTTTGAAAAGGACAACGCCATTCTAGTTCATGTGACAGCAAAATATTGAACGTTCGCTGTCGTTTCTTTGTGAATTTATCAACAGAAAGGAATCACAACTACGTATGACTGCAGAAAGTCACCTCTTGGCTTGCGTTGAGCCCCGCCACTTTTTATGGCACTACACCACTAATAACATAATCTGCATTAAATTATAGCCATCGAAAAACGGCACTTGGCGCTTGTCCAGCCTCGTTCTCCGCGCTATTGGGTGGATTCAAGGAAAAGGTTCACGCGCGGTGTTGTCATCGACTTACTACAGCGCAGCATTTACTACGAAACTAGCTGCGGTACCCCCGTCGCAAGCAAGTTGAGGTGGGCGCAGGGACGCCGGAATGGGGGTGCATTACAGGAGCACTTCCCCCTGCCCGTTGAAAGGGGGGGCAACGGGGGCACAGGTGCCCTTACATACCAGGATCGTATGTAAATTCATGACTTGTCAAGATCAATTTGAAACAAATTTATTGCAGGTATTCGCGCACACCTAAAATTCAGAATGGTTTTCTATAATTTCTGTTATTAGTTTTGAGGCAACATTGTTGCTAAACATGTAAATGCGAAAAGAATGACTATTATGGCTATGGGTGTGCTTTTACACTGAACTCAACCAAACAGTTTTGAACTCGTGGTACGTCAAAACCATGGGCGTCCCCAGGGGCGTCAAAACAGGGGCGAATCCTGGAGGGGCGATTGAAACGATCGCTCCCCCTAAAACCATGGCGATCGCTCCCCCTAAAACCATGGCGATCGCTCCCCCCTAAATCCATTGTTTTGTTACAGAAGTGTTGTGAAGTATACTTCATCTTAAAGTAGTGAACCCGTAATGAGACTTGACTAACAAGCATTACTGAAATTGCCCCCTTAACCTTATTGGTTGAATCTGCCCCGGGTCAAAACGGGCATTTGCCCCTCTCTGTAAATTGCGACTAAGAACTAAAACTTTCTGGAAAATTTGACGTCAGCGGCTCAATTCCAATTAATTGATTTAATTCTTGCATTGACAGTTTATTTACCGGTACGACACTCACACTGCGCAAGAGCCAGGTTCGCTGTTCTGGTGTTATGCAGTGACAAGATCGCAGTTCACTCATGTCCGCTCCTTTGTTTGCAGGCATAGGCGTAGACAGGGGGGCCTACGGGGCCATGTCCTCCCACAAATTTTTGGAACATATAGTCATTTGTGCTTTGAGAGACGGTATCACAAACAACATAGTGTTATTCGCCTAAAATCAAACATTTTGGCTCCCAAATTTTTCGGATCCCCGAAATTTTTGGGCTGGCTACTCTACTGCCTGCAGGGGCAAGTTGCCAATCTTTTGAGCGGATTGTTTTACTATTGGTCTTTATCGTGTAATAATAACATGGCAACAAATCTTCAAATGTTCACTTCAAGTTACGATATTAGGCGTTTTGTCGCATGTGGCTCTCGAACGCAGACATCTTGGCAGGTAATGTAGCGAGACAGTGACTGCCGATAGCGGCAAGTGGGGACGTCGGAGAGCAGTGGCATTGAATCCCTGATCTTTCAAACGAGGGACAACGGGCCAAAGGTGTCTCTTCACAGGTAATTTCATGATTTATCAAGATCGTATTGAAACACGTTGTCTATAGTTTGTTTTATTATTTTTGAAGTCAACGTTATTGTTGAACTGTAGCAAGCATAATTGGCAGGCCCTAACCAGATTGGGACACCAGGGAAGGCGAAGGGAGGGGCAAAAAATTTTTCAGGGGAGACTAAGCCCTCTGCGTCCCTCCTAGTTAGCCTACAGGCCTGATAATTGGTAACGATTTTTTGTTTTTTATAAATTTATACCGACGATCCGGCGTCCCTGGGTGGGCGTCGCAAATCACTCGTGACAGTCCTGAAAGGAGTGCAAAAGGCGAATATAAATGTAACTGAACGTAGCTGAAAATAATGGGACTTTATAACAATAGGCAGTGAGGTTCATTCTGATGTTGACTTTCCTATAGCGTATAGGCTATACGCCAGGCAATGGTTGATTTTTACCGAGCCAATTATTGTACGAGTGTTCTTCCGTCCGTTAAGTTGCTGCCGCAGCTGATGACTTGTAAGGTATGCAGAACACACCGGCTGCTGCATTAGGTACTCACTGTGTTACGCCGTCAATGCTTTTCCAAAGTTCATTAAGAAACTCTTAAAAAACTCATAAATGCTTTGCGCAAAGCTTATAAATTTTTCAATTGTAACGTCAATTATGTGATTCCTCTCGTCTTACGCGGCATTCATCAGACATCGAATTCTTATTTTGTGGGTTCGATTGGAAATTTGAAATTGCAGAAGAAGGCGATAAGCCAAGGCAGGGTCACTTATTTTCTTACAACAACCTTGCCCTTTTCACAGTTTAAGTGCAAACTGTATACGTCAAACAGTCTTCAGCATGCTGACATTCCAGTAGCTGAAAAAAACAACGTCACACGAACAGCGTGTAAATAGCATTGCAGCATGCTTATGCTTCAATCAAAGATCGTTGCAAGTAAAGAATTGCAGAAAAACAACTCAACCATATAGACGTACTTGAAGACTGGCGAAAACATTACACGCTCAAACCCGCGCACAAAAACATTGTCACTTGGCAATAGTGCTCGGCAAATGGAGCCGGTTGAAACGATGCCAGACAAACATCCACAATAACGAACAAAGCATTTTGCAGAGTTTAAAAATTGCTAGAGATTGTACAAATTTCATATTGTCCTATTTTTGTGCCTGCCGTCTTCTGCAGTCGTGAAGTCGAAAACACGCAAAAGGATTTTTGAAGTCCACCAAACGAAGAAAAATTATTTTGCCTATGCAATGTTTTCAGGATGCCAAATAACCTTGCATATTCCTGTACTCAAAAATCCTCAGTTCGAGTCCCACCAGTTAAGTTATCCGGCTCCCGTCCGCACAAACAAAAATCATTTTGTCAATCTGCGAAAACAAAAATCGCAGGACCTCCTCACGCGTTTCTTTTTCGCCCAAACATCCACAGCACTGTCTGGAAAGGGCGCGTGGCGCCTTTTTCGCTGTATTTCCCTTATCGAATTGCTAATCGGCGGTTGGACAATTCCGCGGCGAAGTAATCTCGAACTGTCCGTCGCACAAAATGGCTCACGCGGAAGCGGAACGACGCGCGCAGGGAGTTGGCGATTATAACTTTCACGTCACTCATTTTCAAAGCTTCTGTGCCGCCATTCTGTGGCCAAGCGGCGCAGGACCGTCTCCAAGGGGGTTGGGGGTGATCCCCACCAAAGCTAAGATTCAGCCTACCCCATTATATACGGCACTGCATAAGGTTGTGATCTGATCTACGCAAGCTAACACGTGTTCAGACCAAATAGAGAGGCTTAAGTAATTTACTAATTTGCATCGATGTCTGTA
>Ga0210059_1003203_pt1 | contig 26080 bp, 15 predicted proteins | sample Ectturendosymbi2_FD_188042 | JGI IMG/M metagenome (GOLD analysis project Ga0210059, IMG submission 188042) | Ecteinascidia turbinata endosymbiont from Florida, USA - Sample 2 (SPAdes) (version 2) | ecosystem: Host-associated > Tunicates > Ascidians > Unclassified | place: Key West, Florida... | reverse complement strand
GTCAGTCAGAAGTGCCGAATGGCCGTTGCGATCTGGGTTCGTTGAACAGTGTTGTAGCTGTGTTCAGTGGAAGAGTTACATTTGTGCTAAATTTTGGTAATCTTCAATTTTTGTAACCTTGAGGTTTGATCTTAGCAACAGTGCGTAATTTTTTCTTTTTGTTTCATATGCCGACTTTTGCGCAGGACTGAAGATGTGTAATACACGAAACTAGTTTCCTTACGCAATAAATTGCGATAGATTCGCCTGGTGTGGGTCACTGTTGTGGCTTTACAAATATTCCTGTAAATGTTTTCGTGTTTACTGCTTGCACAAACTCGTGAAGAAACTGAAAGGAAACTTCAGCTAGATGAAAGTTTTTTGCATATATGTGGCTATACAATGCCACAACAAAATTATTAACAAAAATGTTTGCATTTAAAAGCTTCACTGAAAGAAAATACCCACAAATTTCAAATGATTAACTGGCACTACGAAATCAAAGCACTCAAAAATAGATATTTTGAGCCCAAACGTAAGCAAAAGGCCATACTTTGATTCAAGAGCAACCCGTTTTCATTCAAAACGAGCTTGGAGAAAGTCTTGAAACAGGTTGAAGAAATGCAAATGTTCGCAAACTTCAAAATTTTATGGAAATTGCAAACGTCTTTGCATTTTACTCTCTTCTTTTTCGGTATGGCCAAAATACATAACGAGGTATTCAAAAGTAGAGTTTGTTTGCAAAAAGCTCAGACTTGTTATCCAATCATTTGTATGCAGATACTCGATGAATCTTGGGAGAAACGAAACCTCTGAACTTTGTTTATTATGGAATGACGATCAAGCATTTAATATAAGCAAAGAGGTTTGTGAGCAGTATTTCTTTGTTTCGGCTAAATTCTGCGTATTTTTGTTGGTTGTGAACAATTGTTTCTAAAAAAAGCGTTCTAATCATCTCAAGCAATATTTTATGTTTTATCCAAAACCAACGCAAGGAACAGAATTTCTGAAATACTGCCAATCTCTGTCTGCAGAAAATATTGCAAATTTCAAACAAAGCCATAAGGCTCAACCAACAAAATCTTTACTCCAGATAATATTTTTGAAAATACAAAAAAATATTTACAGTAGAGTATATCATGACATGACTTCGAACCATTCCACGTGCGCAAATGAGACGTACAACACCAAGTTATTCAAATGCAGCAGTTTGTTCCACATTTGATGAAAATGTTAAAGCGACTTTACGGGTGTAAAAATCAGCTTTGTTTAGAAAGATATCTTAATTTTAGGTACAAAATAATGTAAAGGGTGAAGTGGTACCGGGAAATACCGGAATGCGTTCCGTTAGTACTTTTTTCACTAATTAAGATAGATTGAAAACAGTTACTTGCATCTCTGTGGTGCTCGAATTCACGTAATCTTCGTGCCGACCATTCGCAAGTGTGGTGATATTTGTGGTTCACTGCGCGGTATGTTTACAATAAATTTTCCAGAAGGAAGTTCCTTACTTCTTGTTGCAAAGCGTTGTGTGGTAAAATCACGATGCTCTTCACGCGAATTTCGAGAACAATCTGAAACTGAAATTGTCTACAAAGGTCGGGAACAAGATTAGCTTCACCTGAGTTCATGCAGGACTTGGCACTCATGTACGATACCTCACTTGAAATGAATGAGCTATCGGAAATGGTGCGAGACAGGTCCACTAGCTTAGGCAAGGCGGACAACTTGATAAACCGGTGCGCCCAGAGGTTGCAAGTGGATGAAATAATTCAGGAACGAAATCATTGGAGGTTATGAACCAGAGGCATGTTAAGGGTTGTCAAGCTGGTCTCCAACATATAGGCATATTACTATCAACCACCAATAGTTGCTGAGCAACCCCAAACATCTCCTCGAGAACGAATACCTGCGAACAGCAACTGATGAAGCAAACAAAGCTGCTGGACAGCGACAAGTGACCGACTGAAATTCAACCTGAAATCGGGCCATGAAGACATTCGAGACCTGGCAGAACATCTGCACCTGTCACAATCGTTCACCACCGAAGCCTTCGATGACCAGTGGCGTAACTGACTGGGGGGCAGGGGTGTGCGCCCCCCCCATGGCAGGCAAAATGTAAAAAATGGGCCCTCCTGTTAGCTTGTATATCGGTATTTAGCATTCTTTTGATTTTTAGTAGGTTTTTGTTTTTAGCGTTTTTGAAAAATTACTCGGAGTGGTTTCCGGTGATTTCGGCGAATCCAGTTAATCGCATAACCAATTTGCCAACATTTTTGTATGTGTTTAACTAGAATATGCGATTATCTGTATCAGACAAATATCCACAAATTTACCGCCTAGCGACACAGGGGCCAAAAATTCAGTCCCGTGGCCACGGGAAGGTTTTTCTGGTTAGCTCCCCAAACAAGGCTTCAACCCCCAAAAAATGTGAAACATTAGAAATCAATGTAGTTTTTATCAATTCGTGTTCTGTTTTGTCCTGTAATTCATAGACAGAGCAGTACCTGCCGCTTTTACCTAGAATAGCATCGCCTGATCATTTTTGGTACATTTGTGAGGTAAGAAACGAATTTGAGGCTTGAGCTTAAAGCGGCGTCATTCATTACTTGGAGTGTTGAGCGTGAAATTAGCCTATGTGCCTGGTTGTATACGTCCTTAAGTCAGACTTACACCTGATCAATATATTTTGTGTAGTGATTGTTGTGAAAAAATGTATTATGGCTACCTCAGGTAGTCTTCGCATATTTTGTACTGCACAGAAGCAAGATACCTTTGATGATTATGACAAAAGTTACAAGTTTTGCTCAGCCTTCTGTTCGGATAGCAAGATAGAGTTGTGTAGTCATAAGAGTTTTTTTTAGCAATCATTGCTAAGCTTGTCCCAACCGAGTAGTGCGGTTAGTGGATTATGGATGTTGACCATGTTGAGTCCACGTACATGGGCGTGGGAAGGGGAGGCAGATAGGGCCTTGGACCCCCCTGGATTTTGAAAATTTTAGCAAAAAATGTTGTTTTCTTAGTTACGACTGGGAAAAATCAAATTTTGCCACCTTTAGCCTCCCCTAGAAAAATTTTGGAAAAGTCCCCTAGTGCCCCCCTCCTGGAAAAAAAAACTTCCGACGCCAATGTCCACGTAGGTACCCCTATATTTGTCAACATTTATAGCCTATTTGAGATGCAAAATGTTATTAATCTAAACGTGCCGTGCACCAGGAGATTAACAAATCTAGACATCAGAAAGGTTATGCATGCGTATTTCGGCCAGTTGAAAGCACGATGCGCATGCTTTTCAAGCAAAATTCGCTTGAGCGCTAATGAACGAAAACGTTCATCGCGGCGTATTGCTTTGATCGGCCTCAGGTTTGTTCCTTCGGTAACAATAACTGAACGATAGACTTTATTCTAATTTCCTGCAAAATTTTGTTAATATTTGCATTTCATTACTTGTCTAAATAATCGTCGTTAATTAAATACCAATGATTAAGACCTAATTTCATTTGTTAAGCTCTGTTCTTAAGACACGCCGTGGTGAATTTTATCCTAACGTATTTATTGCACTTCGGATTATGCTAAACTGCCCCAATACTGTTGCCAGTGCTGAAAAGAGTTTCAACAAACTGAAGCTGATCAAAACCTTCAACAGGTCTCATATGACAAATAGCAGACTATCCTCATTAGCCATGTTGTCAATCGAAACTTTTTGTGTGTGCTCTCTAGATTTGGAAGATGTCATGAAACAGTGGTTCTCAATCTTCATGATTTGTGGCCCTCTTTCAAAGACTCCCAACATTTGTAGCCCCTTGCTCATCAACAGGGTTTTGCAATATCACGGCAGAGCTATTTAGCAAAGACTTCTGTTCGTGGCTCCCGGGGAACCGCTCCGCGGTCCCCAACGGGGGCCTAGGACTCCGGCTGAAAAAACCTGTAATAAAGGCTTTTGCTTTGCAAAAGACTCGCTCCAAATTGTTTTGATACTACTACAAAGCGACATTGTTTATTATACTTTCATAGTTATTGTTACTTAAAATTTTCCTGTGCTCTGCTGTGCCCCTAGCCGCCTATACCAGTGGTTCTCAAACTTTTCTGCACGTTGACCCCCAATGAAAGTATACAATTTTCTGTAGACCCCGTGGCCTAGCACAACAGTCACTAATGCAAGGAAAGTATGTGTCAAAATAAATTTGAGTACTTTCAACTGCGACACATGCACTACAATATTGTTTGTGACGTAACAAACAGAACAGTTTTCTTAATGTCATCACAATGGATGATTTTATAAAAAACTGTTCGAATCGAATGTGCTTTCAAACTACTGTAGCTGAGATTTGATCAGCCCTCTTAATTTTGTTTGATTTGTTGAAAATGCCGCTTGCATTCCTTGCGCGATTGACAATAATTTTGAATTGGAGGCTTCATTGTTCCAGTAGACTCCAGCAGTTATTAATTGACCCCCTGGCCATTCAGTGACCCCCTTTCAACCCTGTGACTATTTATCGACCCCTTGGATGGTCCAATTGACCCCTGGGGGTCGATATCGACCACTTTGAGAAGCACGGCCCTATACAGTACGGTGATTTCTTTTGTTTTGCTGTATGGCCAAGGGCCGCCAGTTGAGTAACCCTACCAGCGATAGATTAATTACAGCGACAACTTAATCATGACGAATAATAACGCTAATACAGCAACACTTTAGAAATCTTTTTTTAAGAAATCACCATTAGGGGGGATTTTGGGGTGAGGTAAGACTTGGGTTGCTACGGCACTGTTCATACCTATTTGTAATTGTTTGGTGTGCAGCTTCATATTTAGATAAAATTGTTTGGCATTATTTCCTTAATTTGCTAAATTAATGTGGTTTTATTACTGATACGGAGAGATCAATGAACTGCTCAAGAAATTCCGTTTTTGATTTACCATATTGGTTTTAGTGTTTACTCAGGCAGTCCCCAGAATCTACCACCACGCCCCATCATCAAGCCAAGCATTTGGTGCTTAGAGGAAACGTGGAATTAATACAGGAGTTAATTACCGCGATTTAGGTGTGGTAATGAGGGGGTGGAGGGGGCACAATTCCCCGGGGCCGAAAAGTCCCAATAATGTCACAAGTACTTTCTTCAATACAGTACATTTGCTTCAGAAAGCCATCAGGTTCGAACATGGGGGCGCCAAACTTGCTTCTTGGCCCAGGCGTCATCAAGCCTCGTTACGCCCCTGGGTGAGGTGGATCTTCCAACAGATCATAAGCCGACCTTACACAGTCACAAGTCACTGATGGGCATCAATTTTAGATAGGATATGTTACATGAAAACGTGAAATTCTACTTTAAAGTTATTTACCTCATTGAAGCTTTTAAATCACCCGACAACAATTTTCTGCTTTAGTGGAATAACGTACAGTATATGTTTTTTTTGGAACTAATTATTGCATACTCAACGGTGGCCAGTGGGCCCCCTTCGGCTAAGTTTTGACACCCCCCTAGCTCAAATCTCTAGTTACGCCACTGTCGATGACTATGTCGACAACATAAAGACCGGCAAGTACCGCGCTAGATCAGACCCCACTGAGACGGCTGCAGATGATCCCACGCAACACAGCTGAGTGCGAGAGACGTTTCAGTGCAATGAACCTCATCAGCATGGACGTTCGCTCCAACTAGACAGGACCGGAACAGCATATATCAGCACTGATGTTAATCTGCAAGGCCCTCCACTCAGTCTATAGAATTCGACGGATCATTCCAGGAATTCCCTGCGCAGCTCCCGAAGCGTTGACGATACGACGATAACAACAACAGCAGAAAAACAAAGCAAAACATCTTCCTTGTAGACTTTTCTGTAAATTGATCTTTGCAATGTGCTTGAGAAAATATAAAGGTTTGTAAAAAAGTTTCAATTTCAGCTAGCGTTCGATATTATTTGATTACCACTGTAGGCCTACACCCAGGGGCTGATCTAACCAGTAAGTTTAGGGTGGGGTGATTTCAGTAACTTTGGTAGTCAAGTCTCATAACGTCTTCGCAACTGATACAGGGATGAAGTGTTGTTCAAAACACTGCTGTAACAAAACAATGGACGACAAAATCGCCTTCTATCGCGAATGCTGCTCTCCGAATTGTAAAAAATCATGGCGAATAAAATTAATTTTGTAAGTTTTAGGGGGGGGGGGCGATCGCCCCAATCGCCCCCCTCTGGATCCGCCCCTACCTACACCATTGCACAAAGTGTTTGTTCATCTCAGACTGGATCAGGTGTTCATTGACGAACAAAGAGACGAAAGCAATGACAAAGTTTTAACTCGTTGTTCAGCCGTTTGATCAAATTTCGGAGCAAAACTCCAGCTGCATACGTTAAAATTTCTTTTTTAACCGTTTTAAACAAAAGTAGTGAATTATATCACCTATAACTGGATAAGTAGCTTTTCATGTCGCGTTTGACCTGAAGATAGATCGTTATCCTATTCTTAAATTTGTGATTAATTTTAGGATCTCAATCAGAATTCAAAAACAGAATTCAATTAGGATCTCAATCAGAATTCAAACGTTTTCAAGTGGAAAAGTTTCTTTTCTTGGCGAAAGCAACCGATTTTACAACCGTTTTAGCATTTAGAAGTATTCAGCAACGGGCCACCAAAAATACTGAAACAAAAATATCAACTTTACCCAATTATATGGCGTTGCATAATTTGTCGATCAGTTGCGTTTTGCAGCGAAACTATTCATTTTGCATGGATTTAAAGTGACATAAATACTGTGATATTTAGTGTCTTGATACCAAACCTGCCATGTATCTTACAGGTGAAATCGTGCAGTAAGCACATATTTAATTCCGACGGAACAATTGAAACATCAGTGAGCGAAGACTTCGACATGGTTTGCGACAAAGCCTGGTATAATTATTTTCTACAGTCGGCTTACATGACCGGTGTTTTTTTAAATGGACTTGTTTTTGGCAAATTGGCCGACAGGTGATTTAACGTAATTTTATTTTTTGCAGGTGCGTAGATATTTTTCCCGACAAAGCTAAAAGAATGATATCGCTAACACTGGAGAAAAAACACTTTTTGCATTTTTCTATTTGGTATTTGTTCAAAACTAGAAAAAAGACTATCGTAGACTTCGTTCACTGTTGAATTATTTACCCTTATTCAAAATGGTTGTGAATACTAGAGGTTAAACCTCAAATCGTTGGCAGGATTGTTTTGCTGCGAAACTTCAAGTGTTACTCTGACATATGGAGATTCTTTTAAAAAGCGTTGCACTGTATTTCAGCTATTCCATCGTCGTCTGACCCAATTACAAGGAAAGATCCATGATATTGTCTTCACTACTCATTGCATGTAACATGACCAGTGAGCACTGGATGAAGCACTAGTTGTCTAAGGAATGAAATATCTAAAAGCAAAACATTTCTATTGAATCATGATGCTCCAAATTACCCGAAACTTACTGATAGTTGGCAAACTCGAACGGGTCAAATCAAAATCGCCTGAAAACACAAGTTGAATGCCTCATAAAATGATTTGTGTGTGAGATTTGGCTTTGACCGTCCAGTCGATATTCCTGCTATAAGGTCTCACAACAAACTTGTAAACACATCACCAATTTCTGATGCGAAAAACCGCCTGTCACATATCTGTTTCTTTCCTTAGAACGGCAGCACTAAAACTTTCGTGCAACATTGAAAGAAAGGCATCACTGTTTTCCTTTCCCGAGAGAACTAAAGACACAAATGCAATAGCTTCGTATTGAACGTTGTAGCAGACCTCAAGCACTTTGAATAACCCTTACCTTTTACAAAATTTGTTCAAATTTCACATCGTTGTTGCGTTTGTTGGTCAAACTGATTGCCTGGATTCTTTCCGTCAAATTTTGTGCTGACAATTTTCCAAAAACGTTGTCGAAATCTGAAGTACATACACAAAAATGTCAACTTTTCAGTAATAATACTGTAGCTGAAACCGCCCCCAAACCACTGCATTGACCGGTTCTTGCAGTTACTGTTAAATACAACATCGCTCCAGCAGGCTTCTCGAATTGCGTTGAAGTTACATACCCCGAGTGGTCATAAGAGTGTCTATGATTGGACGGAAAAATTAGGCCAGAAAAAAATGGAGATTTGTAGGAGACATCAGGCAGTTGATATGAGAGGATAAGAAAGTGGGATGAAAATGCACATTGTTGAACAAAAGCATGCAAATTGTTTCTTATCAAGGTATCAAATGTCCTGACAAAATAGGTAATTTGATGCGAGTGAACACTTATTCGATAGACACTGTTATATGCAATGCGGAGGCGTTAACACTAGACCACCCTGTGCTTGCATCATAATGACCAAGCATATGTTGGCATGCAATAGGCACGAAACATTGTGTTTTAACTGCAGTTGAGCATTGTGCAAAGGAGCCTCTGATCTTGTTTACTGCTCAATAAAGTGATTTCACTTGCCTTTGATTGTAATGATTTCACTTGCCTTAGTGAGGCATGAAGAAATACACCAAAATATTCAACTTGCTCGGCATATTTCACACTTACGTCATTCAAGGAAACAAATCATATTGCAGGCTGTTTATACTACTCAGGGGCATAAACTATGCCGCATCTTTTGGTACAATTGAAAAAGATTTCCTGTTCGACGGCATAATCACCACAAACATTCAAAAAGCGATGAAGACCATTCGTGCTTGGATCAAACGTACACATTATATGGTTGACATTTTCGTTTTCTCTGCACGCATTCATCAAATACCACAAACTTCTTGCGAAGCAGATTTCAGTGTTATTCACAAAGTAATCGCTGAAAGCCAAGCAAACATGGCCTGGAGCGTAATATCTAATATTAGTTTTGTTTATAACCAGGTTTGGAAGAAGAAAAGTCCTCCTTTTAATGAACATCGCGACTGTGGCCAGTGGATATTTATTGGTGTTTGCGACTTCATTTGCGGTCTTTGCATTTCTAAGAGCTTTGATCGGATTCGTTTGCTTTGTGGGACCAACAGCAATTGTTCTCGGTAAAGCAAAGTTCGTGAGAGTAAATTGACCGACCTGTTTTGAATTCTGCAAACGCCGATTCTTTTGTATGCTTTTGAAGCTATGGCCTGAACATTTATACAAAGCGATTAAATGTTTTATTGGAATGTGTGAATTTAAGTGACACCAATCAACGTTTTAGGTTTGTTTGAAACATTTTGTATTTTCGGGTATTGTCAGCTTTCCAAATGCAAATGTTCTTTGCATTGCGCTTATTTATTCTTGCGTATGAATCACAAAACCCTTCGCTTTACTGCAGCAAACAAGTCAATGAATTTCGTGACACGAACAGTGCAAGGCAAAATTGTCTCGTGAAATGCTATCACTGATCTCAACTTTCTGCTTTGATCATTTCATTGTTAGAAAACAAACTTACGCAATGATTTGAAAAACACTGGTTCAAATGAAAACTAACCGATTTCCGATTACAAACTTTCTATCCGAAAGCGTAACTTGCATAGCAAGGTGATCTTGCATTTGTGCGTACCTGAGGGGACATATGCTTGCGAGCAAAGTTGACATCAACAAAACTCGTCAAGTCACAAAACTTCCTTTGCAAACGGCTAAAGTAGCCTGCAGAGTTTTCATAACAACATCACACAATGCACGCTGAACGAATTGGTTTGCAGACCTGGATTACTCAAACAAAAAAGGATGGGCAAACTCTCATAAATTCAAAAAATATTGTGATTTTGATTCACAAAATTTGCATTGGCTGAGAGCAAAACCTTTTCATTGCGTTCCTACCGCACAAGCATAAAAAAATCAAAGTTACGTCAATGTCTGTTCAATGCTTTGAGGCAAAAAAGCATGACTTATCAGGTAAAAGTATAACCTCAAACTTTTCATTAACTGCAAAGGAGTATCAGCCCCTCTTCCAAATTCTCAGTAAATATTTTCATCGGTTGTATAACTAATCAGTTGCGGAAACCTCTTCGACTGAAAGGAAAACTTTCTGAGCAAAGGATTCGTCCGTATGGTGTGAAACAGAGTATTTATTTGCCCACAGCGTAGGCATCCTCACCACTGTGAAGTGCATGTAAGTTAAAAGTTAACTGAAATCAACAAACACAAATGATAGCATGCAAAATTCATCAATGTTGAAAAGAAAGCAATTCAGTCTGCTGAAAACGTTTCTTACCTTTCACATCAATAAGCCTTCCTGGCGGGTTTTGGAATTTCCATTTAGCGCGGTTGACTTTCCGATAGTCAAAAGTCTTTTTAATTAAAGTTTGATGATTTATTTTCATCTTTCGAACTTACTTATGTCTTCCTAGCAACGGAAACTACCAGCGTGGACAAACGATCAACGATGGTGCAAATCATTGGCTGTGGATATTCTGTTGGCACGGTTGTTCTCGTCGGGATTGGTTACTTTGTACGCCAGTGGATCACTTTTGAAATTGTTGTTGCTTCATCTTACCTGTTGGGAGTGTTTATTTCTTGGTACGTTCAACAGAAGAGATCGAATACTTTAAAAATTATGTGAACATTTTTTTCACCGTCGCCAGGATGTCGCAGCTGGTGGGGTCAAAAGTCACAAGGGGGGCACATTTTTAAACACAATATTGGATGTATGAGCAGCAACCACCACGAAAAAAGTCGCTTGCGATATGTAAACTTTATCACATTTAACTCCACCCAGAAAGTTGTACAGATATGAACTTCGAAACGGCTGTGCACCGTCATTTGATATTTTGCAACTTGGGCAAGGGAAGAGACAATAAATAGCATATTTAGCAAACCGCTAAAACTGTAATCTCTTTGTAGATTGTCCTCGCTTTTCACCTTTGCCCATCGTCTCCTCTTTCGTGTCGCACTAGCTACAGCATATCAGGCGGTTCGCTATACAGCAGAAATAATGCAAGTAGACGATACAACGTCGCAATTTAAGCACAAAAGCAGAAAGAATGTCATCCTATGAACCTCTCCAAATTGAACAAACTTCGCCAAAGAATGGTTTTGACTCATTTCTGGAATCAACATAGCTCTATTATCTGTTACACTTAAATCCTTCAGTATAATCAGAGCCGGATTTAGCTGATGCGATGCTCCTAGTAGGCTAATCCAATTGTAAGGTACCATCTCCCACTGTTACGAAGAAAAATAGAAAAGCGCTAAGCAGAAAATGGCGACACTGACGCTCTAAAACATAAGTACCCAAACTGGGGTACATGTACCCCAGGGGTGCATTTGCCTACCTGAAGGAGTGCATTTGGGGTTAGCAATATAGGAGAAAAAATAGTTACATTATATTTATTTCGAAATATTTATGCATACATCAAAACCATGTGGATATTATTAAATATATCTATGATTAACCATGATAAAATATTTTGTCATACGAGATTTTAGGGGTACATGTTCATTGTTTATCTGTCGAAATGCTGAAGAGATAGTTGCTTATGTGTCGGAATACTTGAGGGGCACATGGGAAACAAAAGTTGGGAACCCCTGCTGTAAAAGTACGGTCAATAAAAATTTGTAGATCCTTACTGCGAGTGCACCACGATGACTGCACTTGTTCTTACTTTCAGCTCAAAAGCCTTCAATGGCTCGGAATTGTGTAATGCATGCTTGCCTGGCGGGAAATTTCGACAGGGCAGACAAACAAAAACGTCACAGTTAAATTTTTGAAAAACACATGACCTACATCTTTTTTTCTTCGCTGTGCTCAACAGTAGCATCCAAAATAAAAAATTTTCTAAAAACCAAACACAATACACATATATGTAGCGGCTGTAAGGACAAAGGCCATAAAAATCTGTCACACACGAGCAAAACACGTCTACCAAAACATCCCAAATTTTTCAAGTTGCAACTACCAAGATCACGATTGGGTTGTTTGTTACTTTTTCAGTCTCCAAAGAATCGAACGCAACGAAACTGTCGCTCGGAAGGATGTGAGGTTTAAACTTCCCTTATGCTGTCATTATTGAAATACGTGCTAAGAAATAGAAGCCTACAATCATCGAACAAAATCAGGCTGAAAAGAGCACAGTAAACAATTAAAAGGGTTTAGTCCTGACTTCATAATAAAATTATATAGCATTTCATTAAAATTTGTTTGGCTAAGTTGGACACTTTTAATGCACCTAATGCTTAGTGCTGGACAACCTATCCTGGAGCATTGCGACCCTTTAATTCATTTTTAATTCTTTTGAATCTTTAGTAAGACCTTTCTCCTGAGCAGTTTGTGACCATCAAACTAAGAAACAAGACTCCGCGTGGTTGGATAGAGCAAGAACCACTAATCTAAAGCATCAGACCCTCAGACCCAAACGCTGTTATGTCATTTCTTGCTGTTTGCTTACACTTTGTCCCTTGGGTAGAGTTATGTGGTTGCCATTTGGCAAACTGACTTTTGCTTATTATTTAAGTTCATCAAATTTCTTTGATTTGCTTAGCATGGGAGCAGTGCACACATGCGCAAGTAGTGTACTCAGTGACAATCTGATTTCTGAATGTCTGAATAGAAACGTTAACACAACGGCTGTATTGCTCAAGTTCAGAAAAAGCAACTGTGTTTTTATTGTAGGATAATGCTAGCCGTGCACATATCTCTTATCTGCAGTATCACGTTTAAACTTTGATCAGGTGCGTATCGAACCTTTCGTCTAATACACACGAAAGAATCGACACGATCCACCAAACGCAGGATGCAAAGTGCTTGAGTATGTCGACACTACAGTCGGCATGCGGCTTCACCAACGGTCATATTGAGATTCATGAAAACTCAACTCATTGGAAGACCCTGGTGTTATCGACACAAAATCTGATTAAAATGAATAAAATTAAAAACATAAATCGTTGACGAATGTTTATTGATCGAACTGATCATATACAGTAACGGCAATTGACTCTATGCGTAACACAGTTTGCTGGAGGGTCCCTTGGATCTTGAGCCCCTAGCCTATATAGCCTATTGGTAAATCCAGCCCTGAGTGTACACAACCTACGTGTGACTACTCAAAAACTAATTTCACAGTACTCTGTGTTTCGTACAACGCAACTGTCCGTCAGGAAATAAAAACAAGACGCGGTCTTGGGTTACCACAAGCAAACTGGAGTCATTCAACAAGCTATTGCTTATTGACTATCTACAACTGCGCATAGCAATTCTACAGTTTCGTGGTAGGTCGGGGGGCCAAACATGAAATGGGCGGGGCACAGAGTTTAAATGGAAGGGCCGGCACCACTGGACCCCGGCTGGCGACGGCCATGTGAAAATAGCATTTCAGGAAGTCGTGTAACGTGAGGCAATGATGAGACTTTTCGTTGTTTGTTTTCCAAATGCCAATAACAAATTTATTAACAAAGGTATATGGACGAATCTCCGAGGTGGCTAGCTACTAAAGGGAAAATCGATGAGGCCAATTGTATACCACACAAAATGGCTGGAATGAACAAGAAATCGGTTACACTTTTGAGCCAAACGTAAGTAAAATACTGAAATACATGAAGAATTGATATTAAATGTAAAGTGTGAAAAATTTCGCCTATCCTCATGCACAACTGTTGAAAATGATACCGCTGCATACAGCTTAACCCCAATGTTGTAATCGTTTTTTAACAGTGCATATGACCCTTGAAATAAACTGATCATTATGTTATACAAACGGTTCTTTGCTCCATATATTACAACTCTACATGGTATTGTCAGCGAGTCTACGAATCAATTTGACAGCATGACGATGTCATCACGCGACGATTCACTGATATATCAATACGTTCTCTTGCCGTTTGTGTGACACAGCGATTGGTCGACAAGATGGTCGAACAAAAGTTCACTTTGCAACTACTTCAATATTGCTGAGTCGCAAAAAATGTCATATTAGCGCGAGGGCGGATCCAGGGGGGCAATTGGGGAGATCGCCCTCCTAAATCCTAGGAAAGTAGCTTTATGCACCATTATTTTCTACAATTCGGAAAACAGCATTCGCGATATAAAGCCATTTTGCTGTCCGTTGTTTTGTCACAGCATTGTTGTGAAGTATACTTCATCTCTTTTACAGTAGTGAACCCGTTATGAGACTTGACCGCCAAATATTGCTGACATGGATCCCCTAACCTTACTGGCTGGATCTGCCCATGTATTGGCGAACTTTCACTTTACTGACAGCAGCTGCCATGTCAACCAATTGTCGCACCTGCTTGTATCTGACTTGGCATGTGGCGCAAGCAACCCAGAGCGCTTTGGATGAATTTAAGGACCGTTCCCAATTGTTGAAATGTTTTACAAGTGTACCAAATGTACCCCACAAGAGAGGAGTTAAACATCGTGAACGTTTTTTTCAAACTGTAAACAATGTTTCGGGTATTTTCAAAGCGGAAATATAGAGACAATATCTATGGTTTAATAAATTGGATAGCACTGAGTATTCAAGGCATGCCTTCTGACAACCATGATTACATTTTCAATGGATTTGTTGCAAAAGCATTCATTTTTTTAAATGTGTAAGCTGACGGCATATAATTATTTACAATCGGGAATTGTTCATTGTGAAAATTCAGGAAGAAGGAAGTACTTGTGAAAAAGCGCAAGGTTTGCAAACACCTAATGATGTTTATAATCGCGAAAGGAACCTTACTTCAGAAGGATATTTGTCCCTAGTTGAAAAAAGAATTTCCAAGAAAAGCCAGATCTGATTAAGGAAAATATGTATAATATGTAAAACCAGTTTAAGTTTAAATTGCAGCCATTGCGAGATTTATCATAAAATGTTTGGCGGAAATGCTAAGAATGTTACTTTGTCCCGAAATGTCAGTGTATGGAAAGTAATCCAAATTTTCGAACCCTTTAAATCTTGATGTGCTACCCACGTATGGAAAAATTTTTGTTCATCGATAAACGAAAAAAGTATCCACTAAATATTTTCGATGACGACAGGATTGATCTCGGTCAGGAGCAAAGCAATTTTGGTGTGATTACATTTTCATCGTGATTTTTTACTTTGCTTCAGATGTGAAAGCGATGAAGATAAAAGCAATAAAGAAAACCTGAAGCTTCACGATGACAATTCAAAGGTAGAAAACACAATACTTGTTTCTGACAAAGCATCAAAAAATCCCGGTATGGTAGTTACTCTGCGAACACCACAGCTGCGAAAGTTAACCTTGTTGGTAGCATACTCATGGTAAGCATGCTCGTTGAAATTTCTGCACAAACTTGCATTTTTAGATGTATTAGTTGTTGATTCATTTCTGTTGACTGAATGCGCTTATTAAGCTATCATTTAAACTTTGTGCAGCTGAATGCTTGAGTGAGAGAACCGAGTCTTGTATTTAAGATATTTTGCAGGATTACTTTAACGAAAACACGCAGGTAATGGAAACATTCAGGATAGGAAAAAAAAAATTCTACCAGGGAATGATTTCCCATTTAAATACCAACTTCACTGGCATTGTGATAAATCTATTACTAATTGTTAAACATTGCTGTTTTGTTTGTCCGTTATATTGATATGATGCTTTGTTTATTTAAGGATGTATTTTTTCCTATTTTTGTTCAAAGCTGGTGAACTAAATAAACATAATTTTTGTAAAGTTCATTATTCCAAGACTGCAGTTTTCCAAGATTAAAAAAAAATTTACCAACATCAATGTTAGTTCCGATTTGCGGAAAATTCAATTGATTCCGGTTTTGGAATTCTAATCAGGTTTCAACTTCAAAACCCAAACTTTGGTACACGAAAAGCGGAAGTGTTAAATAGCCTTATAATAAATACTACGGCCAAAGCAAACGATACAACTGACATCTTGCAAACGTTTCGATAACAACTGTTATCATCTTCAGTGCATAGCAATGGGGTTATGCACTGAAGATGATAACAGTTGTTATCGAAACGTTTGCAAAATGTCAGTTGTATCGTTTGCTTTGGCCGTAGTATTTATTATAAAACCCAAACTGCTTTAGCAAAAATGATTTTAACTTCGTTGAAGCAGTTGCAGACGCCGAGTAAAGAGTATAACTCATATTTCTTTATACTCCATTTTGACTTGGGTGCTATTTCTTCAACTCTTACTTTATGGTTGAAGCTAATTAATCAAGCATAAGGATATCTAATCTATAATCATGAACGTCACATGGTGCTTGAGTGCCCATGCGTGACAATGAACCTTTGGCTAAGCGCGATAACAAATGGTCGAATTTTGTAAGCTTTGGTAACTTAAAATTTGATAAATAACATTAATATTCAAAACACAAGGGAGGCATATCAAACACAAGGGAGTTTGATTTACTTTTGCACGCTATTACGGGTTTTGTTTGCCTATTACTTTTTGCTCAACAAAATACCGAAACGCTTGTGACCTGATATCGTCCATCTGTAATGCCTAACTCAATGAAACCTACGCTACGCGTGCTGGATGTTTGCAGACAAGATCTGCAAATTTAACTGGAAAAATTAATTTTCAATACCTAGAATAGCAGCCAGGGTTTTGGTAGAAAGGCGCCTTTAATCTGCAGGAATTTCACAAAATTCGTTAATTTTCATTGTTATCATTATAAAAAATGAAGAGAAAAAAATGACTTCCACCCAGGATAGACGGTTAACACAATATGAACCACGCGTATTTGCCATTTTTCAGGAACAGTTTTCCCTTCAGCCAACTTTAATTACTTGCCAACACAATGTTATACACACTTCGAAATCAATGAAATAGAGGCTCGCATGTCTTTCCTTTTTCTAAAACGAAAAATGTTTTTGCTTGCAGGTTTGCCACTTCGTGCGCTTTTTATGGCTTAACATTAAACGTTGCCAACGTTGGAGGAAACATTTACATCAATACTCTCATAATGGGAGCAGTAGTCATACCACTTTACCCACTGATGATTTACTTGTCTAACAAACTCGGACGCAGGAACTTGATCTCTTGGTCCTTTATCCTAGCCGGACTTTTCTGCGCATCGATGTACTTCATTCCCAGAGGTATGATCCTCTTTTTATTAACATGAAGCATCAATAATAGCGGTATGTATGTGCATCAGAAATGATTGGCCCTAAGTAGTTGGAATGAATTATACATAAAGCTTGGTGAGCCCCAACTTTGAAGTAAGGCTATCTACACCAGTGGAAGGCCGTGGCCAATATTTACGGAACTTAAAAATGCAATAAAATGTTACATCCAATTTATGCTCGTGTAAGCAATTTAAAAAACAATAGCGTTCAATTCGAAATTCCCCAAAAGATAAACTTTTGATGTTAAGATCACAAACAAAGATGTGCACTGAAAATAAAGCAATTTTTGATGCATTGAGTAAGTAACAATGTTTAAAATAGAAAACTGTTAGCTTCAATGAACAGAATACGAACAACTCTGAATAACAAAGTTTCTTGATATGGTGGTTTGTTGTTGGCGCTTTATAACTGCAATGGTCTTGTAGCGCCACGACTGAGTTTGTACAATTTCTGCTTTGATGTCACTCGGTTTTGTTTTTGTGTTATTTTTGTGCTCCCTGCAGCTCTTCGGCACATCGTGCGCCTGGTAAGAAGGCTACAGTACCAATTTTGAAGGTCTTGGTAAGACCCGGCCGAGACTACTACCAGCAACGAGGCGAACTACAAACCTACCAGTAACGAGGCGGACGCACTTACCACTAGACCACGGGCTGGTTAGAATAACAAATGAACATTGAAAAGCCATGCAATACGCCAACAAACCAAACAGTACGCAGACAAGCTGCCAAATAAAATGACCGACACGTTTCTCAAAACACATGGCATTTAATCATATGAGCGCCTCACGTGCAGGGGCGCAATGCGCTAACTAATAACTACTTTACACAGTGGTATTCAACGGGGCGAAATCGTCCCGGGGGCGATTTCAGTTTCCAGGGGTGCAATTTCTGCTGGTTAGAATATACTAAAATTCTGCGTTCATTCCAAAAATAAATACTGTATTTTCCACTTTGGAACCAAATCATTTGATGCACTTTCGACTCCATAGTTCGTAACAAAGTTTATAAAGCACAAGATATAGGACTGATGATGTAACAATCAAACTAACATTATCTTGTGCAACACTTTACTGCACTAACTATCTATTACAGGGCTACCAGATGAAAATTTCAATAAACAGCCAAACAGTGCTTAAAAAGGCCAATGAAAGGGCCAAAACGATAATTTAAAGACCAGAAAATCCACCAAATTTTGTTTGTGGTATTGCTATTCCTTTGTGACAAAAATGCACCTAAATTACAAGTGCATCACTAAAACTTTTCTTCAAAATTTAGGTTAAGCTGTGCTTGTCCTTGTACTGGAACTCATTCCTGATGCTTCATTACAGCGACCTATATTTAATTACACACGCGGTAGAACCCTTTCACTTTATCGACGCCGTTGTCGCATTTCTATCGCAGAGACGCAGACCTGTCTGCCAGCGATGCGGCCCCTCAGTGTCTACACATACTGCACAGTTCAAGCATTTCCGGTGGTTGCGCAAGAAACTTATTTCGAATCTCTCATCCCTCAAATCTTACCCAAATTAGAGAGCGGGCGGGGGTCTAATATAGCAATGATCACAAACATTTCGCAAAGGTGTTGCCGAACAAGTGGAATATTAAATATTTCCTGAAGTGGAAAATCTTTTAAGCGTAAAAAAGCTGTTGCAATAAGTAGTTTGTTTTTTTGCCCCGTCGTTGCATGAGCAGCGTCAAATAAGGGACATCACACAATAACATGTGCAAATCTGTAGGCATATCAACACGCGCGGAATTTTGGATTTTTGTCGTATACAGTAGTATGAATTGGTTCATTTCATTATACTTATGTTGTTTGGAAACGACCAATACTGATATAGCCATCGGAAAGTACCTAATCGGCCGAGCTCCATTTCAAGAGGAGAACTTCAGTTTCTCTGATGATACAAAAATGGTCCAGCAACCATAACATTACTATACCACTGTTTCATCACATCGACTTTCGCTGCGATTAAGAATATTAATTAAAAGTCATGATTAAGTGTAGCCTAATTATTTTTCTCCGTGAACCGTTACAAATCCCTCAAACTCTATGTGTTATTGTTGGCAAAATTGCCTTGATAGAAGACTTCATATAGTCTTCGAAAGAGCATTGCCAAAACACTGTTTCCTAAGCAAAACACGTCATAGTCCGTTATCATGTGTTTCATAATTTTTGCTTCGTAACTTGGGTAAAAGAGTAGAACCAAGTGAATTCTATTGAAAAATACATGGCAAATAAGCGTTCCGAGACACTTTCCGTAGCAATTAATGGCTAGTGAAATTAATTACAGTCAAAACTAACAAGTAAGTCCAACCACCCCCATCTTGGCTAAACTAAGAAGTAAGAATTCACAAAAGTCGTTTTCACCGCCTGTAGTTTGAGGTTTGCTAAGAAGTCTTTCTGTTCTGGAGACCACGTCGAAAGTTGAATTACGCAGAAAGTGAGTGGGTGAAGCGCATTTTTTGCCAGTTAATTAATACAAGCAAATGCGATTCCACAACCAGGAACTTTTCATCGACTTCCAGTTCCAAGGCGATAATGAAGTTCGTGCCATATTTTGCTAACACCGATCGTTAGACTTTTGGATCAAGTGTAGTGAGCCTTTTCCGGAGGTTTTAGGGAAAGCTAAGCTATTATTACTACAGGAGTTTCCCACGACGTATGTTTCTGAGCAAGGTTTGAGCCAAGTACTGCACATGCGCAATAAATAACCCAATCGACTTGACATGAACAAGACCGATGGAAATGCCATAATACTTAAGCTCACCAACTTGTAACCAGCTGCTTTGAAAAAAACTTACAGATAAAAAACAGGGGCAAGATTCGTTGCAGTTGATATCAATTGTTTTTTAAAATAAATAACATTATTTTCTAAAAATGCAACTGCATTCGTTTTGTTTGTTCTTTTTGTTGTGCTAACTAGATTGTCCGTTTATTTCATTAGTATTGAAATATTTTCCATCATATTTTAGCCTAAACTAAAATCATAAGTGGTGGGCCGTTTCTAAGCAAAGTTCCTGTAGGAGAGCGATTGAACACAAAAGGTTGAAGACAACTGCTTTACAACATTCACCCATCCATGAAGTACAGGCAATTGAGCCGACATCAATGCACGCTACACAGAATTCAAAGAATCAAGTGGTAAGCGCTTTTGGTGCAAAGAACGTCAGTGAAGTGGCGTTTGCAGTTCACTCCGTGATGAGTTCATAATACTCTTGAGCCCGGCTCTGGGCAGTATCGTTAGTCGGAACACAATTAAAAGCTCTAGTTTGCTGTGGGATTTCGAGGAATCAGCCGACTGGGCTCTGCTTTCATCTTTGTGCGATGATTCAAACTTGCAGATATCTGCATTCAAGTAACTTCACTCCACAGGTGAAACAAGCAAGGAATCTACGGCAAATTTTAAACAGTAAATCGATTTCACCCACACTTCGCATCGTCAGTCCTTGCATCTTATTTAAATAGAATGTAAGGACTGACGCTGCATCTATTTGAATAAGATGCAAGGACTGACGATGCGTAGTGCTACGTGAAATACAGATTTCCTGTTAAAAATTGCGATAGATTCCTTGCTTCTTTCACCTGTGGAGTAAAGTTAGTTGGAACACTTGGCACATTTTGACTGCTACCACTAGTGGTGGTTTTCAATTTGTGCAAAGTTAGCTTGAAGCCAGTTCCAGTTGAGACCAAGTCGCTCGAAGGTTCTTGGTCTTGAGGGCCAACTCCCGTAGGAGCCAAGTCACGGGTTGACACAATAGGTAGACACAAGCCTCACAGCCACCGGGTGTATAATTACAGCGTAGTTGAGAGTCGCTCAGAACAAACCAAATTCATCCACTATATGAGGTCGTACTTGTTACAGTGCCTACGTGCCGTTTAAAAATACAGTGTCAGATACTTCAGTGTGGGTCACGTCGGAATAGACAATCTCAGCGACGATCGCCTCTGAAACTTCAAGAAACGCTCGTGAGGTGGTTCATATGTTGCGGTGTATACCAAATGCTTGTTTATTTTTTTACATGGCCAACGAAAAGACCCGGAGGTCATCAAAGTCAGCTGACAATGGGTCAGTCATTATATGCTTACTCAGCTGTAACAGCAGCGATATGCAAAGGACAAACGTATCTTTAGAAAATTAGCAATGGCAAAAGATAAAAATATTCAATGATAGTAAACTGATGCTTCACGAAAAAGGCAACAACAACAAAGACCAAATAGATCCAGACCATCCAATACACAGAACATTTACAAGGCACGTAGCGTATATCAAGACCATAAGGATTAAGTTTGTTAATCAATATCAAGAACGTATTTTTTGACCTGTGCTCGAAAACTAGTGGAACCCAGTAGCTTTGTATTCAATTTAAGAGACTGCCACACTTCTACTCCTCTATACTGAATTGATTTCTTTCCGATATTTGTATTTACTGATGGTTCAAATAAATTTTGGTTAGAGCGAATTCGAGTACTGTAACTATGCGATGTTTTAAGATATTGAAATAGGTTGTCAAAAATTTTCGGCAATGTTTTATGATGAAACGAGTGAGCGATTGTAATTACGGTTAGTTTTATCATATTATCCAATGCTAAAATTTGGAGGGATTTGTATCAGCCTGATGCTGGAGTCCGCTGATCACTGTAGGTCATCAGTCGAACGATTTTATTGTGAACGATTATAATCTTTTTGAGTAATGTTTTAGTGGCATTACTCCAGCAAGCCAGTCCATATGAAAGATGTGGATGAACTAGAGCATAGTAGACAGTTTTAAGAGTGGAGATAGGTGAAAAGGCTCGCAACTTAAGTAGAGCGTACGAAGCACATGCAAGTTTTTTACACACATGATCTAATTGCTGTTGCCACTTCAGTTGGTTATCAATAAGGACTCCAAGGCATTTAACTTGGTTCACTTCTTCAACTGCTCCAGCGACAACATTAATCTTAATTTTTGAAGTTCGTGACTCCTGGTTAGAACCATAAATTTTGTTTTACTGCAATTTAAGGTAAGTGTATTGGATATCAACCAGTCATCGACATGTTTTATTTCGCCATTTACAGCAGCATGTAGTGTACTCATGCAGTTAGATTTAAAAAAGGCAAGTGTCATCTGCAAATAATACAGTTTGGAAGACAGAGGCTTGAGCAAAGACCTCAGAGAATGTAGGCTTGGGAAGAACAGCTTCCGTTCGAGAAATTTCTATGTCGTTTGCGCGAAGCAAAACTTTTACAGCATTCCAAATTATGCCGTTGTTAAGTCCACACTGCGAATTCCCACGCGAATTATATATGGAAGCAGATCTAGTCGATATGCCTCCTTGAATTGCTGAATTTATCCTGACACAAAGCATTTAGCATTGTCGCTATGCATAACAGAGGGAAAACCGGATATGCTAAATAAACGACTTTAAAACATGTAATAACAGCTTTCGAACGACCGTCGACGCAAGGATGGGGAATAGGGAAGCGATAATACTCGTTAACAATCACCACGATATAGTGGTTCTGAGCTATCGACGGTACAGGGTCTTTAAAATCGATGTTTAATCGTCCAAGTGATTGAGTAGACTGCACTAACCGCGCTTGGGTGGTTTTGCAAAAAACGAGGTTTAATTTCACTGCAAACTCGACAATTCTCTGTCCATATTTTCGCTTCGTCCCACGGCCACGAGTAAGGTAGATTTTTACGTCAAATAAAACGGTACACTCTCGTTGTGCCCATGGAACATCATTTGTTACGCCGAAAGAGAGCAGTTTGCTTTAGAACAGTTTTCAGGCTTCAGAAACTACAAATGGACGATCCTCAACGGGAATTTCAATTTGATGTTCAGCACATCTGAGATCCACATTGGTGAAATGACGATACTGAGCAATTATATTGACCAACGTTTGCACATTGGGCAAAGGATATCCATCCAAAACTGTGAACGTATTGATAGTTTCGCCGTAATCGATGCACATTCTTTTTCCTTGATTCTCCCCTGACGTGGCCAAAACTTGTTGAGCTCACCAGGGCGATGTGATGGGCTCAATGACGTCATCACGAAGATACTTCTAGATTGTTTCTTCAACAAATTTTGTTTACTATGAATAGCTGTCTGGATTTAGTTAGTACTGGTGTGCAATCTGCTGTTAAATAGGCGAAAAGTGTCGGGGTAATATTTGTTCTAACACTTTAACACGCAAGAGAAAATGGAGGTTTATTGCCTCCGAAGATAATTTTGAAAAGCTCATGCTTTCGAGGAAGTCTTGACCTAGAATCATGTCAGTGAACAATTTAAGGACCACTAGTGTCACATTGCGATTATCCCGCTCTTTCAGGTAAAAGAGCTCAGTGCAGAATCACCTGCTACAGGACATGTTTCCATCTCATTATATGCAGGATTAAAGAAGAATTCGTCATTGTCACTTTCTGCAAAATCTTGTTAACACTGCTTTGACTGGAACCAGTGTCGATAAGGGCATTGGCAATTACTCCATTTACCTTTAAAAAATGTTCAATCTCCGTGAGGTGCAGGCATTTAAGAGTGCAGCTGGTCAAAGCAGATGCTCCATCGCTTGGTGCAGAACTGTCCGTTGCTTCACTGCGGGAACGGCACTGCATGGTGCAATGCCCAACATAACCACACTTAAAGAACTTGCTGGTCTCGGAAAGGGTTTTTGATGCTGAAAGGTGGTTCTGCGAACCACAGCGATTACACTTCTTTCACCAGATTATTGGCAGTCGAATTCTCATAATTGCAACTCTTGAGTCACGACAGTGCAATTTTCTTGGCTTAAAGCACATATCCGAACTGTTCAAATCTTTTGGCACACTTAAAGATGAATTATATCTTCAAATCCGGTGGTAGTATGTGCAATGTGAAATTTTTCCGAATTACTTTGCGCAAGATCCAACGAGCCAGCTTGATGTAGCATCAAGCTCACAGATTCTGGTATTTTCCAAGAGTCTTAATCAAATAAGAATTAGCCTCATGCCAGAAATGAAAGCATCAAGAATCGCTTTGCTACCGATGTATCTCAGTTGCGATGGCTTTATAATCGCAGCCGCTTGAAAAAGTTGTCTTAACTTTAGCAAAAAGTTGCTCTCTGTTGTTTTCAAGTCATGGGTGCTGAAAGAAAATGATATTGCACGGCTTCACGTTCATGTATAGTTTTTCTAAGCTGCTTATGGCATCCTTATAAGAAGCGCACTCGCTTACAACTGTACACATCTTTGTTGATATTTGCAACCAAGCATCTCAACTTCTTATGCACTGTTATTGCAAGCTCAGCAGGAAACGACCCAAGACTTTCGTAAGCGGGACACTTGCAGCGGCGAAATGCGCAAATTAATGATAACTTTACAATAATAAGGAGACAAGATGTTTTAAGAAATACTTAAAAGTACGTATGAAAGTATATTTTATAAAGGTTTTTCTAGGGAGCTGCTAATTATTAGCTAGTACGTTTTGCCGAATTGAAAGTGCATTTCAATAACATTTTTGTATTGTAGGCGAGAAAGCGTGGAACACATGTTTCAGCCTTTTATGTTTCTTTACTCCAACTTTTAGAAAGAGGTCACGTTTCACCCATTGGTTTCTACATCACTAATTTCAAAATTTTTGCACAAATTCCAATTTAATTGTTTTCAGCAGAACTTAAGAAATTACCAGGATAACAACTTAAATCCAGTCGCTATCGAGTCAGTAGCACCAGAAACAGCACACGATGATATGTTAAAAAGGGAAAATCAATTTCACCGCTATCACAGTACCGTAAGTCCCCGTCTAATAACAAAAACATTCTCCAATTTTCAACATCATATTTTATGTGAAACTGCTAGGATATTTGTATAGATGAAGCAGGAAAAATAGCGCACTTTTAAGAAAAGCAAGTCTGAAAAGTTATTTTAAACGCGTTCCAACGACACGTTAACCACAGAATGATAAAATGCTAGTGGCACAGAGCTGACAACATGACAAAAAACTGCCAAAAAGTCTCAAAAACTGTTTTGATCTACGTTGATATGTCTCTGAATCAACAGGAGCAACTTCCGTGCAAATCTCCATGCCTTCATTTTCTCATCATAAAACATAATTCGTTTAAACTTTCTTCAGACAAAAAAATAAAATATCCTTACAAATTACCAGTTCAAAACCTAACTTTTTGTAATCCTTCACAACAGTAAAATCTTCTTTATTTGGTTGTTTTACTCTGCAGAAATCCATGCACTTCATGTTACAATGTTCCTAGCCGGAAGAACTTTCATTTTCGTAACATTCAACATCCTTTACGTCTTTTCCGTGGAAATTTATCCAACTGTTATCAGGTAATTGTACTTGACTGAGCTCCTATCTTGCATGCGAGAAACGATTTGCTGAACAATGTAGGCAGTATACTCATTATTCTCCAGTTAATACTCTTGAAAAAACTGGTATGGAACAACACAATCCTGCTGAGAAATGGAATGACTGTGAATATATCGGAAAATCAATCGGACAAAACATTTTACACTAAAGCTCTTTTCTAAATTGCTGATCAACTTTCGGGTGCGCAATTTCTGATCAATCTTTCGGTTGCGCAAGTGCAAATAAGTCAGTGGCGTACGCAGAAAATTTTCATGGGAGAGGTTTCATTCAGTGACACATGGTGGTCATTTGTATTTGCTGTGCGCTGTTTGTGACGTCACAATTTGACGTCATATTTATGCTTCAAGGCGAAGTTTGTTGACATAATATGCATATTCTTCTTCACGCACTCCCTTATTTTATGTGTCTTTGCACTGAATATCAACTATCGGCGCTCCAAGTTAGGATTTCGCAGGAAAATAAACTCAACGCTTCGACACAGCAGTTCATAACTGCAAAAATGCCAGGCTGCGCGTTAAACAGGGAAGTAAAACACTCAATACTGCGTCAGAGCAATTTACAACTGCAAAATAAGGTTGCGCTGATGTCTTGTCAAATACAAGCAGTCGAGCATAGAAAGTGTGCGGCTGGACTGGCTGGCGCACACCCCAGCTTGCAAGATCGAATCTTGCTAAACTACACAACAATTGAGAATGCGCATGAAGTACGCAATAAAACTTTCAAATTTTCGTTATGTATAGAAGTCCAGCAAACATTTAGTTT
>Ga0210059_1003202_pt1 | contig 26082 bp, 9 predicted proteins | sample Ectturendosymbi2_FD_188042 | JGI IMG/M metagenome (GOLD analysis project Ga0210059, IMG submission 188042) | Ecteinascidia turbinata endosymbiont from Florida, USA - Sample 2 (SPAdes) (version 2) | ecosystem: Host-associated > Tunicates > Ascidians > Unclassified | place: Key West, Florida... | reverse complement strand
AAAAAAATACAAAACTATTTCAGTTTAGTTCTATTCTCTTTGATTGCATGAAAAAGGGCTATATGACGGATTAGCTGCGTCTCATTGGTTTGCAAGCTAGAAGTTTTACAACCCCAGCCAAGTACGACAGTACCCGAACTCAATTAGAGGTGGAAGAGCGGAGAATCTTGGCTTTTGGCCAAGTCCATGCAAACGAAAATAGGTTGTGTCAAGTCTTTCGCAGTCAACTGTGCGCACAAATGCAACTTCCTGCGCATAAATGCAACTTTCGTTGAAAATAAATGCAACTTTCTCACTTTTTTACTGCAACAAAAACTTGCCCTAGTTATAAATCCGTACACTCCCAACCCCAAGAGAGCAACTGGATAGATAGTAATACCAAAAAACAATTTCATGATTTACGCCAGTTATGACAATTTTGACTCACTCTATGCTGATTAGGCCTCGAAGACCTGTCCTCTCGGCGGGTTGTAAGGTTGAGAACAACTGCGCTAGAGACATTCGTGTAACCATTCGCTGAAGGTTTGCGAACACCCCTTGAATGATTCTAACTTGTTCTTTATTTTCAACCGTTTGTTTCAGATGACTAATGCGTACTGCTTTAATCAATTTCGACTAGGTCAGTCGGTGCTAATGCACGAAGCACTATTAGTCAAACATGAAAAATGCAGAGTTAGGTTTTCAAGAGGAAGCAGAAGCAGGGCAAAAATCAAGTAGCACTTTGGTTCCAACGAATAAAAGCATTGTGTTTGATGAAAAACACGAATTGCTCTCTGATTTGCTATTAAATTTCGACTTCATCGCCAAAAATCCCGCAAAATTCTTAACGGCCTTGCGGCCTCTGCAGTTTACCACAGCTTGTTTAATTATGCCGACATACGACAAGATATTACCAACACTGGCAATGTAGGTCTGTCCATCACGACTCGCAAGACATCAGTGTGCGCTATTCATCGATCTACTCTTAGTCTAATCGTGCCCGGCAGCCATTTTCAACTATTGCTGTGTTTTCAACGTCGCGGTTTGGTGAAATCCGCCAGAAGAGAATGTTTGCAGCCGGACGTGATGCGTAATGCGCTGCGCTGCTGCAAAATGCGCTGCCATGAATATTGCACTTTGCGCTCAACACTACTAGATGAGTATCGTGCATTGAAGCACAAACATTGATTGGGTGGCTTATTGTTTCATATGACTCAGCTGATAAACATGTGGTTTGTCTAAGAGCTTGCTGTTTAGGAAATGAAATACGTTATAATGTTATCTAAAAGAACAAAACTTGTTAAGCATATGGCTGCAGAACAGCAACGTATGATAGACACGGCAGCCAGCCAACCGTGGTGGACTGACCGTCTGGTCTTTTTTTCAGAATCTCACTCAGACTACAAAGTCACTTGTCACAAGTGATTTGCCATTTTAGCTGTGCTGCTGCTAGATCTAGCAGGTTTTTTTAGTGTTAGCTGGAAATTTTTCAATCTAGTAGCTAGCTGATTTTCTAGCAGGATTTTGAAAAACATTTAGCAGGTTTAGCAGGTAACAAATTACTGGCCAAATATTTGTTCCAACAATTTTTAGAGATGAAAACTTTTACACCTTTTTGTTTTTCATCAAAATTCTTTACCTTCTTTCTTACACTTTATATTGGGCAACATAAAGACCACCAGGCACAACTAGCTGCCTTTAATCATTTGGACGCATAAATGTACCATTGCTATAACCATTGGAGTTTCTATTATGACGCAGCGAAGCTGCTTCAAGAAGATTAATTGCATCATAATAACAGGCAACTGGATGGCTTGTTAAAGCCTAAATGATTCGCTTCTGTGCTTAGTGAGGGCATTGGGTTTGAAAGACTACATGGCGGAATATATTTTTATCCCACGACACATATGATTTTTTCAGGTGGTTCAGTTACGCCAGGAAGTTGTAGGCCTAAGGTCTAGTCCATTGACAGTGAGCGCCAGACCAGAAATTGATACATAGCTTTGCAAGTCTATTTTAAACACCTCAAGCTAGCAGTTTGGCAGAATTTCACTATTTTTAACAGATTTTAGCTGAAAATTTGTGACATGTTTTTTAGCAGGATCTAGTAGTTCTTCGTGATACGATTTAGCAGGTTTAGGTGACAATCATCTGGCAACACTGCACTTGTGTACTGAAGGCGGGGTAGCACCTTCGCTAGCGTTGAGGTTGAAGACAGCCTTGTGTAAATCGGGTCGGGCTGTTCGGGTCGGACCGGGTTCGGGCTTAAGTTTGTTAAAATGTTTCGAGCCGGTTTTTGGCCTGCATATAAATTTTTTTCGCAAAGACGGACACTTTTGTCGCCAGTTACTGTTGAAGCAATCGAGTTGATTAAACCTTCAACAAAAAAGGGTTATTTGTGAATTATTTGGTCATAATTAGTTTGCGATGCCATCAACAGACTTGTGCAACTGAATTTTTTTAGCTTTTCTAAATTAGATTTGAACTAAAATTAGAGCTAACCCAGCTGTCACAAATTAGAGTAGAATTAAAATTAGCGCATTTGTGAAAACCAGAAACTGAACTAAAATTAGAATTACATTTATTCAACTCTGCGTGTGAGTGAATAGACAATGTGAATAAATAATAATAATGATTGATATGGCTACATAGTTTGTACTACAGCTGTGAATGAGAAAAAAGCTGATCGAGTTTTCACGCTGCATGCTCAAGTGATGGGATGGCGACATGGCACTTGTGACCATTTTGTTGTACTTTCCTTTCACGAGGGTGTATTCTTGTTTCATCTTCGAAAAATGCCGTTGGACAAATTAGGATTTTTGGTAAAACCGAAAATTAGATTAGAAGTAAAGAGCACTGAAGCCTTTAGCAGATTAGATGAGAATTACAATCACCGTCATTTCGCTTTAATTCATCGAATTAGAAAACCAAAAGAATCGAGTTGTCCAATTCTGGCCACCAATACCCGCAACTGCTCATATCTTGACTCACTCGGTACATTTATCTTTCGGGCCTAAATCAGGTTTCGAAAATATATGTCGGATCGAGTTCGGGCTTGTGATTTCAAGCTCGGGCCGGGTTCGGGCTTCAAAATGAGGCCCATTTCCAACTCTGCTTGATATACCATAGGCGTTTATGCAGCGCTGATCAACGCGTTGTTTTAAAAAATTGCTTATCAGTACGTTTCTTTGCACGTGGTTAACACTTCGTAGACAATGGAAATATCATTGATACGCACCCAGCATTGCCGACAGCAGGGGTCTCAAACACGTGGCCCGGGGGCCACATGTGGCCCGCGAGAACGTTTTGTGCGGCCCGCGATGCTTTTTGGAAATTTCAAATAAATGACATTTACGTTATTTATTTTAATCACCGGTGGTTGAAAGTGCTCGGCTGGTGAGTGGATAAGTTCCTTGTGAACGTAGAGACGGCTAGAAATGATTTGCCTATAACTGACGATACCTTTCGCAGGAAATAAGATGTAAAAACTGTTTCTAGCAGGGTTGAGGTACCGCCGTTGTTTCGTCAGCGTCATAATACGGCCATCGGGTTACTTTATAAGTCCTCACTTGGCCCTCGGAACAGTTTGAGTTGGAGACCCCTGGCATACAGCAAGGTTGTACTGCTTTCCAAGAGAGAGTTAGTGACCAATCAAGTTGTTGATATATAGACAACAGAAAGGAATTTAAAAGAGAATTAAATATTTGTGAATAACTCGTGGAGCACCACCAGCTGCCGTGTTTCGAAAACATGTGTTGATTTGGTTTCAAGCAACTCATGTGAAGAGCATCATTATTTTTTGATGTGTGCAGTGGCATTCCAGAGTGACATGGTTTGCGACCAACGTAAACAGCAAATAATGTAGGAACTAGGGACCAAGGTTTTTAGCAAAACAACTTATATCCTTTATATTTTTCAATCGAAGTTTTATCTATTTTTCAAATCAACAGATATTAAAACCGAGCAAAAGTGTATATCTAAGTCTTACCTCTGCCAGGAAATGACAACTGCAAAAGTTATAACTTCGCCGACGTCGATTATGGTCAACAGCACAACTGATGAACCACAAAATGCAACGGAGTAAGACATTACTTCTTTCAGATGTTTGTGCAAAATTATTGGTTTCGAGCAAATTGGTTTGTTAAATCAGATTTGCACTTTAGTAAGTTTTTAACGTTACTGAGGTTCAGGAAACTAGATGCGTTTTCTTTCAGTTTACTCATACCAAGCAAATACCTTGATTGAATATGTTTGTTGATTTATAGCCTGTACATTCAGGCGTACGACGAAATGGATGTTTGTGGCCAATGTATTAACAGCTAAATTAAAGACATATTCGTCATAAAGCTGCAGTACAGCCACGAGCAACCAGAGACGCATGGCGATTCCCCATGATTTCCGCACTGTGTTGCACTTCCGCAGTTGCCTGCTCAAAACATTATCATCTGTAAAACATGAGCTTTATGAAAAGTGTTAATGCTATTTACTTGGTCCACTGAAGTTTGACAAATTTTTGAAGCACAAGATGCTTTTTTGGAATCACTGTCAGTAAGAAAATTGTCTCCATGTATATCTGTGTTCGTTGCTAATGCTCGCTAGGATGAGAAATCTCTCGAATCAGCTCGACTTACTGTCGAAGTCGAAGTGAACACATGAAAACCTAAAATGCCTTTCCCCATTTGCACGTTTAGCCTTGGAATGTTTTAACGCAATTTCTGCACCGTGGTGACTTTTCATGTGCTGCAAATCACTTTGGTGGATATTCATACTTACATGCTAGCAGAAGAAAAAATATCTGAATGTTTTCTGCAATAAGTCTTTGTAACATTTAAATCACAATAATGTCACAGATGATTGCATCAGCAATAACCCTGATGTGGTTTTCTATGTAGGCAGTGCCGGATTAAGGTAGCGCGGGGCCCGTAGCATACTAACAGCACGGGGCCCTACGTTAAAAATACACTGGAACAAGTTAACAACTGTTAAATCATACATTATGCGGGCATCCATGTGACTATCATCATGGGCGTCAGAAGGGGAGAAAGGGGGGCCTTGTCCACCCCTGGATTTTGACATTTTCAGCAAAAGAAGGTTGTTTTCTTAATTTCGAGTGGGAAAAATCGAATTTCACCACTTTTGCCCCCCCTGCAAAAATTTAGGAGAAATCCCCTAGTGGTTCCCCCCTGGAAAAAATCCTTCCGACGCCCATGATAAATCATTAGGCATACTGAATTTTGTAAGTGCGAAAAACCTGGTCTTAAATATCAACTGGTGGACATTATGGGCTACACATCTTTTTTTACCAAAAATTAGTGTACATATACGTATCTTTTTACCAAGAAGGAATACATTACTGTACAGCTCACAAATACAGTACAGAGACAGCAATTTATGCTTCCAGACTCATCAACAAATTGGATCATTGCTATAATTAGACAGTGTAGCCACACAGTATACGTTTCGAAGTCAATTGTCAAAACCAGCAAACCTACTGCTTAAGCATTCATTTGCTAGATTTTTCCTTGGCGAATTTGTTTATGATACTGGTGGTAGTATCTCATGTACATCACATATACGTTCCTGCTCTATACTCTCTTGAATCATGTTGTTCAGCTTGTTTTGTCTGATGGTCCTCCCTTGTTCATTCTACCATCTTAAGTTTAGAAAATGACCGTTCTCCGTGAGAGTTAAATAAATGCGTAAATCATTTACCACATATTTAAAAGATGACTGCAAGTACACTACCCAATGGCTAGTGAGTAGATGCCAAATTCAGGTCTGCCAATGAGATTTTTTGGAAAATCTCATGTAGACTTCCACAACAACCCAGATTTGAACAGAAAATTGCTGTTAGGCACAAAATTAAGTGAGTCTTTTTACTATATCTGGGCATCTGTATTCACAAAACGTGCTAGTGAATATATACTGTAACCTTGCTTGTGAACTTTTGTGTTTGTCGAAATTATTATATGGTGGTAACATGGAGTTGTTTGCATTTCTAACGGTGATCTGGCAGCATTTTCAGTAATTAAATCTTCATTCCCAGTGTTCTGCAGCTAACCTTTGAGATCTGGATATCTCAACCACTCTACCTTAAAATTGCTGTGTGTACCATTTAATATTATTCTTTGGCTTGCTTTATTAGTATCTCTGTCACTTGAACTAATTGCACCTAGTTAATATTTACAGCTTACATGGTGTCTGTTGCTTGTTCATCAGTTATGCTGATGACTAAGGTACCATGATAAAACAAGATAAAGAAAAATGAGGCTAGAAATAAGAACTGCAATAAATTGTACCCTATGTTAAATCACCGCTGCGCAGTTAAATCCTGAAAACCCCAGATATTCAGAAGAAAAACCCAGAAACACAGAAAGGCATTGAGAACCCAGATCTGGGTGTAAAACCCCAAATTTGGTTCCAATGGCTAAATCAATTTCAAAGCACCAAAATAGTAACGCAACTTATAGAACAGGTCAATGTGATGTGATGTTATTTTTTTAAATTGCTATTCATGACAATATCATCAAACAATATCTGGAAATTGCTGCAATTTCGCAACATTAGTTGAGTTGTCCTATTAATGTTGCAAATAATCGTAAAATACTTTGATTTTTCAACCACAGTAGTCTAATGTAAAAGCATCCAATTGAAAACTTTCGCCTAATTGCTTATGGCAAATTTAACGAAAAATAGTGGCTTCTTGGGCTGAAAAACGTCTATATAAGGGCTAATTTTAGGGGAGGCGAAAGAGACATCTCGGGCCTCGCTTTCGAAAGTTTCACGTTGTTTTGGTGAAAATATTATTAAATCAATCTAGAGGCACATTTAATAAGCTCTGAAGCAAGTCATATGTTTGTCAAAATTAAACAAAATTTATGTGAAAATGTGCCAAACGGGGAGCCTCAACAAGTTTAATGTGTAGACAAAAAACAAATTTAAAATCAAATGACTTCAAACAATGTACAATGTTAAATGGACTTTCACGCAGAAGAAAATTCCCGGACAAAAAGACAAATATTTAACTTGCTTTCAGCGAATGAAGTTTTTGTATAGCATGTGTGGGACCCCTTTCTGAGAGTTGGCCTCGGACACGTAAATTATGATATCCACCCTTGCATATAATAAAGAAAAATTTAATACAAAGGACCACGTGGCCCCCAAAAGCGCGGGGCACGTAGCAATTGCTACATTTGCTACTATTGTTAATCCGGCACTGTATGTAGGTAGGAAACCCATTTTCTGATGCTTTTGGAAGACGTCGTGCCAGTTCATTGTCAGGAAAATAGCTACTGTGAGTTGGTCAAAGTTCCGTAAAGACACTAGTGCGTCAGTTGACTGTGGCAAACAGTGGATGTGTCCAACTTTTCAGAGTTTCGGTTATCCTAGATTAGATTCATATTACCTTTGCCACTAATCAAATATACCATAAGTTTGTGGACACTACAAAACTACACCAGGGGTGCACAACCTGCGACAGTACAGCCGCATGCGGTCTCGATGAAAACTTATGCGGCCGTGCACATGTAATTCAAAATATAAGTTATTTGGCGGCCATGCATTAATAAAAACTCTTTGTCTACTGTATGCGGGTACTTAGTATAAAGACGGCCAATCAGACGTGTGGAATTGCGCTTGAATCAATTCATTTAAATTTTTGACATTTCATTTAATGCAGCTATGTCCAACCCGCTGCCGGTGGGCCGCATGTGGCCCAGTCGAAGGTTTGTGCGGCCCAGTTTAGGTTTGCGCTGTAGTTAAATTATCCCATGTATTGACAACCTGTCCTTATTTTGACAATCTTGAGTTTGACAAGTTTGATGCAGGTGGTCTTCGGTGCCACTTTATCACGTCTGTTACCGTTTCAGTTAGAATTCGAACGCTTTCAGTACATCAGATTAAGCTAAATTTAGTTTGCTAAGATCAAAGTAAGCCATTCACTGTGCGGCCCTTATTAATATGCCATTCAATCTGCGCCCCTGGTTAAAATATTGACATAATTTTGGCTCAGTAAGCCATTTGGGTTGGACATAGCTGATTTAATGAAATGCCACGAGTAAATGGGACATTATCGGATAAATCGTATTCCTGAAGGTAATTCAAAAATAACTTGAACTCGCGACAATTGCGACCGTAATTCATAAAAATAAACGTAATGTGGAGGCAATAGCGCAAATAAAGGTTGTGCACCCCCTGCTATAAACCAACAATCTGAGGAAATTATACGACTAAATATTTTAAACTGTTTAAAAAGTTTTCCAGTTTTTTAACTTTTTATACAGTTTTCTTTGGAAAAGGAAGGGGTCATAAGCTTCATAGGAAAGTAGGCCCTAAGCAAAATAATACTTTTATGACTTTTGTAATGAAAATCGTATGATAAACACTTGATTATAAGTTGTTATAACACCATATAGTAACATTAACAAAAACCTTTGGGTCATTTCTGATTTCGACAATCATGTTCACCAACTCGAGTGTGAAACAAGCCACATTTGGTAAAAGCATTCTGTAACTCGGTAACAAAGCACACAATTTCAAAACTATTAATGAATGAAGAATGTGTAGGAGTGTTAATGTGCCGCTTAGTTTTAGCTATTAGTGTGTGACGACTTTGAAGCGGTACAGATGAGGCTTCTACACACGCAGTAACTGGGACAACAAGATGGCGATCAATGATGGTCAATCACGTACAAATTTACCACTAAATAATACCGTTGAAGCAGACTACAATCCTTCACAGAAAAGAGATATGGTCATAGGCGTACAACCCAGATCAACAGTATCCCCGCCATTGAACCGGGCTAGTGCTGGCCGGACATATTGCGGGACTGACTAACCTGGGCTTTGATTCGGCAATGTACCGACTGCCAATAGTCGAATGACGTGACGTGCCTGACAGTTGGCTCGGTACTGTCAGGAGGTGGGGTCCCGGCATTCGGGAATAATCAGTGAGTTAGGATAAGTGCCAAACAAAAATAGTGTTTTTTTGCTTGTTTCTGGTAAAATTTGTCTGCATCGAGCGACTTTGAACAGGGAAGGCGGGGATGCGGGGGGGGAGCTGCCGCCTGTCCTGGTTTGAAAAATTTCAGAGCAAACTCTGTTTTCAGGGCAAGCGCAAGTTGCTCAAATTTCCTGAATGATAAAAAGTATATATTCAATACAGTGAATTCAGTGCAAACTCTGTTTTCAGGGCAAAGGCAAGTTGCTCAAAAATCCTTATTGATAAAATTATTTCAATACAGTAAAAAATTTCAGGGCAACTCTGTTTTTCAGGGCAAGCGCAAGTTGCTCAAATATCCTGATTGATAAAAAAAAGTATATATTAGATATAATGAATTCAGGGCACACTCTGTTTGCCTGGGCTAGCGCGAGTTGCTCAAAAATCCTGAATGGTAAAAAATATATTCAATACAGTGAAAAATTTCAGAGCAAACTCTGTTTTTCAGGGCAAGCGCAAGTTGCTCAAAAATTCTAAAAGGTAAAAAATTTTCAATACAGTGTATTCAGTCAGTAAAGGCAATCACCGTAAAGTTTCTTGTCTGGGAGAAATCAACGCGCAAGGAACTTCACCCCCTTTAGTTAACAAGCAAGGTAACTACAGAATTTGCCTATAACAGCACCTCTAGGGGATTGCATAAAGAACGTTATTGCCGAATTGGCGTTATAAGCGAATTGAAATGCATGTAAAAGATGCCATCGGGACCGAACAAAATGTTACTTTATAGGCGAATTGCCGTTACAGACGAAGCCATTATGAACGAATTCAACTGCATAGAATAGATTTACAAGAGGTTTCAGGCCCCATTCGGATTAACTAAAAAGGTTAGTTTCAGAGCAAATTGTTTATTTTTAGGGCAAATTGTTATTTTTAGGGCAAATTTTTTCCGCCCCTCAGTAAAATGCCTTCCCGTACGCCTATGGATATAGTCTTCTAGGGCGATCGCAGCCAAATAACAATTTGAAGTTAGTTTACCGACACTGTCTCGTTGCGATAGAAATAAAAAAACGTTTTCAACCAATTCCAAGCTCAACAACCATCTCACCACGTTGCTGTATTCCGAGATAGCAGCCACGAAGTTTGTCGGTATAAGTTTTGCGGGTCATTTGCTTCGGGCACTGATTTGTCACGCGATAAGTGCGAAACAGAAGTGGAAAAAGTTACGGATCAGCAGACATACAAGATGCAGGATAGTGTTTTCCACTTCTGTTTAAATGAGGATGTTTTCAGTTTACATTCAAAAGCTGCATAACAGCGATTACTGACTATGTACTATACCTTCAATCGTCGGGTAATGCAAATAAACTTAACTTCGGGCGCGGAAATGAGCACATGAGTTTGTGTTCTAATTCGACAGTCTGTTTAGTAAAAGCTGCCAAAATGCTTCACGTTTGTAAATAACTGACCACTTCGAGTTGGAAATATCATAACATTTTAAACATTTTTTCTAGAGGTTCTAATCTCCCTTTCTCGGAATCGACCGCCATAGCTGTGGCATGCATCCTCGCGCCGATGGCTGTTTTTGGAATGTTAGCGAACTTAACAACGATTATAGTAATAGTGAAGTCATCCAATATGAGGTAAGTTCTGCTCTGCTGGAATTTACGTATTGAAAGTGAGAAGCTATCTTAGTGATTTGTAAACGATTTTTGCTTTATTGGAGGAAACATTCAAACGCTTTACACATAATTTGCATTTAATTCAGAGAGTAGCGTTGAACCAGTGCTCCTAACTGCACAATCTTGTTTTGATTTTAAAGATAGGTACTGTATACTACAACAGTATCCCATTGTTCGTAGAACGTGGTTCTATATTTTTCGAACTTATTGCTTTTTTCAAGCATTGGCACTCACTAAAGTACTAGATAGTTTTATATACAGAATCCAGCTGATTCGGTTTTTTCCTACATCATTGTCTAATTATAGTTGAAAAGCATTTAGTTAGTGGCAATATTTTGTTACTCGAAGATTTTTGTAATCTTCAGAAATTTCCGTAAGTTTTAGTAAGTGTAAAAAATTCAAAGTCTATCGAAACACTCCTCAAAAGTTTTGCTTCTTTTCCTTTGAAGGCTGTTGCTAAATTTGTCTCAGTAATTTTGTGTTTCACAAAAATATTTTTACAGCTGACCTCAGTTTCTGTGAGTACACCTATCACGTCCACTCGCTTAGGCTCGCCGCCGAATGTTGCACTCAGGGGCGTAACAAGGTTAGACGGCGCCCGGGGCAAGAAGCAAGTTTGGCGCCCCCATGTTCGAACTTCAGATCTCTCGGAAGCAAACGTACTATATTGAAGAGAGCACTTGTGATATTTTTGGGACTTATCAGCGCCCCCCGCAGTCATTCGATACCCCCGCAGTGATCCGGCGCCCCCATAGTGATTCGGCGCCCTGGGTATTGTGCCTCCCTTTCCCCCCGTCGTTACGCCCCTAGTTGCACTGTTACAACTTTTAGCGAAATAGAGATTATAGTCCTACAAATAGAAGAGTCAATGTTTTGTGAGTTATTAAAACTAAATTTTGCTAATCAAGTAATTAGATGTTTGTTTTTGCATACCAAAGAAATAAACTTGTGTCATTCTTGAAATCATAAAGTTGGTAAAGTTGGTAGAGATGAGATGATACGAAACAACCAACCTTTCCTGCAAGCACCAATATTCTTCCGCAACAAAAAAGCAATGAAAATTTTTTGAATTGGCATGTATCGAGGTATACAAGGGGGTTCTAAAAAAATTAAGGCAAGCTAACGCAATAATTTCTTACTAAATCCACCCAAAAGCTTATTTTTCTGTTTCACTGTTTAGTTTATAACAGTGTTTGCCAACCGGTGGGTCGCGACCCAAAGTAATTCGCGGAAGAGCGACTGTGAGGTCGCGAACAACAGTCTCAGTAGTTTGCTCAAGGCTCGAATTTGTAGAATTATTAGCAGTAATTATTTTTGTTGAACTTGAATGTTTGCCTACTTTGTCGAATTTACGACGTCCACGTTTACTGTCCCAGTCTGTCCATTGAACTAAATTTTCCTTTACTTCTTTCATTTTCATACAAATCTTTAATAAAAACTCTCTCCAACAAACCAAGACTTTCAAACTAAGAGATCCTTCAAGTGAAATTTGAATGGTAACATGCCAGCTCGCAATAAAATCTAATAACAGTAGCCCTCGATCTTGCGCAGATATGTAAGATAACTAAAAAGTTTAAAATTAACAAGTAACTGCAGTGCAGGATGCAAGTGCTTATAGTTTACTGCGACAGTGTGCTGTGCATTTTGCCGATTGTTAAACTTGCGCCGCAAGCAGATAGAGACTCTAATGTAATATAATGAGAGTTTAGGATTAGTGGACATACCCAGAGAGCTGAAGATTTCGAAAACATATAGGAGAAACTAACCACTTACAGTATTTGACAGCATGTTTTAAAGCAAAGGTCGCTGACCTGTGGCCCGTGTGGCAATTTGTTGTGGCTCGCAGTGAAAAATAGGAGCAGTAGTCAATTGAAGAAATATTTCGTTCTGTCCCTTCATTCTTGTCATAATAAGTAAGCTCATTCCAAAGGATACAGTTACTCAATGAGGTCGCAGTCTCATTTCACTAGCCGCGTTTTATTCAACCTAGATCGACTCCATTCATTCTGAGACTGCGTCGTAACGTTACAGTCTTTCCAAGATGTCAAAATTATTATAATAACCACGATTGTCTTATACCTGAAAAAATCTATCCACCAGTTGGGCAATACCGGGCTGGTGAAATGAATTTAAGTTTCGATTGTGGGAGAAGTAATGCACTGAATTTTCGCCTTCGTATGGTATGGAGTGTAGTTTGTAGAAATATATGAGAGCAACATTTGCAATATTACTACCGCTAACGTGACTGTAAAGTTTTTAATGAGTTAAGGTTCAGTTGAGAAGTCAGGAGAAAAGTGACACCATTCAGAAGGCTGCACAACATGTCTTGCTAGATATTTCTAATCTATTTCCATTGTGTTAATGGTATCTAAAAGATTACTGAGGTAGCGCTGTCCAGTGAACTTGTGCAGAAAATTATGAAAATTATGTTTGTAGGTGGGATCAAAAACAGTCAAGGGCTTGACACTCAGCCTAATCGTTGTCTTAAGTAGCATCTACTGAAAAGTAGCATCTGCTGAAAGATCTTTCAGCAAGCTTAAGCTTGTAAAAAATTATGCGGTCCACTATGTCACAAACTCGACTTGTTGACCTAGCAAGATTAAGCATTAAGTCTAGCATTGCCAGACAAGTTGATTTTGATAGTGTTATCAGAAATTTTGCGAATAAGGAAGCCAGAAAAACGCTTAAATAATAGTTAAATTATTTGTTTCTAATTTCTTCTTTGACAAGATTTTACAATGAACATATAAAAGTCATGTTCAAAAAATGTTAATATTGTTACATTACTTGAATATGGGTGTGTTTTAACAAAATGTTTCATTTGATCAATGAACGAGCACTTCTTCTTGAAGTTTGATGCACATTAATTAGCCTCAATTAATATTTATTTAAAAATAATTTTGCAAGTCTTAGGGGCGCAAATAGGTTTTGTTCCGCCTAAAAAGATTTATCATGGAGGCCCTGTCTGTTACATCAATAAAACCGAAACACGGACAGATTTTTGTGAAGATAACATTTTCTCCAACTACTATACAGTTTCAATCGACGTTATTGTAGAAACACGCCAGCACCAGAAAAAGTAAGCGCTGTCCAGTGATGCTGAGATTATGTCAGCCTCATAAACATCTGCCCTGTTGTGTATACTTGCCAGCTGAAACTCCAACAACGCACATCCGATATTTAATCGTTATAGTTCCGTATTGCATTTATTAGTTTGTATTCGTTATGGTTCAAGCACATGATTCCAGCACCAAGTAGCGTAGAGTTGACAGATGGCGGGACCTTACCAGCAGGCCTAGCAAATGTAAAAATGATGTGTATTTGCATAAACGTTCGAAGTAACTTCATAACATTTTGTAATTTGCAGTTAAGACGCTTCATACAAAGTGTTGTATTCTTGAAATAACGCTCTCGCGTTTCCTGCAATCAAAACTCGACGTAACATATCCAGTTGCGTAAATAGAGGTTTGATCCAAGGGGAAACTTTGCTTTGGGCCACTGTAGAGGCCCATTAGCCAACACTCAGAAAAAAACTTCAGAAATGATTGTGAATCGGAATGTGGATGGCTATAGGAAGACCCTAAATCACCGGAAAATACTCCGAAAAACGCAAAAAAAACAATCTACTGAACCAAAAGGATTTAAAACGGGGCCCGGATTTTACAAAAGGATTTAAAACGGGGCCCGGATTTTACAAGATAAGCGGGGCCCGGATTTTACATTTAGCTTGCCAATCGCCCCCACCTTCCTGCTTACCGTCATTAACGTCACTGAACATATCATGTATTAACGGTCTTAATGAAATCGTTTTGTTTTTCATGTCTGAGTGTATTTGCAACTGCAAAATGGTTCCTCAGCACGTGACTTGTTCTCTGAAAAAAAAACTGACGCGTTTCCAATGTGCCATGTAGCAATCATACCTAAAGATAACTATTCTCCCCTTCCGTTGTCTACTTCCATTCGTTTCCACCTACATCTCTAAGCAGAGATGGATATTGGGAGAGGCTAACGTGAGGCGGTCACCTCTGGCCTCCCTTTTTTGCGGAGATGCCGCGAGCACCCCTTGAGAGTTTCGCACTTAGTTTTTGCGTTGTTCTGTCAAAACGTTTATAAACCACTTTAGCGCCTCATTTAACAAGATCGGAAGCAAGTCATTTGTTTTCCAAAAAAAGCAAAAATGTGCAAATGTGCCAAAAGGGTTCATTCAACTGTTTTGGGGCACCTTTCTGAGACTTCTGATATCCACTTTCTGATAAGCCTAAATTCTTATATCCACCCCTGTCTGTGAGGGTGGACTTCCAACCCTTATCCGCATTAAAACAAAAGTTGAGGCATAGACTGGACGTTTGAGAATGAAGTGAAATTAAATAAGAACGTAAATACAGTGAATCTAAATGTGAATGATAGTGTTTTTCTTATCTTGTCGGTTGTTATTCGAACACCTTTAGACTTGCAGGTAATGGCTGGGGCCAAGGGCTGATGAAATATTTTCGAATGGGGTCGCGAGATCAAAAAGGTTGGGAACCACTGGCTTATAATAATGGCAGAGGTAAATAATTATTACAAGGAGACTGATTTTTGTTGCTGTTGAATTGTTGTTGCTCTGTGTAAAAACTATTGTTTTCTGAGAGTTTAACGAGATACCCACTTGTACTGCACAAATAAAACGATTTCACCCATGCAAAAACTGCAAATTACGTGCGTTATGTTGCAGTCAGCCTGCGTCGCCAAGAAGTTCGAAACTAAGCAGATGAGACGTTCAGCCACCCTAGGTTTCAAATTTAAGAAGCAGTGGCGATCACCCGCCAAGATCATTCTGCGTCATCACAAATGACCTTAGGTTGTTGGACCTTTACAAAAGCTTCGGTTTCGTAAATAGCGTCAGGTATTTGCGTCTCTTGGTTATGTGTTGTAACCAAAAGAAAATAAAAAGTAGAAAACAGATAAAAGATATATTTTTATTGAAAAAGCCTGCCACAATTCAAACCGCATATTTATAAGATCTTCAAAGTTAAATAAGAATTATTTCTCAAGAAAACATGCTATAAATTTATCAAAATTTGATGCAGTGACACCGAACTACGAAGATCAGTTTTGCAGATCTCGTTAAGATTTTTCACAGAAGCTTCTGTGGAGATCCCATCAGCCATCACTTGTAACCTGCAGGGGTGTCGTGCAAAAAAACAAGTGTGGGGACGCACGCAAAAACTAGCCATTTTCACAGGCACTTCAGACTCGTTTTTAAATGAGTATTTAATGAAGCATTCCCTTTCATTACACTACAAGCGAAAACATGAAAGCGTGTAAATGCGTTCCCGTCCCACCACACCCCTGTTTGTAACACAAAGCCAATCTTTGCAATGTTCAAAGGATCGTGTGCTCCCTCACAGCGTGTCAAATTTTAGGCCACAGACAAAAAGCAGCCTGTTCGAAAATTTCATGCTACCGTGCCTTGTATTGGCGTGGCAAATTGTTTCAAAAGGTACAAAATGCAACTTCATTTACTTTCAGTCAGCCAATAACCTTGAGACAAAACGCGAGGAGGTAAAGACCGCAAGTCGAGTGTCGCTCGGTGTGATGTCGATGGTGCATGGTTGATCTCCCTGTTAAAGCACGCTTCACAGCAGTTTTCCATAAATGTCAGACCAAAAAATGAAGAACCAATTTTTGTCTAAACGTCTCAGGGTGCTCTTTTATTTAGCATGGTGCTTGAGACTACTGTGGCATTCTACTGTGTGTGCTGCTTTAAATTTGATTGCTTGTTGAAGAAAACCTTGTTCTCATTTTTCCCTGAATAAAACCTCTATTTCTAAGTAATTAGCACGGATGCTGATTGACACTATTCACGTATAAAAACAAGAAACAAACAAATTTGTTCAACGGTATTTCAACATAAAAACTGCATAAAATTGAGGCAGTAGCTGTCTTGTTCTGAAAAAAATACCTCTAGAGTCTAGAACCTTAATTGTCACGAATAAATGTTATATCTGAAGAGTTAGGCTTGACACAGCGGTGGGTAACAATATGCTCTCTAGGTGAATCCATGTTGCATCTTGGGCTTCGTTTGCGCTTTATTCCAATTTTACGTTTTGCTGAGGTAACCCTTAAAACCTGAGTGTATGGGTACCACCAAGTAAAATGGCAAATGACGTTTTTGAAGCACAGGCGCATTTTTCAACAACTCCGCAATCATTTTCAAGCTCATCTGACCCGAAAAAGCAAATTATTGGTATTTCGAAATATACATTTTTACAAAACACATTTTCCGTGAGAGGCACGCAGGGTGACTCCTGCCAAAATGGCAAAAATTTCTTTTACAGTACAACCGAGGTTAGCTATGAGCCACTCACGTCGACTCAACTTGTTTTATCGGCGAATCCTCTCTTGGGAGACAGTTACAAAGCTTGCTCATCCATCAGAAAAAATGGCATTGGAAATCAGGTGTTCTACAACAGCACAGATTTTGCATCACACGTGAGGAACCTGCTGCCATTTTGGCAGTAACCCCCTTTACTCAACAAATACAAAACTTTGCGCATATTTCCATAGGACTGTTCGACACAACGCTTCGAAAAAATCAGTAACTGATAGAATCATGTTAATATGTGTGTTTTAAGTCTTTGTAAAATTAAGTTAAAAATTGTCTTCGCCAGATGTGGCTAGCGTTACTGAGCACTAAAAGATTTGCTGATTGATCCGACTGCCTCCACCTTTGTGGATATTAATAACTTGAATACAGATATGTGAAAGTCTCAACCACCGCAAACTTATGAAAGCGGAATACTGTCTATTTATTCCTCGAAAGCGTGCAGCAAATTCAGGGCTTATACTGTAACTGTGACAACGCAAAGTGTTCTACTATCCCAAAGATTTTTGTCTTTAGTGTAGCTTATGTTCGGTTTGCCGGCATGGAAAGGGAACTTTTCGTTTGCAGGTGTGAAATAAGATTTACAATGACCCATCGCAATGCAATCCATACAAGACGGCTTAAGTGTATCACTGACATCAATAATCAAGTTATTCTAATGACCAGAGTACCCACGTCACGCTTTTATTTAAATCTTGGGAATGTAACACTAACGTAGGCTTACTTGCACAAGGTTAATCAGCTATTTATGACTTCAGGTCGGTTTTTAACATGTTCATAATGAGCCTTTGTGTATCGGATTTCCTTTCTGCATTCATCTCGCCTTTCTTCATCTACCGCCGGACATGGGGTTTCAGTGTGTGGGAGATTCCGGAATTCTTTTGCAAGGTGAGATTAATGACACTGACACACAATTTCTATTTACGTAACGGTTTGTTGCGTACGCGCCACTAAAGCTGGTAGGCTGGGTTTGATTCCTGGTCAGGTCGTACAGAAGACTTGAAAAACGGTACTTGCGGCCTGCATGTACAGCCCTCGTGATCAGTAGCGTAACTGACGGGGGAGGGATGCGAACCGCCACTTATTGTCGTATGCTGCCGTGGTAAATAGGTTAAACCATGGATTTTTTCATCAAAACGAAAGAATTGTTTAGTTTCTGTGTGTGTGTTTAGTTCGTTTTATACTTTCCATTTTGCCGAATGCTACTGTATAACAAATGAACTCAAACAACTTCGTGTTGGTATTCATAACTCCGCCACACGGTGCTGAAAAGCTTTTGTCAAGTCAAATACATGTTCAGCACATCTTCATCATAGAAACTGTTGAAATAAAACACGCTAGCTGTGCAAAATGTGGCAGCACATTGCTCAATTTTTATCAACTTTAGTTCTTGCAAATTTTTCGCTGACTTAACCACTTTCTTATTTTTTTAATTGCAGCTTGAGAACTATATACCCACAACAAACAGAAAGTTTGTTTTCTCACTCTTGTGATACCCAAACTATAAGACATTGGTTTTTTGTCTTGGCCTGAAAATTTGGAAAGGGGATCACGGGAAATAACACAATTCTTCTCATTTCATTTCTCAGTTTTCTTGGTGCATTCACATGTGGACAAACTACGTAACGTCCCTGCACATTGTATGCTTTGCTGCACTGCGCTGGTGCGCGATCGCGCGACCAGTCAAATTCCGAAAAATCAACCCAATATATTCTAAAGTAAGTTCGACGATAAAGTTCATTTACTGGATAAAATTTTTTCTGCCTATGGCAGATGGCGTAATTTGTATCTACACGTTGTGTGGTCAGCAGGTGTGTTTTCTTCAGTGTGCAACAAAGTTGCCGAAATTACTTTGATATTAAATGTCGTAGCCACCAAATATGTAAAACTTTCAATTAATCAGCAATTAATTGATATCACAATAAGTTTAACTATGGTCTTGAAACTTAAAACATGACAAGTCGTAGTTTTTATTTTTAAAACAATTTGGCATAACCTTTCGGCCGTATTTCCAACGCCTCGGCGCTAGACACAAATATTCCTTATAAATAGATTTGTGGCAGAGAAAATTGGACCTGCACCCATGCAAAGTTTTTCATTTGTTGGAAAAAATTCATGTATTTATGTATTTTAAAAAGAGCAAAAGTATTATTTTTCAACAGGTTAATCTTCATATGAGATCGATACGCTGAAGTAACCTTTTATGTTAAGTTTTAAATATTTTTCTTGTTTTTACTTGTATTGGTGTTTAGTTTAATTCAGCATTTAAAAGAGGCAGTGGAAGCCTTTTTCTCCAACATCCCTTATGTGTCGCATTGCACTGGTCCAATGTCATGAAATAATAAGTTTAGCAGTTTGCATATTGCTTGAATAGTCACAATCACGCAATGGCGAGTTAATTGGCATTCGCGTAGCGCTCATGCTTTTTCGTCGATGTGCTTTTCATAATTTCCACCAAGCAGTTTGCTTTTGATTTGGTGTCAAATGCCTTGTTTGCTGCATCCACTTGAGTTTTGATAGGCATGTATGGGAGGTCATGGTTTGTTCGGCCATTTGAATAAACCTTATGTTGAGGTAGCAGTAATTAAAGCTACTTAATCCAGCGTTGAGCTACTACACAGCAGTGATATTATATTTCTGCAACCCAAAAGCATAACCAATGAATTTATTAAACATCTCTTTCGACTATCTTTTTCGATATCGAGGTATATGAGTTTCATCTATTCACCAACGTATTAGTAGAATTTTTTCTAAGGTCATGCATAGCTTGTAGTCATAGGTGGCGGAACCTGGGGGGCCGCATGGGCCTAGGCCCTCCCACTTTTTATTTCTGGGAGGGCCGGTCCCCCCACTTCAAAATTTCGAATTTTGCCTAAATAAGTTTAAGTAACAATTAGTATTAGGTCCATTGTTAAAGTAAATCTTTTAATTAAAAAAATGTGGCAGAATTTTGGCAGTATTTTTTCAATATTATATGTAATTTGGCAGAATTTCGTAATTGTTTGCCAGAATACACCGTGCACAGTCTGTCACCCTGCTATGGCTCACCTACAGGATTGGTGCTGTTGAACTGTGTTGCCAGATGGTGTAATACAACACAATTTTTTACAAAAGTGGTTAATTTTACATGCTTGTGTGCATGGGCGTCGGAAGGATTTTTCCAGGGGGGCCACTAGTGGATTTTTCCAAAAGTTCTATGGAGGGGGACCAAAGTGGTGAAATTTGATTTTCATCACTCGAAACTAAGAAAACAGCCTTTTTTGCTGAAATTTTCAAATTCCTGCCCCCTTCCGACACCGATGCTTGTGTGTAAGAAAAAGTTCGTGGCACACCATTCAGAAACTGGTGTAATTTCAAGCGTTTTAACACCATTCTAAATAGTGAAAGTTTGCTGAATCTTACACGCAAAATGAAATTTTTGACAGATCAATTTCAATTGTGTTTTTGTTTTTGCATTGGCAACACTAAATATCAATATTATATTTCTGCAGTGGCAACAGTGGTCTAGCCAGCCCAAAATTTTTGGGGGGCCAAAATGTTTGATTTTTGGCGAGTAACAGTATTTTTTTGGGATGCCGCCTTCCACGAAATGACTATGTATGCTAAAAAATTGGGGAGGCATGGCACTCTGGTCCCCCTGGCTACGCCTATGATTGGCAACACAACTGGCATCCTTGCAGACAACTTGCTAGTTGCTACATATGCTTTGTCTTATCTTTGCATTCCGGTATCTAGTACAGTTGTAGAATGAGTATTCAGTCATGTTACCTCTGTGTTCAAGTAGAAAAGTTGTGATTTTGATTGCGTTTAAGACAGGTATCAATGCTGCGTCATTTTTGCCTGTTTTTAAGCTGTGTTTTTGGTGTTTTTAACAGCCCAGTGGCGACTCCGACACACGGGCTCCTCGGACTTAGCCCGAGTCTTCGATTACGATTTATATCGGAGAACGCAACTTTGCTTGCTTTGTATATTTGTGCCACCACCCATACGGTCCTACTTTACTAAGTTGTTAATTCGAGGTCTTTTTGGGCCTTGTCACTGCTCATATGTATTTTCGTTCCATCTCTGGCCTTTCGCGTTCATGTTGAAGGTGACCTGAATAAACCAATATCGTTCGTAGGCTTTCTCTCGTATACGGTCGCTCGCGCTTTACTCGGGCTCATCCGTTAGAGCTCTAGCTGCCCTATGCAATTACCAAATGAACAGCTCCCATTTCGAGAATAATTTCAAACAAACGATAAGTTGTTCAGCAACTCGGGCTAATATGAATGAGCCTAGCCTAGTAAGCAGAGGACTTACTGGCGTTATCATTGCTCTGTGACGTACATTACTCAACAATGGAGAAGTTGTCATGAGAACTTCTCATTTATTGTCACGTAACTAACGTCACAGAGCGACGATAATGCCATCCATAGAATGAAAGCAAATGAAAAATTCACTGACGCAAGCGTCGAACGGTTTTATTCAGACAGAATAAATCGTATGAGGAGCCCGAGTGACGCTGTTGACCTGGGTCGCCCCTGTAACAGCCTATTTGAATTTCAGATGGTTCACCGATACGTTTTCATAGCGGGGTAATTTTGTTTAAAATAGTGTAATTTAGACCTTCATATGGTATATAGGAGATGACGCTGTATTTCAATGATCGTCACAGTTGCCAATTCGAATTTTTCTGCATTTTTTTGACGTGCACTTGTGCCCCCCACTTTGAAATAGGTTCCGCCACCCATGCTTATAGTTGTTGTGATAGGAAAATCTGAAGTTCTTTCTTTACTTGTGGGAGAACAGGAATGGAGGTAATAACTAAATAGCGAATTTCAGAAACTGCAACCAAAAATAACCCTTTTTGACTTCGCTTTCAAAAAAATATTTCAAAAATAATTATTTTTTTCTCTCGGAGTCTAGAGAAAATGGCTTCGTGAAGGCTTAACTGCAATCACATACCTAAAACATTTTCTGCACTAAACGTTTTATAGATGTGATATATTGCCATTATTCAAACTATTTTGGCGTTTTTTGCAATAATTTGTAGGATGAATGTTAAACAGCAGCGCACCCAGAACAATGTAAAATTGACGCGCTTTGCCTTTTAACATGTTTTCTATATCATGAAACGTGCGACGCACATAACCATAAAACTTTGTTACTCTTTACAATGATGGACATGAAATAGAAAAATCCGACATTTTTCAATCAAAATCCAACTTTTTGAAAGTTTGTACTTGCGGAACACCTGACTTATCAGCGCACAGTAGGTTTATAAACTCTTATTTACTCAATATTAGTAAGTTCATCACGAACCTTTTTGTTGCTGCTTGTCAAACTTGTAAAATTGGTGTAAATGGTTTCAGTTTTTACGTATCGCCAGCTGACAAACGAGAATACAAGTCATCTTATGGAGACTCACTAAAGTGTGGTAGAACTCAGTATAAACCAAGTTATGCTTCTGCAAGATACCATACCCGCGAGAAAATTGAAATGCCGGTCCTGAATCAGGCGGCTAATCCAACAGGCCAGCGCAGGTTCGTGGAAAACCTTTTTGCAATGAAAAGATTTCCGTCTTGTTTACAGTATATTACGTTTACTTGGAAATCTGATACTGCTGTAATTTCTTACCAGTGTCCAAATACTTTATCTCCTCAAATACAGTCCTGTATGCCAGAGTCTCCTCAAATACAATCCTGTATACCAGAGTCCAAATACTTTATCTCCTCAATTACAGTCCTGTATAACACTCATCGGATGAGTGTTCATCTTAGCAAGTTGTTTGATGTCACAGTAACTCCAACATCAAATGCACTTCTTTTCAGGTCATCATAATTGTCATATGGTTCGCAACTTTTTTGGCTGGAGGACTACCGCTTGTGCTGCTTTTTGGAGTTGAACAGAGACGAAAAGGGACAGAAATCACTTCCAAGTTTCCGGCATGTGCCGTATTGAGAGACAAGTGCGTTTGCGACTAGATGTCATAAAAATGCACAAATGAATCCCACGCCACAAAGTGCATTGTATAAGATAACAGTTAGAGAAATTGAATTTCTATTTGCAAATTAGATTTACACGACTGAAAAACATAACGCTGGAAAATATATGCAGGTTTACTCTCATTAGATCAACCTTTTTAGATTTTACTGAACCTAAAGCAGATGAAACCAAAGTTGAAACGTAATTTTTTGGAGATGACTTTTGTCATGAAAACTTCTATCCATTTACAAGAATGAATGTTGCAAGCAGGGCTGTGGAACCGGAGCCCAAGCAATTTTGGATGGCTGGAGTCGAAGCCTGAAATTTGGGTTCCAGTTCCACAGACATAGTTTGTAGGGCAGGCGATTTATACAAAAATGCAACGGTGTTTTTAGTTTTTTGGACCAAAATGTTATGTTCTGAAAATGTTATGGGGCCGGAGCCTAAAATTTGAGTACCGGCCCCACAGCCCTGGTAGCAAGTAACACACCGACCCTGCAAGGCACAAGTGATGTTACTTTACGTTTTTTTAGACTCGAAACGTTCCGGCTCTACACAAACATAGCCTATCCGATATTTTTCTATTTGCCCATTTTACTGATCACTGTGACGTCCGTTGCGGTTGCGTTTGAGTTCCGCAAACGTCAAAAGAAGAAACGCGACAGTCTTGGAGGAACGGGAAGCACGACGAGGACGATGACGTCCACCGATCCTGGTGGAAGCGGTAAAACCACTTAACCTGTATGCAGTTGTTGCGATCGGAAATCCCGAGCGGCATGCGCGCAAAGCTTCGCACCGTGGCAGCAAGCAACAATAGAAATCATGCTCGCAATCTCTCTTACTGTTGCTTGCTCGCGCTACACGTATGATGGTGTTATTCTTCACGCACATCCCGTTCGTGGTGAATCATACATTCAACGCAACACCACCGGAGAGGTTGCAACACAGTCAATCCGCGCTAGGTTTTGCAAACTTAAAAATTTTGCAAAGAAATATATTTGAATTCAAGCATGAGATTCCATACATTGTGTACGTTTACTTGTAATTCCTAGCAAATGACTTTCGTTATAGAACCAAACTTGAGCCGTTTAGGAGATCGGTTAAAAAACAAAAATCACTGTAGCAACCTTCTTCTGCTCACGATACAGAAAACTACAATCCAGACTTGGATAATTTATATATTACTGCAAGATATGGATGAACTTCTTTAGTTTTTGCATTTGCTCATACTTTCAAGCCATCGTTTCAATAGGATTTGAAATTTCATAGAAGCAAAAATTACGTCACGAAAATAGCAATAACTACTTAGATCAGGGGTGGGGAACTTATTTACTACCACGGGCCGCATGAAATTTGCATTATCGCTGGCGGGCCGCAATATCAGTTGATTTTATCTAAAATTCTGCCATCATTTATCTATGAGGAAGAGTGACTGCTCTTGGCTTACTATCTAAGTACTTGCTTATCATGGAGCATCGTTTTGAGCAGATGTTGTACTCTAACTTGGGTACAAAATTCTGTTGTGGGCCGTATCAAATGTTCACGCGGGCCGCAGGTTCCCCACCCCTGACTTAGATGTCATCAAGTGGTTTTCGTAAACAAAAATACTTGATTTTGCTTTGCCATGAAAAAAGCGTTTAAGACTGTGACCAACATTAGTTGGGAGCAGACATTTAATAAAGTTTTGCAATATGCTTATTTTCCTATATACTAATGCTTATATCTTTAGGAGATAACAAAAATAACAAGAAAAAGCAACCCCAAAGTGAGTCGCTTGCCATATTGCAGCTTGCCTTGATTGTTGGATCCTTTCTACTCGGATACTTGCCTTTCACAAGTAAAATATAATGTTCTTTTTATTATCTGGCGCTAACATTCTACAAGCAAGAGTAGCATCTAAATTCTTCTTTTAAGTACTTTGCCGCTACGTACATTGCCTTCTGTTGCAGTTAATTCAACTTCAAGGTTTCACTCGTAAAATAAGTGTTGAAAGAGTCTTTCCAAGGTTTGTGACCACGTTAAATGTCAGTGATGATTGTACGATATACGGCTACATGGAACCAAATGTTTTGTAAAAGTTTTTTTTTCACGACAAACTTACAGCCAGCACCCATTGCCATTGTTTATCGTGGGCGGAGTAACACCATTTTATTTCCTGTTTTTTCTCTAGATGTGCACTATGGTCGCAGTTGCACAGAAATATTATGTCGATATAAACGATATCAGCTTGCAACATTCAGATCCGAATGGCAAAATGCATGAGCATTCATTTTTCCAGTTCCGCTCGTCTAACATTTAATTTAAGCACAAATGGCAAAACCGATAAGCTTTCTAAACAATTGAAGAAAATTATTTGAGAAGTGAAGCCTACTTTCTGTTAATGCCATTTGTCAAATCATCATTTCATGTTTATCCAAAAATCTCTGTACGTCAAAACATACCGTTGACATCGCTACTATACTACCTGATGTTTCTGAGAAAAATCTGTTAATCTCTTATGCAATTCTGTTGCGCGTAAATACACTCCTTTTACTTATTGTGTTATAGGTTCGAAGCACGTATTTTGTTCTTAACAATTTTAACTCTACCCTCGTGCTAAAGGATCTTCCTTTCTGTGCATATTTTGCGTTCCTGCCCAGCTTGAATCCTCGTTTTTAAAATTCAGAAATAGTTCGAAAGCCTGATGCAGCTACTGATCAGGTACTGGTGCGTATTTGAAAAGCAAAACAATAAAGTCGAGCATTCAACTGCACTGAACTCACTTGCATCGGTTTTTACCAAAATAATCCTTAGTCTTATAAATTCATGAAATACTGTAATCATTTGAGCGGAACAATGTGTATCAAATTTCAAAATACCTTTCAAGGTTATATGCTGGAAATCAGATTATGCCATTTTGTTACGAACAACCCTAACTGAAGAAAAAGAAAATATTGTCGGTTATTTTCATACAGATCAAAACTTGCTTTCCCTTCCGCTATCTCAAAATGATTTTCTTTTCTAAAAATCGTAATGTTTAGCTGCCCCCCTCCCGCGCAACTGTGTTGATCATCCAGCAGACTGCAACCTCTTCAAAACAATAACCTCAACAAATTTGCAATAATTCGGCCATCAAATTTACACCACAATAAAAATTTATGAAACTGTCGAGGGGC
>Ga0210059_1003201_pt1 | contig 26085 bp, 19 predicted proteins | sample Ectturendosymbi2_FD_188042 | JGI IMG/M metagenome (GOLD analysis project Ga0210059, IMG submission 188042) | Ecteinascidia turbinata endosymbiont from Florida, USA - Sample 2 (SPAdes) (version 2) | ecosystem: Host-associated > Tunicates > Ascidians > Unclassified | place: Key West, Florida... | reverse complement strand
AGTTTCTTGACATAATAATGCATATTTTTCTACATCCACTCCCCTTATTTCATGTGGCATTGCACTGAATATAAACTATCAGCGGTCCAAGTTAGGCTATCGGAGGAAAATAAACTCAATGCTGCGACACAGGAGTTCATAACTGCAAAAATATCAGGCTGCATGTTAAAACAGGGGAGTGAAACACACTCACCACTACGTCAGAGCAATTTACAACTACAAAATGAGGCTGCACTAAGGTCTTGTCAAATACGAGCAGTTGAGAATTGAAGGTGTGCGGCTGGACTGGCTGGCGCACACCCTGGTTTGCGAGATCGAATTTTACTAAACTACACAAGAACTGAGAATGCGCATAAAGTACGCAAGGAAACGTTTGTTTTTTGTGATGTATAGAAGTCCACATGTCCGTATCCAGGAGGGGGCGAAACCTCCCCTAGAAAAAATGTCGTCCCCACAGGAAAATTGTGTTGGATGTATTTTGAAACCATTGGACATAGTTTAAAAACTGTCCCCTCTTAGAAAGCTCTTCTCCCCCCTGGTGTCCCAAACTGGTTAAGGGCCTTTTTTTCCTCCTGAGACATTATCAAATTCCCGAATGCTTCTATGTTGAAAAAAGCTATTTTTGAGCTCGTGTAACAGTTCTATCATGCTACAGAAATTGCTAATGTAGCCAATGCGGTCAGCGCTTGCGCTGATCAGCCTTAGCAGACAAAATAAAGACAATTGTTTCGGACAAAGTGAACTATCACGGAACACAATCTTAAACATACGTAGTGGATGGAGGGTTTGCAAAAAGTGGTGAGGTGTTTTTTGGACGCAGACGATAACGAAGATTCCCACCAAAACCTAATTGTTACTTTTTGACCCATTTACAATCTTCCTCGAAATCTGCATGCAATTTTGTTCTATAGTATTTGCAATAAGTCGACAAATAAACAAGCAAAAATTATGCGAAAACAGTTAATCTCCTTTGTGCAGGTAATAAAGTTTTCGTAAAATATCAAGCTCAAGGGGGGGGGTTAACCCCAACCCCCCCCCCAATGCGTACGCCCTTGCCCGAGATCTAGTGTGGCCTATAGCAGTGGATTGAAAGAACAGCTCGAACGACGAAGAAAAGAAGTATGCCTCCAGGTCATTCGAAAAAGGGACGTGTATCGGCTTTAAATCGACAAATTTCATGCCTAGAGACTCCGAGAGAGTCTCGGTCTCGTCACAGTCATTTTGTCAAATCCTCAGTCTCGAGCTTTGAACCAAGTCTCGATCTAAATGAAAGTACGATCTTGACTTTTCCATGGGATGCTGCAAAACTGTTAAAATTTTGCAGTTTTGCAAATAGTGTCCTGGTTCATTTCGACATCTCCCGTGGCTGCATGGCCGGCCTTAAGGCCAATCTACTGAGGAGTTGCCAGGAGTAGCCGCGCACGATCCTTTGTTTGTTTTATTGCGTCCAGGAGTTGCCGTGCCGAGCCGTGCACGAGTGCAGAATTACCCGACGCAACAAAACAAACAAAGAATCGTGCGCGGCTACTCCTCCTCAGTGTAGATTGGCCTTTAAGCCGATGCAACCGATGCAGCTGCATTGGGCCCCGCGCCTCAAGGGACCCCGCTCCATGCTGTTTGTGCAGATTGTTCATTTTGGCCAGATACTGCTTGTGTTCGAGAATTCAGTAGAAACCGTTTGTACACCTCATTGTTATCAAACAAGGCTGTCCTTTGAACAAACGATGAATTTCCTCTAATTTATCAAACGCTATTAAACCTGCTCAGTTCTCATACCAGAGCGTAATATCTGCGCATTGCGCTCTGCCGTGTCCTACTTTTATGGATGGAACTTTTGTTGTTAGCAGTGCCAAATAAAACTGCAGTAGCCCGACCAGGGCCGGCCCTAGCAGATGCGGGGCCCAATGCAAGACCTATGCGCGGGGCTCCTCTGATCAGTGATTTCATGACGTCATCGTGTTCAGTCAACCGTGTTGCGATCGTGGTAGAGCGCAGATATACAGTACAACACTAACACGAGAATTGAGCACGTTTGCTAACGTTCGAGAGGAAAGTTGCTAGTTCTGACGAGAGCGTTCTTTGTTAACAATTAAATTTATATGGCGTTTCTACTGAATTCTCAAGCGAAAGGTGTATCTGGCAAACATGAACAATCTACCCAAACACCATGGGGCGGGGCCCCAGAGGCGCGGGGCCCAATGCAGCTGCATCGGTTGCATCGGTTTAAGGCCGGCCTTGAGTGTGTCATTGAAATTATTACACGTAAGGACGGCCCTGAGCCTGACAGCTATTGCAATCAAGGTCAAACTTCCAAAAATAAATCGGTCTCTAGAGCAGGAGTGGGGAATATGCAGCCCGCGTGAAAATTCAATATGGCTCGCATAAGAATTTTCATTACCCAAGTTAGAGTGCAACATCGCGTCAAAACGAAACTCCATGACGAGCAGACATGTAGACACTAAGTCAAGAGAAGTCTTTCTCGCTCTTTGGCATAGTTTTCTCGTCTTATCTTCTTTTCGACGATAAAGGTAAATAGACCCCTTCCCTGCTCTAGAAAATTTATTTTACTTTGAGGATCCAAGTGTCTGCATCTGTTGCTAACAAGGTGTAGTGATTCAGCCCGAAATGAACACTGAACAGATCGAGACAGTCGTGACGAGTGTCTGTCGTATTAACTTGATGGCAGTTCTGCCAACGTAAGGTTGTTCAGTTCTCGAAAAAGTCTTCTGTTTTGGAAAATTTTTGGTTGGTTGCGGGTCATCTGCATTTTGACAAAGGCCTGCAGTTTTGCTTCATGGCAAAATTTTACATTGCGTATTGTAATATTTTGTCAAAATAAAATTAACTCGACAACATTGACACAAATGACAAAAGATGAAAGTTTGAACCCGTAGACGGAGACCTCCTATTCGATTTCGAAGACTCCAGCAGCTGGTCATTCAACCATAAAGCAACAAGTGCTTTATTTTGCATTTTTTGGCTTGGTCTGTACTGGACACTGAACCGTGTCCATCTGTCCGGTTAGTCTATCAGCAGCTGTTGAGTAGTAACGCTAGTTTTCCCAAAACTATTGTTGGTCGTTCTGAAACAAGTGCAAGCTGGGCCCTTCACTTTAAGAAAAACAATAGCACTCCACAATTTGTTATAAACTTTATAATCACTGTTCTACCAAACGTCTTAATTTGTGACAATCCGAAATGTTTTGAAATCCCAATCCGCATTAAAGGGTTGTATGCCTCTGCGGATTACTGTTGGCTGCAATATTATCCTCCGGCCCGAAACACTAGTTGAAGGAAGTTAGCAAGACAAAGTTTGAAATCCCATCTAATGGCAAATAATATTCAATACCTTCAAACGTGAATCAAAACTGATGTAAAAAAACTTACAAAATTGAAAAAAAAATATTGTATTTGCTGTCTGGCGACTTTGTTGAAGTGACTAAATATTGTTTGGAGAAATTTAGACGTTCCAGTATAAAAAAAGCTCGATTACGATGAGATGATCAGAGACTTTGAACGCATTGAATCTGGCAGGGCATTTAAATCTCTAGTTTCGTAATACCTCTTGCCAACCGGCAAGAAAGCTTCTAATTAGTAAATTCTTCAAGTTTTTTTCACTCGATAAGGCCGCTGCATGGCATAGCCAAAAAGTTCATGAAAACCAGCGTAAAAGTTTATGAAGTGTGCGCATTTAAATTGTCTCCTTTCCTGTATCCACAAAATTGTTCCAGGTCAATTTGTCGGTCCAAACTTTCAATGTGCTTTGCCTATTTGCGGGCGTAAATAAGTACAAAAACCACTACTTCAAAGTCCAGGTGCATGAACTTAAAGGACACTTACCCTATAGCTGCACTGCAGCTTCACTAGGCAAAGCAAAAATTGTAAATATCACCCAGCACACCAGTTCCTGTTTATCAATGTACCGGTATTGGGCGCCTATGTGCTTCTATTTCATCAATCAACCATGCGCACTATACATTGGGTTTGGGAAGTTGTTGGTACATCTGTGACAACGTGGTTGTAAAATCTTTGTACATTGCATTTCTAATTCAAAAAGAACAGTTTGCATTGGTATCGAAGTCCATGCATCAGTGGCGCAGCGAGGCCAAGTGCCTTCCGGGGCCGACCATAAAAGTGCCGCGTTTTCCACCCGTCGTCAAATTTGACAAGAATTTAAAATTAAAGAAGATCCTGATTCGTACTTTTTTAAAAAAACAAGGATTACTAAAGCATCTTGAAGATCACGCTCAAACACTCACAAACTGAAATGGGTCTTGTTTTTCGATGTCAATTATGACTCTTGCTTTTTTCTGCTTGTCGCCAACCTCTTCATCATTACTTTTCCTATTTTTTTGCTTTTTTAGCATATGCATTTATGGACACAACATGTTTCGTCAAATGTTCTTCGCTGTTGGTTTTCAATCTCCGGTAAGCCCACCGCTTTTTTTTTAAATAATTCAACCCTTTCCAAGTGGATCAAACGAAAAAAATTAAGGGATGTGAAAGCGGCATACGTAATTTAAAGATTTGAACATTTATGTATGTCAATATTTCGTGTAGTATCCCCGTTTTTTAACTAAAACAAAATATATATACTGCATATAGCAGGCTATAACACTGATTATTTTGAAAATATGATCTCAGTCATGTAAAGAATGTTCCATTTTTCACTTCACGTTTCAGTACTCGTTTAATTCTTTTAGAATATATAAAAAGCTTCAAACATTAACTCTGTCGGCACTTGTGCGGGGCGCTCTACAGGTACGGACCTATTTTGAAAAAATAGGTCAAATAGGTTTAAAACTGGCTCTGGTTGAGAAGCGCTGACTTGTAGCCTTCATTGTGAACTGCACTTTTGGTCTAGCTGTTGAACTTTTCCAATTACACCTGCGTAATTATTGCTTTAACTCTTTCGTTACCAACAGGTATCTATTTCGAAAACTATATTACCAAACCATGCCATGTGGGACATAGGCCTTTTGAATGCCCAGCAGTGATTATTGGCCATTAATTGCGTTGAAAAACTTTATTCAGTACAGCCATTGCCATGTTGCGTAACTTTTTCGATTATCGCCCTTTTAATAAATGCATTCACCACAATCATATATAAACTTATCGTTTGCCCTTGCGTTATGTTTTCAGACTAAGTTTCTTGCCTAAAATTCATCAAAATAAGAGCAACACCTTTCCTACGTTTTTCTTGTTCAAATGACTTCTTCTATGACTGCAAATGTTAGGTATACCGTTGAACAAAGGAGACATCAATGAAATCCACGTTGTCCATTGGCTGGCTCTGATTCACCGTAGTTGCAGTTCAAACCTGCAGTCAGCAATCTGATCTCGAAGTTACCCATGCAAGCACACCAAGCACACCAACTGCGCTATCGCACTTCGAGAACATCATTTACCGACACAATTACGTCATGCAGAAAAACAGCAGTTGTATTGAAACTGGCAACGTTACCTTTGCAAAATTCTTCACTTCAATCGCCAAAATTTAATGTTGATAAGCCCACCTAATGATGTAGGCTACAGCTTATGGCACTTACTGAAAATACTGTATCTATACGAACATTAAAAAATTGCATGAGATGTTACTAGAAATGTCGTTATAACTTTGGTGACGGCAATTTGCGGCAAGCCAACGCCTGAAATACGCTTTTTGCCCGGGCAGTTTAGGCGTAGTGGGGCGGGAAACGCGGGAGAACGGCGTTCCCAAACATTTTTCACGTTTGCTTTAAAATGGGTTTGAATCTTTTTTTAAACGGCTATTTGTTGGATGCATTCCCACACCTTTTTTGTTAACACTGCATCCTTGAATTTAGGTAAACGCTCTAGCTTGGCCAAGGAGCGCTGCGGTTATTCACTCCGCGGCCGTGGATTAAAACAGGAAATTTTCCAGTTGAGAGACGGGCACTCAACCACTGAGCTATCGTTGCCCCAATGAAACGTTCGTCGCCAATGCCATAGATGTCAGGTGATATATGATGTGCCGTTGGGTTGTTGCTAAGGAACCAACGATAGGAGAAAAAGCATTAAGCTAGCATTGACTATTTACCGTGATTTCATGCAGCGCCTTTTTACCAGATGTTGAGATGAGGGTCAATATGAACCGCGAAATACCGGAGTAGTAATGTTTGCTAGTCTGCGGTCAAATGTCATCTCTTCTTTGTGCAAATAACTTTTGACTGGGATGGGGGAAGTAAGGTTGGCTGGAGAGGAAGGTGTAGGGACTGGGGCAAAATTGCCCCCCCCCATAAGTAAGTGTGTTAAAAAACCCTGATTACAAGACAAACACTGGAGTATTTTAGCACATTGGATTTGAACCAGACCTTTGAGTAGACATTTCAACAATTTGCTCACTCCACGGCCACATGTCTTGTTTTTTAGGCTAGTCTACCAGTCTGGGGCTTCTAAACACAAAAACTGAAAAGAATTAGAACAGTGGTTCTCAATATTTTTTTTCACATTCCTCCCTTACAAACCCAATCACTGTGAATTTCTCCCCAACAAGGATAAGATCACAAATGATAATTGCAAAAATTTCACACTACGTACTGTGAAGAAATAAAAGACGATTATGAATCAAGCTGACTCTTTTATAACATCAGTCACTGCCGTTAAACCAGTTTGCACTCAGTATTGCCAATTTGACTTTTTTCAACTCTTAGCTTTTTTATTGGCCAATCAGACTCTTTATGTCGATTTGACAGTTTTAAAGATGATTTTGGCAGTTTTCTGGACACTTTTAGATTTCTAGACACTATTTCTGGACACAGAATGATACATTTTTGTTGGAAACTTTTCACGAGTATTTATAAGTTTTGCTTTGCTGTTTCATGCTTTCAGGTTTGCAGTTCCAGATTACCCTTCAGCAAGGCCAAAAGTTTCGAGACGTTTTATGGAGTGAGCTTTTTTCTTATTATGTATAAAATATGTAGCCTATACATTGCCTTTCAAAAGCCAGTGTGGGTGTTTTAAAGGTGTCGATGTGTATTTATCTTGTAATCTGTTTTTTTGATGAATGCTTGGCTGTTGTGAGGGTTGATCTGGTCTTTTTTTGCTAATGACTACCTGGAAACCCCGCTTGTAGCTGCAGGTTACTGCGATTGCTACCTGACAGGCGCATGGTCGGCTTGATCATGGAGATGGTTAGTAATCACAACTTCACGCTTACCACGCTTACCACCGCAAACGGAGTATGTTACGACACCTCAGGAACGGCGTCCCACATGGATTCGCCCTGGCACCCCTTCTCTTCAACATCTACACCACCGGCTCCAGAACGTATAAACACGCCGACGACCCAGCAACCATACATGCTGATGGAGGCTGACAAACAGCGGAAGGAGTGCTAAACAAAGATATGGCAACCGTAGGTGATTACCCCCAGACGTGGAAGTTAAACTCAGTACTACAAAAACCGTGTTGGCAGTCTTCCATCTCAACAAGGAAGCTAAATGTTCGAACTCAAATGCCTCGGAGTAACGCTGGACAGGGCACTCACGTACCGCCAACACCTCGAGTCATTTCGCGAAAAGTTGACATCACGCATGGTACTCTTGAGGCGGCTTGCTGGCTTGGGCTGGGGTCCTGTAGCAACAACATTAAGATCAGCCACTTTAGCCTTGGTCCATTCAACAGTAGAGTACTGCGCTCCTGTCTGGTGCCGCAGTGCTCACACCTGCCTCACTGACTCTGTCATCAATGACACCTTGCGAACTGTGACTGGATGCCTGCGTCCTACACCAGCAGACAATCTTGCTACCATCGCAGGCATCCAACCTGCTGAGATTCGTCGCAGGGAACCATACTGTCTCCAGCACGCGGCTCCATGGACCCTGGGCATCTGCTCCATTCAGCGCTCACCTGTCCATCGAGTGGGAATGTATGCATCTCAAATCGAGACACCAATTTGTACCCGCTGCACAACCACTCATCACTTCATCTGACTACAGTAACAGAAATGCGGTGCACTAGGCGGATTATCCGCCTCCGCACTGGTTTCGGAAATTTCCGCTCCTGTTTGCACAAACGGAGTATGGCCGCTTCTGCGACTTGTGAGTGGCGCCATGTTTTCTTCCAATGTCCTATCCGTCGACCTCCCCATAGATCGCACGGATGATGAGACAATCCATTGGCTGCTCAACACGTGCCTCGAGATCTAGTGCAGCCAAGCAGTGGACTGAAAGAACTGGCTCAAACCATGATAAGCAGCTTGTGCTTGCACTTTGTAGACATTTCCATCTAAACCAACCTCGCTGTACAGTTGCTTTCATGCGCTGAATAAAGTAATGATAAAACTTAAGGTATTTTCATCCACATCTTTTCCTCCCCAATTCCTCCCTTAGTGAGCCAAATGTCTGCCATATGAGAACCACTGAGTTAGAACTGTAAAAGCTTTGCTTAAAAATAAGAAAGAACAGTTAAAACTTTTGAAAATTAATTTTCTATCAACAGGTGCCGCCCCAAGTAGGTGCCCCCCGGGGCCCAGGGGGCCCGGGCCCCCCTTGCTACACCACTGCCATGCATTAAGAATAACTATAGAGTTGGGCTTTCGGAGAATTTTGGGTGCATCCACTGGACGCTCTCTTGTTAAGTCTGAATTCTTCGTGTATTGCGTCAAAAAGCGGATAGTTGATCGTGCGTACAGGCGTCACTTTTATACAAGAACGCGTCTGCGCTTGTGGTTACCAAAAGCCAGAAAGGTAATCAGTTCATGTTAGCAGTTTTCTCCAAGTCAGTTGTTCGTCGAACGAAAGTGACGTTCAACAAGAGTGAAATAATTGCATTGCAAGTTTAATTCGTTTGTCAGTTCAGTTTGATCGACGTAAGTCAGCACTTGAGCTCGCCGCTCCATTGCAGAGCTTCCTTTACAACTTTTGGCTTGATTACGAGTGGTGGCGGTACACTGTCTAATGTCCACCACGGCAGCATGCTATTAGCTGTAAACACGGACGTATGAGGTAGTGGCCACATGAGCTATGCCCACGCCCCTCCAAATGAAAGAAACTGTTGTGTTATCATAGACATAGAGATCAGTCTCTTTTGCTGGAAGTTTTTTCTTTCTGGTTGACCTGACATAGTTTTGCCTCTCGTGTTCACTTCAAATGTTATTGGAGCCTTTCAACTGCTGTGGATATTTCTATCCCTGTAAAATGAAGAGATTTTTGAATAACGATGTGAAATATGAAACGGCGGAGATACTTGTTGGAGTTCCCCGTCTCTTGTATGCCTATTGTGCTGTGAGTTTTCTTCATCGAAGTTTCATGGTTGTGCGTAACAGACAAGTGGAACTTATCGTCAAACCTCGTGGTCCGAGTCTGAGACAAGCAAGTTGGTGTTGTGCTTGCTTAATTTTGGCGCTGGCACGAAATGTTCTAATTTCTGTCGCAGCCAGAAAGTATCATTGCACTTAACTGACTGCGGTCGTTTTAGGTGAGAGATTACACCTCTTCGGGGAGGAATAACTGTAAGAATTAGAGTTAAAGTTGTGCCGCCATCGCCTGCAATCTTGTTGTCTTTGCAGTAACCACACGAGGATGGAAAGCGGGGAGCGATACCCCCAAGTGCTGACCTTTCGACGACCCCGAAAGGCCGAAGCCCATTGCATACTACAATGTGTACATGCATTCCCTTCCAACAAAAAGTCTTGACTTCACTTGAAAAAATTTGTTTCAATGATTTATCAATATCTTTGTCCTGGGGATCACTGTGGGAGTGCTGGCATTTGTAAAAAAACGTTTTAATGAATGTTCTTGCAAAAGCGTCTTTTCCATTCATCGTGTTGCAGTTTTTTTTTTTTTTTTTATTATAAAGTTCGTTAAGTTTGCTGATATGTTACCCTTGAAAGGATGTGGTAGTTTAGCTCTATTTTTTTAATATTAAAAAACGAATAAATTGATAGATAGTTGGCCGCAATAGATAGTCCTCCATTTTGAGAAACAATAGGCTTCCTATTCGGAAACATAATGTGAAGTTTTTGAATTGCATCTTCAGCAAAAATAAATAAATTTGATAGAGTTTGAGAGTACCAGAATTGCAATAGTTCAAAAATCTTTACTGTAATTCTTCTTTGCTGAATCAGTTAGAGTTATGCAGCTTGCTCAGCTATCAATCTAAACCTGAAGTACGGAAAAGTAACACACAGTGTAGTAAAAGAGTTCCACAACTATGTTTTTGCTGGTCTACAGTTTCTGGGGCAAAAACGCAATATGAAATAAAGTAGGATATGACGGAAGTGTTTCTACCAAAATTGCACAAAAAAATTCACTAATTTCAACTTAATTTGCCATTTAAAATACAGGACCACAAAAAGTTTTCAAATCTACGTGTCGTAGTGATCAAAGTGGCCAAACGTTAGAAGCATGTCCTCCCCAACGAAAGTTTCTGTGTGAGTTGCTGCTAGCGTTCAAATAGAATGCTGTAACTATTTTATTCCCAGAATATAAAACCTGCCGCAACAAATGGTGCTTGTGAGCAGACTACTTGCGTAATCGTAAAAGCGCTGTGACACATTGGTATCTCCCTGCATGTGGGAGCACCCTAAACATGTGTAAGTATTTTGAAACCGTCATTCAAGAACTACAAATTTTCACAAAAAATCCTTCATAGTGAAATCTTTTTGGCAAATCTTTTTGGCCATCATAACACAAAGCGCTGTGCTTCGACAGAAAAATTGAAAGCATCAAGAAAAAATATTTTGATGAGCGTCGATAACCCATACAAAGATACTGAATCGCTGTCAAGGAAAATGATGTGCTTCATTTTTGAAATAAAAATTTCTAATGGCAAATGGAATGGTCTCGTTTGCGAATAATTTTTATTACCTTTATAAGGAATATTTCGTTAAATACAGTAAGTACTCGACTTGCTTTTTATTATGCCCTGAACAAATGGGCTGTGCATGCCACTCCAACTGATCAACACTTGAATATTTCCAGAAAGATTATTCTCATTGCTGCAGTAAGGAGAGAGGTACTCATTGTTCTGTTTTGCACGGATTTTCGCTTTGATTGATTATTGAGAAATAAAAATATTATTAAACTGAAAAATTGAACATGGAGTGCAAGCTTTTTATTGCTGTACACCCGAAAAGTATGTTTGTGCTGTTGCTGATTTTGTTGGGATTACTGTATTTCTCAAGCTAAATGGCAGAGCGCAAAAACTTGCGTTTGGAATTTTTTGAAAGCCACGTTTTGAAAGTTAAATTGCATAGACTTGCTAAAGAAGGGCGCAAATTGTCATATTTATAAAAGAGAATCACATGAACATTATTAATATTTCCCCAAAGTACTATGTACAGTACATATCACGAATGCAGACCTTCAGTGTTTCAAAAATGATTTAACCTTGGGCTGCTAAGAAATTTACCTGGATTATATAAATATATATGTAAATTACTCCAGTTTTTTTCGTGTGTGTTGTTTTGTGAGATTAGCTATTCATGTAGCCTAGACATTTAATTCTACTTTTTCCTAGACAATTCATTTGCGGATATAGTTCTTTAGCGAACTATACAAATGCAAAAATTGTCACAGACTTTTTCCTTTAAAATGAAGCTTTCGTGATATTTCTGATCAAAACGTGCGTCATACATAACCAGTTTGCCTGAACGAATTACACAAACACCACTTTAACAAGTAAATCACAATATGCAACTTTACGCATGAGGACAAAGAGATAAACTGAAGTTATTATAAATTACATCTGCAAAACATTTATGCTTGAAACGTTGTCATCAAGGTCTGCAACTTCTATTGGTCAGATATTTCCCAGCTCAGGAGTTCAATATTAGACCTTTGACAGCGTTTCGATAACTCATTTGCTGCTCTATATAAACGTCCCCAATGATGGTAAATTTTTTTCTGATATTTATTGTACTCAACTTTATTTTCCGCTATACGAGACGCAGAACCGTTTCAAAAAATTGATTTTTTAAGTCTTTAAAAGGTAGAAATCCAAATTTGGCAAATGTTCAGCTTGAATGTTGCCCAAAGTAAAGGTTACAGAGCTTGAAGGATATTCAAAGTTTCGGAAGATCTACTGCTGTACAAACGTCACTTCACAAACGATGTAGTCTGTTCACAAACCTTTCAACGGCACTGTAAGCAGCATCTCACACTTTCGCTTCATTTGTAAAAACTACACTGTGCTGTGAAGCTCGTTATTTTCACCGCCTTTGCTCTATTTTTATACAGAAAGTTTTCACTTTGAAACCATGTAGCTGTTAGTCCAAATATTCCTGTCACTCCTAACCACATCGCGTATAAGAAAAACATTCAACTTATTGCAAATCTGCGCAGACCGGCAGTAAAATTTGCGTCCATTCTCCTGTACGAAAGGCTGCGACGTGATTGGAATGTTGACAGAAGATAAAATTACCACACTTTGTTCTGATGAGAGTATTTGTTTGACCGGGTAGTGCCACGTCCCAGCTGGTAATTGAAGAATTCTGGGAAAGAGCGACGTGATTACGCAAAGTTATTGTCAATAGTGTGGGACTTACAGGGTGTTCGCCATAATGTTTAGAACATCTTATACATTAATATGTTTCAAAAGCTTTTACTGCTATAAAACATTTTAATACAGCCATTTTTAAGGTAAAAAGAAACTATCATAATTTTCTCATTTCATATCAGTACAAAACCCATTTTTGCAAAAAATTGGCCATTTTACTTTGAAGCAGACGTTTCGAAAAATGTGCAGCCCAGTGATCTCAATTCAAACTGCAATATTTTCATTGAGTTTGCCAACGGTTTGGCTTCACTTGATTAATTCGACCAAGCAATTAAACTCTATTTTTTGTGTGGGCGACGGCCTTGATACGCTTTCTAACTCGGAACTGAGTTGTCGTCTTGGCTCAAAACCCTCAGGTCTTGTGTCGGTGAATCTAAGTAAAGCCAAACTAGTTGTTTGTCTTGCCGACATAATGCATGTACCCGTAAACATACTTTTCTTCATTTTCATAAAACTCTAACTCTGATATAAATACTAGAGGTTTTCCTGCGCTGTCTTGAACTACTTTAAAATTTCCATCAGATCGAATACACCATCCACAAACCTGAAATATGTGCACGCAAAATTCTAAGAAATGCACGCAAAATTCTAAGCCTTTCTGTGAAACTGGTGCGAATCCGCAACGTTTGAATGCTCTCCCCCTGAACGCAACACCCGAGGCCCTCGTCTGTGTTCTAAATTTATTTCGTCACCAAGGAATGCTTCTTCGCATATCTCGTGTGCATTTCTACAGAGAAATGTACATTACATCATTTTGCGAGCGTTGTTCAAACTCTTCATAATGTTCCTTGACGTCAGTCAGTTGCCTGTAAGTTACGAGATCCTTGTTGTTAACTGCGGCTCTGAGATTCTTATTTCTGCCGAAATTAAAACCTTGTACTTTTCTACGAAAAGGATTGTCCACGTAATTTTTATTTACTGCACTAAATTTGAAATTTTCTGATTTCCCATGTTTAAATCCCCTGTCATTTCGTCACCGGGCATAATAACTTTACCATCGATGTTCTTTTCATTGATTTGTCTTCATGTCTGAAGTGAAAACGAAAATAATCACTATTCACTGCAAACAACACATGCGGTATTCCAAAAATATGTTTCACTATGTCCACTTTCAACATAACAGCTCGCTGCGAAATACTTCCATTCTTTGTTTGTCTGAATTCGCTCGGTAGCCACAAAAGCATTCTGTTTTGTGTTGTTGCTGAGCTACAAACACAAGACAGAGCGCAGCGCGAGCCGTTCGTTATGGTTGAATGAATTTAAATATCTGCTGCCTTCACACGAGCTTGAAGAAGTCAGTTCTTTGAATCAATGTCTTCGATCTGGGGCCAATGAGAAAATTTTACCATGGTTACGAAGACCAATACCGGGCTCCCTTAGCTTCTGGGGCACTCGTCGAAACTTGCATAGATTGTTTGTATAGTAATTAGAATGTAGCTAAAACCGTTATCATGCTATGATTTGCAATTTGATTAATTGCTATGCCGGCAACTGGCGTATAGTAACTCAAACTATTAGCTTCGTTTTCTAGTGATACTATCAACTTTGTAATTAATAGATTCCTTTTGCAAATTCGAAGCTGATAGTGGGACAGCTAATATGCTAGATTTCAATTATCCTCAAATTCTTCTGTTGTTTCACATTAAATTATTCCATATTAAGTGAAAAACAACAGGCAGTTTTATTAAATGTAATGCGCTAGCCCCCCCAATAACGTTATGAATTATAGCATAAAGCAGGGGTGTGCAACCCGTGGCCAGCGGACCAAAAGTGGCCCGGGAGCTGAAGATTTGTGGCCCGCGCAAAGGTCCAGTTTTTAAAGAGTGTGGCCCTCGAGCCAAAAACCTAGACCAGCAGAGCTTGACGCATGCCGCTGTGACCCGTGATCCAATCTGGTTGTGTGTAACCAGTTCCGACCTGGTTATGTACAGTAAATCTCGATTAATCCGGATCTTTGCCAAAACCGGATAAAACCGGTGGTACGAATGATTTCTAACGTTTTTCTTTATAAAAATCGTCGCCAATACCGGATAAAATCTGCTCTTTTCACATCTCGAAATCCGGATTTTTGTCTCTAGGAAAGATTCGGCAGCTTTCAGGCGCAACACAAGCGTGTTCACCATCACCAGCGATCGTATAGAATTGTCATAACAACGGCCGCAAGTTCGCGCAGCATTGGACAGTGGTAGAGACGATTATTGCGTCACACACGGGCATAGCATATCACGTTGAACATAACGCTCAAGGTACGCCGCCGCATCACGGTTTCAGTCTCTACAGTGTTGTGTTGAGTATGCTTGTTAAGAGCATCACCCCTGAGTGTATTGCACTCGGTAAGATGTCTGTAGGGCATTAACTTCCAAACAGAGTGACTGCCTATGGAGCGGTCACATAAATCTCTGCGTCAGTCGAAAATCCCAGATTTATTCGCAGCCAAGTAATGTAAAATTATTAACTTAAAATTGCTCACAACTAACTGGATGTGGCGGTTACTAGTCTTTTGTACCATTGTAAACGCATCAATAAATTCATTTTACTTCTGCAAAGTCTGCTGTTGGGTCGTAAATGTACTCAATTTAAGTGATTTTCACTGATAGCTCAGTACTTAGGTGACGTCAGGCTAGAAACAACTATCTCCGGTTAACCCGGATCTCCGCCTAAAAGGGATAATATCGTCGATCGAAGCGTATCCGGATTAGCCGAGGTTTCCTGTAATTGGCCCGGCAGTACTACGTAGTTGCAAATCCCTGGCATAGACCATAAAAACCCTGCTTATATTTGTGCGCTAATGAAACAAAAATGTGCAAATTGTCCGTAAGAGTACGTCGAAAAACGGTAGCGTACCGAAATTAAATGCTGCTAAATTTTGTGTATCACACAAACGTGCCTTGGGCAAGTTTGGCAAAGTACTGAGTTTTTCCAGAATTCGACGGGCCTATGTACGATGCATCATCTGGCAATAAAATGCAACGCTGGTTCTTATTGATTACCCGAGATTCTGTCAGATGTGACAGCGCTTCTTACAAGCGGCTTACTACAGTTTTACTACGTGGAATCCGTGAACGATACGCTCTAGTAGAGTGCGCGCTTTAACCTGCGCGGGTTGCGGGTACTCGTATTTTCGGGGGTGCGGGAACTTCCAGAGCTGCGCGTGTGGGTGAGGGGAGGGCGCGGGTTGAACTTGATGTGGGGCGGTTGGGCGCGGGATAAGAAAGTCTTTGTGGCGGTAACTGAATGTTGACCCAGTGTATGTGAATGTGAATCAAGCAAGAAATTCAATGTTACAGAGAGCTTGCTGTACAAGGGTGTAGTAACTTTGCCCAGTGTTGTCGAGACCACAGATCGGAGTTTCCAGCTCGGGCAAATTTCCATTAAAAATACCCTTCGGACAATTTCGCATTTGTCAAGGTCTTAGAAAGAACACTAGTTACAACTACTAGAGTCCTGCGGGGGTTGAAATTTTTTGTCCACTCCCACCTCGCGCCCGCCAATTTTTAACCTGCCCTGCACCCAAATGAGTTTGAGAAATCTTGCCCGTCCCGCAGACCCTTCCAACCCGCACTCGCCCCGCACTGTTTCCGTCCCAAACCTGCCCCTGCCACGGAGAATCATTAAAAACGCATGCAACGTGTTTCATCGCTAGCGGCAATTTATTCAGTGTTTCATTTTGAAACTAACGGAAGTCTTGGAAAAACATCCAAGGTAAAAAAGTTAAACCTAGTCAAACTTCAACGCTTCTTTTTCAGAGCAGTGTTAAAAAATATGTCATTCACTGAGGGACACTTAAATTTGCTCTTCTGCTATTCACGACATGTCCATCGATACTAAACACTCGTTCATTAGCAGCGCTGGTTGCCACTGCGCAGAATGAATTTCCTGCAAAATCACTGAGACCTGGAAACTCCAGTCTGTGGTCTCGCCACCACTGGAGAATGTCTCTACACCAGCTATGTCAAACGCGAGGCCCGCATACAGCCCAGTAAGCTTTTCATTACTGTGTATGTGCAATACGACAGCCTGAATTTATTTTTGTAATCTCAAATTCGACATTTTCGATACATTGGTCTTCAGTGCCTGTTTATCACGTTCCACGCATTGGTAAATTTCCACGTGTCCAATCACACCTGGGTGCAAAACTGTTTTCTAGTTTTCTGAATTTTGCTCGTGTGTTCCAGTGCACTAAATTGATTTCTAACTACACTTGTTATTTCATTAGCAGTAGCACTAAATTTGCCAATTGGAACACACTTTGAAGTGATTAAAAGTACCATACAACCGTTGCCATTGCATTTTGTAGTTGAATGCTCTACGTAGCTTTAAACGGAATTTGGGTTTGCCAAGATGAAAGAAAGCAATTCAATGTGCGGCCCTCACGAAGATAGTGACATCATTTTTGACCAAGTAAGGCATTTCGGTTGGCATAGCTGCTCTACACCTTTATACTGCAAGTTCTCTGTAGCGTTACTTTTTTGCACCTGTCACTTCCACATACATTGATTCAACATTCAGTTACCCGCACAAAGATTTTTTTATCCCGCGCCCGTCCTATACCAAGTATAACCACGGGCGCAATTAGGTAGTGGAGACGAGGGACGTGTCCCCCCACTTTTTTCAGACAGTAGAGAAATGATACGCCATGTCCTCCTCACATTTTTATCTTCAGGTTTTGTATTTGGAGAGGTTTCAAGAATAAAAGTGGCGTTTGTCACGTTTTCTGTGAAGAGCTTTTCATGTTAGATGTTACACATAATAGCCAAGTTGATGTTGAAACAGAGTTTGGTGGGCATCACTGCTGCTGATATTTTTATAAATTTTAGCTTCTATGAAATGATTTTTAGCATTTTGCAAGCTACAAGTCTAGACTGAGACCGCGAAAGATTGTTAACTGCTTTATCCGACATTTTACCCTGTGTGGTATGCTGTAAGAAAGGCCAACATTGTCTTGAAACAATGCGAATTCAACAGTTTCACGCGTGAGAGTCCACAGTAGCTTACCAGAGTTGCCAATTTGGCTTTTTAAGCCAGGTTTTGAAATTCTGGCTTTTTTAACGCACTTGGCTTTTTTCTGAAATTAAAAATAAAACAGACAAAATCTTGCTTTTTCTGGCTTTTTTTCTGTCGGAAAGGCTTGACTCTGACAAAGCATTGTCTGAACTGCACATTAATTACAAATCTCTTGTGACGAGAGTCTATGACAGGGGTTCCCAAACTTTCTCTGGCCATGCACCCCTTCAGCATTTCGATAGATGAGCATGTACCCCTAAACATGGGCGCCAGAAGGGATTTCTTCCAGGGAGGGGCCAGTAGTGGATTTTCCAAGGGGGGCAAAAGTAGTAAAACTATATTTTCACCACTCAAAGCTAAGAACATCCTGGGTGATCCTTGGTCACCCTTTCTGATGCCCATTCCCCTAAAACTTCTTATGACAAAAAGGTGAAGGAACATAACATATATTTGCCAATAAGCTTATAATGCTTTTGAAAATAATATTCACTGATATTTATTTTAATCTATGAACCAGACACGAAGTCCATAGAGCACAAGCACACACTATCTGCACAACACAGATTGATAATAGCAGACACAGAAAATAGAGTGATCATGGCATATGATCTCTATTGTTGCTTGCGGCCACAGTGTGAAGCTTTGCACACTTGCCACTCGGGCTTTCCGATCGCAACAAAATGGTGCTGTGACCAGGATGTGAAGGTCATGCCAGGTGCAGCCTTCACAAAAAGAACCATTTTGTTGCGATCAGAAAGCCAGAGTGGCAAGTGCACAAAGCTTCGCACTGTGGCAGCAAGCAACAATAGAGATCATGCGCCGCGATCACTCTATTATTGCTTGTTTGCGCCACATATATATGGTGCTATTTTTCGCGCGCCTCCCGTTCGTGGTGAATCACACATTCAATGCAACGCTACCCGAGAGGTTGCAACAGTACAACACTACCTTAGACACTTTTTGAGAAGAATAATGGAGTCCAACCCTGGCCAAGGCCTGGTGAAGTACGAATGCGTTGTGACCTGCGCATGCCCTCAAACTAACACTGTAACGTCTGGGCACTTAGTCACAAAGTAAAATGCGGTTGTAGTGTTCATAGAATAAGAAGGAATACCGGTATAAACATTCTGACTGCATCAAAGCGCGCAACCATACATTGTTGGAGTTTCTGCATTGTTCAACAAACAAGTACACGTTTTTTCTCAATAAAGCCTCAAAGTAGAAATATTATATTGGACCTGATGAATACTAACACTCGCTCGCCACGGCTGGTTATACAGTCAGAGCCCTGCAACCAAAGTTATAGGTCACACACAATCTGTGGATGTATGCCATCTTGAAATTACACCATAATTGATGCATATACGGACGTACAGAAGGAACGAAAAAGTACATTTTTCACTGCGTTCAAACATCAGGAAAAAGAGGCTCACAGCTTGTTCACTGCATAATATTGACATTGCAGTTGTTTTTGAATGTCTTTGTCATCTGAAATCTCCATATCTGATACAAATACAATCCACAAATATTTGTAGTGGGAAACAGATTTTGCACTTTACACACCTAGTGTCAGCAATGGGATGTCCATGCTTTTTGCGGTCTTAGTCTCAAATGTCATACAAACAGTTTTGCTGCAGTTGAAAATAATTTCTTGCGATTCAACATAAACTTGACACACATCTATAACGTACTTTGCAACCCACGTACACCTGGACAAAACACGTATCATCAGCAAACATCAAGTTGTTCAATAAGACTTCACCAATATAACACCCTGCTTTAATGTTGTTCAGTTCAAGAGATAAATCATGTGAATATACAGCAAATAAGTATGGACTCAATACTCCCCCTTGTCTAACCCCATTAGTAGCATGAAACGGTTGGGGCAAATTCATATGTGTAAATAATTTGAAATGAATAATGTAAAAACATATTTCTCCCTTCTCTTGCTAGCTTTAAATGCACCCCTACCACTAGGGGTACATGTGCCCCAGTTTGGGAACCCCTGGTCTGTGACTACGCAGGGTGCAAAGAATATTGCAAAGATTTTACCGTTGCACTAAAAATGCTCGATGAAACAAATGTACGACAGTGTAATTACGGGGAAAGAAAATGCTTCTGAAGATTGGAAGCGTATTACATCGATGTTTCTGACGAGTTTTAATATCTGTTTAGCGTTTGGTTATGCATGTTTTTTCATGTATAGGCTTTATGACTGCTATCTGGCTTCTTTCTGACTTTTTTGGGAAGAGGTCTGGCTTATTTTTGTTGAACATAGGTTGGCAACCCTGTAGCCTACCGCGACGTTTTGTTTCGTGCAGAAATGTAACTGGCTTTTCTATAACCTTGGTTGTCACGTATTCAGAAACAGACAGTGTAAGATTAAAGATGCAAGTTGATAATGTTAGAAAGTTACATTTTCAGGCATATCTCGCGAAGTTTTGCCAAAGACAAAAGGCAGAAATTTTGTGGAGACTTAGTTTTAGGATGGGCAGTTTTGCTGTTCGTGAAGTCTAGCAGAATTATTATTTTATACATGTGCAAACAAACTGTTTTTTTGATTACCAGACGTGTCAATAAATAGACTATCATTATTAAATTGTCGGCTCATCTTGAATGTTAACATCACGCATTGCCGAGTTCTTGACTTTTACTTGTAATAGCAGATGCCGTTATGTGTGATCACGCTGTACGTTTTTCAATGTTTGGGATGTTGAGCATGTTGCTGAACTATAGTAACGCGTCCAGTGGCGTTACTAGAGGTTTGAGCCAGGGAGAAAGCTCAGCTGAACTGGGCTCACTAGCTAAGACTCAGAAAAGTCTGTCTGGATTTGGATGGCAATAGTAAAACCCTAAATCACCCGAACATACTCCGAAAAACGCAAAGAAACAACCTACTGAAAACCAAAAGAATACTAAAACCGAAATATAAGCCAAGTGGAGGCCCGGTTTTTATATTTATCTTGCCAGGGGGGTGCGGTTCACCCCTCTGCCTCTCCATCATTCACGCCACTGAGCATGTCCAGCAAGAAATTAAGTAGCCTATATTAATTTGTGAATCATATGTAAGGATAAAGCAAAGCGTGATTAGTGTTGCTAACAAAAAACTCTACAACCCAAATTGGGAATTTTTGTTTATAAGGATTCACTGCTGTGTCGACCCGATGACTGTATTGGTTTCAAACCAAGCTGACCCCCACCTTTTACAACAAAATTGCGCCCATGAGTGCAACCCGCGTCCGCACCGCACCCGCACGCATAACTCTTTGGGTTCCTGCACCCGCCCCGCAAGTACGGGTACTCGCAACCCGTGCTGGTTAACCCGCCCCGCACAGGACTCTAACAGCTACCAGCGCTGCATTTGGGGAAAAAATCGATCATCAAAATTGGGCTTGATTACAGAAAACTTAACGTGCGTACTTCATCGTCCCGGGTCGCAGTGCCACCGGTCGCGGGTACAACGTACCCCTTGTGCCCCACTCTCGCATGTCCTGCTTGTATCTCGTTTTGCAGATCTCGGCAACGTGTTCCTCAAGGATATTGCAAGGTGTGAAATTTTGCTAAATTGGTTTTGGTTGATAACTATCTGGTCGTTTCATTCGCAGAATTTTTCAAAGTTTAACCTGATCTTGTTTGACTGATTTCTTCACAAAGTTTTTTCAATGCCGCTGTGAGTTTGTTCCATTAACTCCGCAATACTTTCATCAAAATGTTACCAGAAAAACCAGATAGTTTTGTGGCATTTTTGCAATAAATTGATAATGGCGAAAAATTCCAATGAGTTTTTTATCTGCGAATGTATACACAACAAAATCACGCCACATCCTTTCCGCATAGAGTAAAGCACCTTGAATTTGAAAACATATTTGTTATTTTACGAACGTTTCCGCTTATTTATTTCAAGATATTTTGCTTTTTCAGATTGGTTATCTTTTATTGAAAACGGACATTTTATTTCAATCATTACGTTCCTTATTTACCAATTAATCCATTGGGATTTGCTGCTGAATATGGCAGCCTTTTAGAAATCCATAACCCTGTTCAACATTTTTATTTCCTGCATGTGCTGTTTCAAAGTGACTGATTCGTAGCAGTGGAGTAGCAACCCACTGGCTACTCTGGCTATAGCCAGGGGCGGCACGTTTCAGGGAGCGGCAAAATCTAGTTGCCTAGTTTAAGCAGAGATAATGAAAAGATGTGAGGAAATTATTCAGACTGATTAAAACTTAAGCTTTCTTAATTTCACCAGCTAAGGCCCATGCCCCATCAGAATCTTCTTTGGCAAATGAGGGCGACACAGCCGATATTATTAGCGCCATGGTTCCAGCCATTGTTGCCACTGATATACAGTATATATATACCAAATTTGAAAGATTTGGTATATTTTCAAGGTGCTTAGTATATGAATTTTTGGAACTACAAAAATTTTGGTATATATTTGGTATATTTTTGTCGGAAGGTTGATTTGAGACTTTAGACCAAATTATTTGTTATATTACAAAGCGTAAGCTGAGAAACCACAGTGGTTTCAAAGCTATGTATGAAAATTGTAGTGATTATGCTTGTATGTTTGAAGCTTTGGACAGATATACTTTAAGACTGAAGCGGAAAAAAGATTCAACGAAATTGTTCAGTTGAATGATATGTTTGCACTTTTGATCCCACACGAGCTTCTAAAAAACGAAAACCCAAAGAGATTTGTTTGAATGGTCTTAAAAGCATATATGAAGACGAAATCGTCTTTTCGGAGTTGGTTGTGGAAATTGATAGATTTAAACGACTCGTATGAAGCAGCGGTATACTTTCGAATGCAGTGCTACTGCGATTGACGTTTTACAATGGTTAACAAATTGTGGTCTACTTGACTCGACTCTCTGTTTATGTTTGTGTCTTACATTTTGTCTTACCGTTGGTGTTTCAATTGCCAGTTGCGAGAGGAGTTTCTCTAAGCTCAAATGGATAAAATCCTATTTGCGTTCTATATGGGCAAAAATCGGTTATTGGTTTTGGCAATTCTTTCCATTGAAAGTGAATTTATCGAAAAGCTTGATTTTGGAGACATAATCTCTGATTTTGCTTCGTCAATGGCTTGACGAGTTCAGCTTCAGTAACAACGAAATATTATGGTCGGAGTGTTAGCGTCATTGATGCGGCGGTTATGCGTTGTGCTGATAAAATGCAGCTTGGACTGACTGAAACTTTGGCTTGCAGAGCGGAGTGTGTTTCACATGCGATATTTTTCATATTCTAGCTGTATGCGCCTGCTGTGTGTGTGCTGATGTGACTGTCTGACCTTTGTCTGGCAGAGTGCGTTTCTGGTAATGTTTTTGTTGAATATGCGAGCCGTCTTTATGCTGCAGAATTTGTTTGGCTTAGGACTGGCGTAGCCTACTGCGTTTCTTGTCTATTGATATAAACGCGAAACAATTAGGACTAAAGTTGTTGTGGTCAAGTACACCGGTCATTTGTCTTAATGTAGATTAATTAGTCTTGGTGATTTTCTTCCTATTCACGCTTGCTATAGTTTCATTTCCTCTTCGTTAATTTCTTCTTTTTAGTTTGCGTTTCGGTTTCCTGCCATTTGTTTTGAATATTTTGTTTGGTTGTTAATTGTATTGGGAGTCGAGTAATGATGACTTCGGTCATATCATACCAACATCGGCCGACTACAAATCTTGTGTTTGTTCGAAAATACTAATTTTTGAGTAAATGCGACGAAATCTTTGTTTTTTTACGTTCATGTTGCTTAACTTGTTGTTAGCCTCATAATCTTCATTTTTAGTTTGGAAACAGTCCATCTGAAGATTTTCTGTTTATAATAGTTATTAGTTGTATAGTTGTTCGAATACTCTGTTGATATGGTGATATCATCATGTTGTAGCTATTACCAGCAGCAGCTGTGCATTGGGCCCCGCTGCGTGGTGTTCGGGGAGGTAAACAGTGGACAATTAATTTACGCTAAATGGCGAAAGTTCTTATATAAAGGTCTTCAAAATACAAAAGATCATATCATGGTTGACTGCGCACGATGACGTCATAAATAACGCCACTGCCCGCACCAGGGGGTGGCATTTTCTGCTGGGGTCAGCAAATACCTAGTAATCACTGATAAGTACTAGCACAGAACTGTGCAACTGTCATAACACCATGGGCGTAGCCAAGGAGAACTTGGGCCATGTTCCCCAAAATGTATCAGTTCCATATTTTGCCTCCCGTTTTGACAACTTCACAAAAAAGGTGTACTACGGTTTAGTGAACAGGGTGACTTCATCAAAACGCAAAAAATAACATAACATCATAACATCCATATCACATAAAGTTCGTTACTCCCAAAGTTTTCTGGCAAACTCGGTCCTCGATTTCAACATCATCTGTGAGACCCAGGTTTGTATAAAAATTTGAAAAATATTTTTTTTCTAAAAGTTTGTATCACAAAAACCATGGGATTTCGTGCTTACGCTATCTGGCATACGTTTGCTGTTATTGTCATTTCCTGAAAGGGTTTTTTATTTATTTGCATTGAATAAACATCTTGGCTTCGCAGCGATTTCATTTGACTTATTCATTTGTACAGTATTTTCAAATACAAAATTTTGTAGTCCTCAAAATAAATTAAATTTTTATTCACACACTTTTAAATGCCCTTTCATCTTTTGCGTTCTTTAGATTCTAAGGCAGTGGTTCCCAAACAGGGGTAAATTGCCCCCGGATTAATATGCGATTCTTCGGGGGGTAACGCGAAAATATTGAGAGTAATAAGACATAATCGCTGCCTTGACTTGGGTAACGGCTCGAACAAGTTTGGGAACCACTGTTCTAAGACATACGCACATGGCTTTGAAAGCAGTCCCACATATTTAGTTATCACCTTTCCCCCGACTTTGTCTTTGAATAAACCAGGAACTTTCCTGTTCAATCCTTATAGTGTTCCAGATGGATGATTTTCCTCATACTTGCTCGCGTCAAAAAATCTGCTACATCATCACTGACATCTTTGGATAATTAATCGTTTTTTTGCCATCTTGTACATCAAACTGTCTGTGTCAGTGAACAACAGCTTTGCTTTTGAAGCATACATCGGTTTCAATATGACCGTAATGAATTTCGATTGTTTTTTAATGGTCAAGACTGCACATTCCCAAATAGATTGGTTTGCAAAAAGCCAGTTTGTCTTTTTTCAAATGCATAGCAACTAAGTTCGTGTCAGAACCTGTGCAAGTGCAATGCTTGGAGTTTGATTTCTAAGCTAACTGTTCTGCCCTCATCCTTTTACTCAGGGGTGGATCCAGCTGATAACGTTAGGGGAGGGGCGATTTCAGTATTATTAGGTAGTCAGGTCTCATAACGCCTTCTCTACTGCAAGAAAGATGAAGTGTGCTTCATAACACTGTGACCAAACAATGGACAACAAAATGGTCTTGTATCGCGAACAATAAGACAATTCGAACTTGACGGAAGATTTATTCGGAATTGGTTTTGATATGTCGGTTTCCGAATTGTACAAGATCATCGTGAATGAAGTTACTTTCGGCGATTTTAGGGGCTGCGATCCACCCTACCCCCCCATGGATCCGCCCCTGTTGTTATGAAAGAGGGCGTTGGTTTTCGGCGGAAGGTAATATACCGCAAAGTTATGGTTTCATAGTTTAGAGTTCAAGCCATAATATTTCAAAGTCGAGTGATTTTAAATTCTAGTGGGGGACGCAAAAAATGTTGTTTTGAACGTAAGCTAAATTGCCATTGCCATGCCGATTGCAATCTAAGCGAAAAAGATAATGGTTGCCGTTACGACGAAAGCGTTGGTGTCGTATTACACCATTTTGCAACTGTACAAGCAATTTTGAAAAAAAAAACAGGGAAAAGCCTTTATCAATACATCTTTTGCTTAATGGGAAATTGTCCACCTCTCAATTGGAAGGTTGGGTGTTCGATCCACGGCCACAGAGTGAATTGCTGCAGCGCTCCTTGGGCAAGAGCGTTCACCGCAACCGCCCCGGCAAGAAGCACAATTCAGTCTTCGGACTGTCGCCAACTGTCGTCACCAAAATATTACAAAATATATTACATCACATTGACCTGTTCTATGAGTTTCGTTACCTTTTTGGTACTTTCAAATGATTTGGCCATAGTGGCGCCAAACCTGGGATTTTGCACCAGATCTGTTTTTTAATGCCTTTCTGTTTTTTTTTCTGAAGATCTGGGATTTTTAGGGTGTAACTGCGTAGCGGTGATTTAAGGTAGAGTATGCTTTATTATACTTCTTATTTCTAGTCTCATCTTTGTTTATCTCCTTTTGTGAAGGGATCTTAGTCTTCAGCATAACTGATGAAAAAGCAACTTTAACCGTATAAGCTGTAAAAATTAGCTAGGTGCAATGAGTTCAATTGACGGAGGTACTAATGAGGCAAGCCTGAATAAAAGGATTTAAATATTGCGTGAAGTAGGAGATTCATCCCAAAGCTTTTCGTCTGACACTCTTCAGGGGATATCGTCAGAATGAAGTGGAGATACTACCGAACTGGTTTATATACAGAAAAGAAGAGATCTCATTGGTTAAAGCAGT